>OIYT01001108.1_pt1 | contig 20539 bp, 19 predicted proteins | sample 1588201 | NCBI WGS metagenome assembly OIYT01 (sample SAMN03283260) | human gut metagenome | biome: human-associated habitat; material: feces | host: Homo sapiens | place: USA | collected 2013
CGACGAAAAGGCGCTGACCGCCGCGCCCGGCGTCGGGAAAAAGCTCGCCCAGCGCATTCTTCTGGAATTGAAGGACAAGATCGCCAAGGAAACGCAGGAGATCGGCCTGCCGGCCTCGGCCGGCGGTGCGGCGCTCGGCAGCGGGAGCAAGGCGGCGGAGGCCGCCGCGGCGCTCGCGGTGCTCGGCTACACGCAGCAGGACATTTCCGCGGCGCTCAAGGGCGTGGACGTGGAGACTCTGCCGCTCGAGGAGATCGTGCGCCAGAGCCTGAAAAAAATGGTGAAGTAAAGAAGGTGAACGCGGAATGAACGAAAACACAAAAAAAGCTGTTAAGAACGGCATTACCTTTGGAACCTGTCTTGCTATGGTTATTTCCTATACGTCATGGAACAGCGTTGGATGGGCGATTTTTCACGGATTGCTGAGCTGGCTGTATGTGATTTATTTTGTGGTCACGTACTGATGATTCTTCTGCAAAGCGTGAAAAGGAGTGTGAGCACTTGAGCATTGATTTCGGGACCGACATTTATGAAGAGCCCATCGTGGCCAAGACCTTCCTGAGCGAGGACGCGCAGGAGGGCTCGCTGCGCCCGAAAACGCTCCGCGAATACATCGGGCAGGAGAAGGCCAAGGGCAACCTTGCCGTCTTCATCGAGGCGGCAAAGCGGCGCAATGAGTCGCTCGACCACGTTCTGCTCCACGGCCCTCCGGGCCTTGGCAAAACGACGCTCGCGGGCATCATCGCCGCCGAGATGGGCGTCAATATCCGCATCACCTCCGGCCCCGCCATCGAAAAGGCGGGCGACCTCGCCGCGCTGCTCACAAATCTGAGCGAGAATGACATTCTTTTTGTCGATGAGATCCACCGCCTCAACCGCGCGGTGGAGGAGATCCTCTATCCCGCGATGGAGGACTACGCCATCGACATCATCATCGGCAAAGGGCCGTCGGCCAATTCGATCCGGCTGGATCTGCCGCGCTTTACGCTCATCGGCGCGACCACGCGCGCGGGGCAGCTCTCCGCGCCGCTGCGCGACCGCTTCGGCGTCAGCTTCCGGCTGGAGCTATATTCGCCGGAGGAGCTGCGGCGCATCATCACGCGCTCGGCAAACCTCTTGGGGATGCAGATCGATCCGGAGGGTGCGCTGGAGCTTGCCGCGCGCAGCCGCGGGACGCCGCGTATCGCAAACCGGATGCTGCGGCGCGTGCGCGACTTTGCGCAGCTTTACTACGACGGCGTGATCACGAAGGAAGCGGTCGATCACGCGCTTTCCAAGCTCGAGGTGGATAAGCTCGGACTGGACGCGACCGACCGGCGGATGCTTGAGGCGATCATCCGCTTCTATCACGGCGGACCGGTCGGACTGGAGACGCTTGCGGCGACCATCGGCGAAGAGGCCGTGACGCTGGAGGACGTATATGAGCCGTATCTGATGCAGATCGGCTTCCTCACCCGCACACCGCGCGGCCGCTGCGTGACGAGCCTTGCCTGCGACCATCTGCACATGGCCGCGCCGCAGGACGAACAGCTCACCATTGCCGAGTAGGAAAATGTCGAAATGCCACAAATCCACATGGGAACAAAATATTTTTTCATTCACTATTGACAAGACAATTTGAAGTGCTATAATAGAAAAAGAGCCGATTTTTTGGCGTAACCGGCGTTCGCCGTTCGCAATATTCACAACCCTGCCAGCATTACTCAAACAAATGAAATAGCGTCAGGGCAAATTCTTTCAAGAGAGGTAAACCAACATGTACGAAGACAAGACTTTAGTTTGCAAGGATTGCGGCAAAGAGTTCGTGTTCACCGCAGGTGAGCAGGAGTTCTACGCTGAGAGAGGCTTCCAGAATGAGCCGCAGCGCTGCAAGGCTTGCCGTGACGCTCGCAAGAATGCTGCTCGTAGCCCGAGAGAGTATTTCACCGCTGTCTGCGCCAACTGCGGCGGAGAGGCTCGCGTTCCCTTTGAGCCGAAGACCGACCGCCCCGTGTATTGCAGCGAGTGCTTCGCCAAGATGCGCGAGAACGGCTGATTTGCAAATTTGTTGCGAAGCGATCTGCGGGTCGCTTCGCTTTTTTTTCTGCATAAAGGACGTTTTAAGGGGTGTCACCTGCGGGTGACACCCCTTGCTATTCTAAGGTGCGGAGAAGCTGTCGACTACAGCTGGAAGAGGGCTTCGCGCAGGACTTCGCCGACGGTGGGATGGGGGAAGACCTGACGGCGCAGCGCTTCGAGCGGCTGGCCGAGCATCAGCTCCGCGCCGAGGATCAGCTCTGAGGCGTAGTCGCCGACGAGGGAGACGCCCAGCAGGCGGTCATTCTGCGTGTCGTAGACCAGCTTGCAGAAGCCGTCGCCGCTCTGCGCCTTCTGCGCGACGTAGCGGCCGGAGAGCAGCATGGAGGCCTTGGCGACCTTGACGCTCAGCCCCTTGTCGCGGGCGCTCTGCTCCGTCTCGCCCACGCAGGCGACCTCCGGCTCGGTGTAGATGACCGAGGGGATGCGGTCGTAGTCCATGCGGTCGTCGATGCCCAGCATTGCGTTTACTGCGACCTCCGCCTCGCGGTAGGCGGTATGTGCAAGCATCCGCTTGCCGTTGCAGTCGCCGATGACCCACACACCGTCGACATTCGTGCGCAGCGTTTCGTCGGTGACGATCGCGCCGCGCTGCGTCTCAATGCCGAGCGTTTCCAGCCCCAGCGACTGCGTGCTTGCCCGCCGTCCGACGGCGAGAAGCACCTTGTCGCACGGCAGGGTGTGCAGCCCCTCCGCGTCCTCGTAGGTCACGCTGCCCTGCGCGACGGAGCGCACGGCGGCATTGAGACAAAAGCGCATCCCCAGCTTTTGATAGGTCTTCATCAGCACGGCGCAAATTTCCGGATCGGTGTCGCCTGCCAGCTTGGGCAGCATCTCGATGACCGTGACCTTCACACCGACAGAAGCAAAGTAACAGGCCATTTCAAGCCCGATCACGCCGCCGCCGATGCAGCAAAGGTGCTCCGGAAGCGTCGGCAGATCGAGAATTTCGCGGTTGGTCAGGGCAAAGCCGGAGGCAAGCGCGTCGGCCAGCCCCTCGATGGGCGGGAGCACGGGCTGCGAGCCGACGGCGAGGGCAAGGCGCTTGCCGCGCAGCTCCTGCGCCCCGACACGGACGCAAAACGCGTCGTCGCGGCCGCAAAGGACGGCGCGCCCATCAAAGACGGTCACACCGCCTGCCTTCATGGCGGCGGCGACGCCGCGCACCAGCCGCTTGACGGTCTGCTCCTTGCGCCGCAGCGCCTTGGCATGGTCATAGCGCACCTCGCCCGTCTCCACGCCGAAGAGGTCGGCATGGAGGGCGGCGGTGTACTGCTTGGCGCAGTAGAGAAGGGACTTTGTGGGGATGCAGCCCTCGTTCAGGCACACGCCGCCCAGCGCGCGCTCCTCCACAAGCGCCACACGCAGAGAGGCCTGCGCGGCGCGCTCGGCGCAGAGATAACCGGCAGGGCCGCCGCCGATGACGATGAGATCAAATACATCCATAACGCTCTCCTAAAGCTCCGCCAGAAGGCGGCAAAGATCCTCCCGAACGGGAGAGGGAAGGCCGGACAGGGCGGCGCACAGGGCAGCGCCGCGAAAACGGCAGCCGCGCAGCGCCGCCTCCACCCGCGCCGAAAGCGTCTCGTCGAGAGCGTCGGTATAGACGCTGAGGTCGCTGACGACGCCCTGCGAAACGGAAAACTCCAGCGTGACCTCGCCCCAAGAAAAACGATCCTTCAGCGAAAGATCGAACGGCTTGCGCCTGCCGTAGAGCCACTCGGGGTCGGCAAAGTCTCTGCGCAGCTGCGCGAGCACCTCCGGCTCCTGCGGCACGTAAAGCTCCGCCGCGCCGCCGTAGACCTCAGAGAAGGCAGAGACCAGACGCGCGCGCAGCGCCTCGACTGTGAGCTGCGGCGCAAGCGCGCGCAGGTTGACCACGCGCGAGCGCACCGAGCTGACGCCCTTTGCCCGCAGCTTCTGCGCGGAGGGGCGGAGGTAGCGCGAGAGCTTTTCCATGTCCACGTCGACCAAAAGCGTGCCGTGGTGCACGGCCTTGGCATCTGTCTCCAAAAACGCGTTGCCGGAGAATTTCAGTCCGTCGGCCAGAAGGTCGTTGCGGCCGGAACGCTCCGCCGCGATGCCGAAGTCGGCAAGGGCGCGCACGATGACGTCGGACTGACGGGCGACGCTGTAGTCCTCCTTGCCGACGACGAAGGTGAAGTTCAGGTTGCCCAGATCGTGGAAGACCGCGCCGCCGCCCGACGGACGGCGCGCCAGCAGGCCGCCCTCCTGCTCCAAAAGCGCCGTGCGGCACTCGCGGAAGGCGTTCTGGTTGCGGCCGATGACGACGGTGTTTCGGTTCTGCCAGAGATAGAGGATGCAGGCGCCCTCGGGCAGGCGCCGGAGCAGATAGCGCTCCAGCGCCAGATTTTCATACGGGTCCGTGCCGCCCGCGTGCAGGTAATAGAGCTTACGAATCATACGTGTAACGCAGCACGGGCGTTCTTGCCGCCTGCACCTCGTCCAGACGGCGCACGGGCGTGTGCACGGGCGCGGCGTGAAGCGCCTCGGGATCCTCGTGCGCCAGACGCGCAAGCTCCTTCAGGACGGCGACGACCTCGTCCATGGTCTGCTTGGACTCCGTTTCGGTCGGCTCGACCATCAGCGCCTCGTGGACGATGAGCGGGAAGTACATCGTGGGCGGGTGGATGCCGCGGTCGATCAGTCCCTTGGCGATATCGAGCGCGCTGACGCCCGTTTCCTTTTTGAGGCGCTCAAGCGTCATGACAAACTCGTGCATACAGAAGCCGTCGTGCGCCATGTCGTAGGTGTCGCGCAGACAGGCCATCATGTAGTTGGCGTTGAGCACGGCGTTCCTGCCGACCTGCGCGACGCCCTGCGCGCCGAGCGTGGTCAGATAGGTCAGCGCCTTTACAACGACGGTGAAGTTGCCGAAGAAGTCGCGCACGCGCCCGATGGAGTGCGCCGGTGTGTGCAGCGCGTAGCCCTCGGGCGTTTGCACGGGCATCGGCCCGGGCAGGAAGTCCTCCAGAAATGCCTTGCAGGCGACGGGACCGGAGCCGGGGCCGCCGCCGCCGTGCGGCGTGGCGAAGGACTTGTGCAGATTTAGATGGATGCAGTCAAAGCCCATGTCGCCGGGGCGCACCACGCCCATCACGGCGTTGAGGTTGGCACCGTCGTAGTAGCACAGGCCGCCCGCCTCGTGGACGATCCGGGTGATGCACAGGATGTTGCGGTCGAAGATACCGAGCGTGTTGGGATTTGTGAGCATCAGACCCGCCGTCTGCGGGCCGACGGCGGCGCGCAGCGCCTCTAAGTCGACGCAGCCGTCCGGCGCGGAGGGGATGTTAACCACGCGGAAGCCCGCCATGACCGCCGAGGCGGGATTGGTGCCGTGGGCAGAGTCGGGCACGATGATCTCCGTGCGCGCCGTGTCGCCGCGATGCAGGTGGTAGGCCTTGATCAGCAGCAGACCCGTAAATTCGCCGTGCGCGCCGGCGGCGGGCTGGAAGGTCATGCGATCCATGCCCGTGATGCTGCAAAGCAGCCGTTCGGCGCGGCAGAAGACCTCCAGAGCGCCCTGCGCATCCTGCACGGGTTGCAGGGGGTGCAGCTGCGTGAAGGCGGGCAGCGCAGCGATCTCCTCGTCGATCTTTGGGTTATATTTCATGGTGCAGGAGCCGAGCGGGTAGAAGCCGTCGTTCATGCCGTGGACGCGGTTGGAAAGCGCGGTATAGTGCCGCATCAGCTCGTTTTCGCTGACGTGGGGCAGGCGCGGCGGCGTGGAGCGCGTGCGGGAGAGCGTGACCTCCGGCACGTCGCACGGCGGCAGCAGTGACAGTCCGCGGCCGGGCGCGCCAAGCGCAAAGATCGTCTTCATTTCTCCACCTCCTTCAGCAGCTCCACCGCGCGGTCGAGCTGCGCCTTGGTCACGACCTCCGTGACGCACCAGAGAATGCCGCCCTCCACGGGAAGCCCGCCGAGAATGCCGTTCTCGCCGAGCACGCGCAGGGCATCCTGCACGCAGGGGCATTCGGTCAAGAATTCGTGGAAGAATTCGCCGTCGTAGCGGCGCTTCCAGCCCAGCTCCGATTCCAGACGCGCGGCGAGATAGTGCGCCTTGGAGACGCACAGCGTCGCCGCCTGACGCAGGCCGTCCGCGCCCATGGCCGCAAGGTAAGCGCCGGCGGTCAGCGCGCAGAGCTGCTCGTTTGAGCAGATGTTCGACGACGCCTTTTCGCGCCGGATGTGCTGCTCGCGCGCCGAGAGGGTCAGCACGTAGCCGGTCTTTCCCTCAACGTCCGTCGTCTTGCCGACGATACGCCCCGGCAGCTTGCGCATCATTGCCTGCGTTGCGGTCATGAAGCCAAGATAGGGGCCGCCGAAGGCGGTGTCCAGCCCGAGGGGCTGCCCTTCGCCGACGGCGATGTCCGCGCCGCACTGCGCGGGCGTTTCCATCAGGGCAAGCGCGATGGGGTTGACGCCCATAACGAGCTTCGCGCCCACTGCGTGGGTGATCTGCGCGAGCGCCTCGGCGTCCTCGAAGAGGCCGTAGTAGTTCGGCTGCTGGAAGTAGAAGCAGGCGCCATCCGCGCCGAGCAGGGCGCGCAGCGCCTCGGGGTCTGTCTTGCCGTCCTTCGCGGGGACGGTGATCAGCTCCGTGCCGGAGCCGAAGCAGTAGGTCTGCATGACCTGCCGCACCTGCGGGTCGACGCAGGCGGAGACGTAGGCCTTCGTGCGCTTGCGGTCGCGGCACATGGTGATCGACTCGGCTGCCGCCGTGCCGCCGTCGTAGACGCCCGCGTTGGAGACGTCCATGCCGGTCAGCTCGCAGAGCATCGTCTGATATTCAAAGACCGCCTGCAAGATGCCCTGACTGATCTCGGCCTGATAGGGCGTGTAGGCGGTGACAAACTCCTCGCGGGAGCAGATGGCCTTGACCGCGGCGGGGATAAAGTGGCGGTAGCTGCCCGCACCGCGCAGGCAGACCGGATAGACGCGGTTTTTCTGCGCGACGGCCTGCATCAGCTGACGGGTCTCCAGCTCGCTCTTCCCGTCGGGCAGGCCGGGCAGGGAAAGCATCTCCTTCGGAACGTCGCGATAGAGGTCATCGACGCTCTGCGCGCCGATGACCTTCAGCATCTCTTCCCGTTCCGCCGGAGTCGTCGGAACATAGGAGCCCATGGTCACTGCTCCTCCTCGACGAAGCGCTGGTACTGCCTCGCGTCCATCAGCGCGTCCTGTCCGCTGACGTTCTTGAGCTTGAAGATCCATGCCTCATACGGCTCGCTGTTGAGCAGCTCCGGCGCGTCCTCCAGCGCCTCGTTGACGGCGCAGACCGTGCCGTTGACCGGACTCATGACATCGGAGACCGCCTTGACCGACTCGACGTCGCAGGCCGTGTCGCCCGCGGTGAGGGTGTCGTCCGGCGCGGGGAGATTGACGAAGACAAGGTCGCCCAGCGCGTCCTGCGCGTAGTCGGTGATGCCGACCAGAGCGGTGCCGTCGTCCAGCAGCTTGACCCATTCGTGATCCTTGGAATACAGCAGTTCAGACGGGAAATTCATTGTGTGATCCTCCTCAAAAAATTAAATGGTTTCGTTGTTGACGATCGGATGTACATAGGGCGGCAGATCCTGTCGAATGTGGCGCGAAACGATGCGCGCCGGCACGCGCTTGCCGCGAATATCGACCTCGACCGTGTCGTTCGGGCAGATCGTGCAGTCCAGAAGGGCAAAGCCGATGGAGCGCTTTGCGGTCTTGGTAAGGTCGGGCTGCTCGGGGGTGAGGAAGTAGGGCACCATGGTGCCGCTGGTGACGTAGCCCACCGATTTCTCGCCCTGATAGATGTCAAAGCCGCTGCGCAGGACGCCCTTGCCCTCGAGCACGATGCCGAAAATACGGTAGGGCAGGTCGCCCGTTTTGCTGAAATCACCCGCACGGTAGGCGGCTGCTGCCTTGGCCTGCGCCGCAAGGGCGGGCTTTCCGACAAAGTCGCCCTTCTCCTCCGCGAAGGAGACGGCAAAGCGGGCGAGGGAAGCGGCAAAGAGCGGAATACGGTTGGCGTGGGGGCCAATCCCCATTTCGTGGCCGAAGAGCGGCAGCGACGCCTCCAGACGCAGCGTGTCGCGTGCGCCCAGACCCGTCGGATTCGCGCCCAGCGCGATCAGGCGATCCCAGAAATAGCGGGCGTCGGCGCTGTCGCAGTAAAGCTCGTAGCCGATCGGTTCGCCGGTGTAGCCCGTGCGCGAGAGACGGACGGGTCTGCCCTCCATCGGCAGGGAGGCAAGCGCATTTTTCTTCTGCGGCAGGGAAGCGCCGCCCGCAAGCGTCGCAAGCATCGCCTCGGACTTCGGCCCCTGCACGGCGATGGCGGCATAGCGCGCGGAGACGTTCTCGATCGTGACGTCGAACCGCATTGCGGCAAGGGACAGGTAGGACAGGTCCGTTTCGATGTTCGAGGCGTTGATCACGAGAAGGTAGGTCTCCTCCTCGAAGCGGTAGAGATAGGCGTCGTCATATGCGCCGCCGCGGATGTCCGGCAGGATGCAGTACTGCGACTGCCCGACCGCGAGCGCCGCCGCGTTGCTCGAAAGCACATGCTGCAAAAACGCGAGGCGATCCTTGCCGCCGATCTCGATGCGTCCCATGTGGGAAACGTCGAAGATGCCGCAGCCGCTGCGGCAGAGCAGATGCTCCGAGAGGATGCCGTGCGGATACTGGATCGGCATCTCCCAGCTGCCGAAGTCTACCAGCGTCGCGCCGGCGGCAACGTGCGCGTCATAGAGTACGGTTTGTTTCAGTTCTCCCATAAATGACCTCCCAAAAAAATCAGAGCGCGCCAAAGCAAGGCGCGCTCTGTTTGATCGACCTGAAAGATTCTCCCCGCAGGGATTGCTTCTTCGGTGCCGCGTGAGGCGGCTTTCCAGAGTCCCGTCGGCAGTCAGTTCCGGAACCTGAGAGTTTCTGCGCGATCCCCTTCGGTGGCATTGCTGCGCTCTCCTGACTGCGTCATCCGGCAATATTCTGTTGCACTGTTAAAGTAACACAATAAAAGGAAAAAGTCAATCGAAATTTTGGTTAAATTCCCATTTCTTTCCGTACCTCGCCAAAGCAGCGGATCGCAAGATCCAGCTCCTCGCGGGTGTGTCCGGCGGAGATCTGCGTGCGCACGCGGTCGCGTCCCTTGGGAACGACGGGGTAGCAGAAGCCCACGACATAGACGCCCTTTTCCAGCATCCGGCGGGCAAATTCGCCCGCGACCTTCGGGTCGTAGAGCATGACGGGGACGATCGGGTGCTCGCCGGGCAGAAGATCGAAGCCCAGCGCCTCCATGCCCGCACGGAAGTAGCGCGCGTTTTCGTGCACGCGGTCGCGCAGCTCGGTGGACTGCTCCAGCATACGGATGGTCTCCAGCGTGGCAGCGCAGATGGCGGGGGCAAGGGAGTTCGAGAAGAGGTAGGGGCGGCTGCGCTGGCGCAGCAGGTCGATGATCTCGCGCCGTGCCGCCGTGTAGCCGCCGCTCGCGCCGCCCATCGCCTTGCCGAAGGTGCCGGTGAGGATGTCAATGCGCCCCATGACGCCGCAGTATTCCGGCGTGCCTCTGCCGTGCGCGCCCATGAAGCCGACGGCGTGGCTGTCATCGACCATCACAAGGGCGTCAAACTCGTCGGCAAGGTCGCAGATGGCGGGGAGGTTTGCAATGTAGCCGTCCATGGAGAACACGCCGTCGGTGGCGATGAGGAGCTTCTGGCAGCCCGCCTCGCGCGCGGCGACGAGCTGGGCGCGCAGGTCGTCCATGTCGCTGTTGCGGTAGCGCAGGCGCTTGGCCTTGCAAAGGCGCACGCCGTCGATGATGGAGGCGTGGTTCAGCTCGTCCGAGATGACGGCGTCCTGCGGGCCGAGCAGTGTCTCGAAGAGGCCGCCGTTGGCGTCGAAGCAGGAGGAGTAGAGAATGGCGTCGTCCATGCCGACAAAGCGCGCGATGCTCGCCTCCAGCTCCTTGTGGATCTCCTGCGTGCCGCAGATGAAGCGGACGGAGGAAAGGCCGAAGCCCCAGCGGTCATAGCTCTCCTTCGCGGCGGCGATCAGACGCGGGTGGTCGGAAAGCCCCAGATAGTTGTTCGCGCAGAGGTTGATAACGCCCTTGGCCTGCGTCGTGTCGATGCGGGAGCTTTGCGGGGTGGTGATGATGCGCTCGTCTTTGTAAAGACCCGCCTGACGTATGGCGTCAAGCTCGCTTTGGTAGGCAGCGTAAGCAGTTTTCATGGTTCCTCCTTTGTCCAATCCAGAATGACCTTGCCGGAGCGGCCGCTGTGCATCGCGGCAAAGCCCTTTTCAAACTCGGTGTAGTGGAAACGATGCGTGATCACGGGGGAGAGATCCAGACCGCCCTGCACCATGTAGGACATCTGGTGCCAGTTGTCGAGCTTCCGCCCGTAAATGCCCTGAAGCGTGAGACCCTTGCCGATGATGTCGTTCATATTGAGGGAAATGGCGGTGTTGCCGAGGCCGAGCAGGCTGATCTTGCCGCCGTTTCGCATGACGCCGAGCATCTGATTGAGCGCCGCGCCGCTGCCCGACATCTCAAGACCCACGTCGAAGCCCTCCTGAAGCCCCTGCGCGCGCATGATCTGCCTTAGATCCTCGCGCTGCGTGTTGACCGCCGCGTCCGCGCCCATGCGGCGCGCCAGCGCCAGACGGTCGTCGTTGAGATCCGTGATGACGACGCGCCGCGCACCGGCATATTTGCAGATCGCCGTGGCGATCATGCCGATCGGGCCTGCGCCGGTGATGAGCACGTCCTCGCCGACCAGCGGGAACATCAGCGCCGTGTGCGTGGCGTTTCCCACGGCGTCGAACATGGCGACCACGTCTTCGTCCAGCGCGGGGTCGATGAGGATCACGTTCGAGGCGGGAATGCACACATATTCGGCAAACGCGCCGTCCCGATCCACGCCGACGCTCGTCGTGTTCTTGCACCACTGGATGTTGCCGTTATGGCAGTTGCGGCAGTGGCCGCAGGTGATGTGACCCTCGCCGCTGACGCGCTGCCCGACGGAAAGACCCGTCACGCCGTCGCCCAGTTCGGCGATCTCGCCGACATACTCGTGCCCGATGACCATCGGGGGCTTGACGTGCTGCGCCGACCACTCGTTCCAGTCGTAGATGTGCACGTCCGTGCCGCAGATGGCGGTCTTGTGGATCCGGATGAGCACCTCGCCCGCCTGCGGCACCGGCACCGGCACCCGACGCAGCTCCAGCCCCGCCGCTGCCGACGGTTTTACAATGGCATCCATCATTCGCGTCATAATGTCCTCCTGATAAATACACATGGCATATTTTGTCTTCCTTACGAGAACATGGTACACGGATTTTTCCCGCTTGTCAATACGTCGGCGGAAAAAACTTGTCATTCGTGATGAAATTATGATACAATTCCGATGCAAGATGACAAACAGGGGGGATCGAGCGTGACAAAGATACTGATCGTAGAAGACGAAAGACCGATCGCAAATCTCATCGACTGGAATCTGACGGCCTGCGGCTATCAGTGCACCGCCGTGCATGACGGCCTGCGCGCCGCCGACCTGATCGAACAAAATACATATGACCTGATCCTGCTGGACATCATGCTGCCCGGCGCGGACGGCTACGAGCTGATGGAGCAGATCCGCCCGCTGGGCGTCCCCGTGATCTTCATCACCGCGCGCGGCAGCGTGAGCGACCGCGTGCAGGGGCTGCGCGCGGGGGCGGACGACTATCTGGTCAAGCCCTTTGAGATCGTCGAGCTGATCGCGCGCGTCGAGAGCGTGCTGCGCCGCGCGGGAAAGACCGAGGAGCGCTACGAGATCGGCGAGGTCGTGGTCGAGCCGAAATCCATGCTGGTGACGAAGGGCGGCGTGCCGGTCTCGCTGACGAACAAGGAATATGAGCTTCTGCTGCTGTTTGTGCGCAACCGGAACATGGCGCTCTTCCGCGACACGATCTATGAGCGCGTCTGGGAGAGCGAATACGACGGCGACAGCCGCACCGTGGACCTTCATGTGCAGCGCCTGCGCAAAAAGCTGGGCTGGCAGAAGCGTCTGGTCGCCATCTACAAGGTCGGCTACCGGCTGGAGGACGGCACGTGAAATTCGCTTGGAAAATGATCGTGATGGTGGCGCTGCTGCTGACCGTCTCGCTGGCGGTGGGCGGCTATGTCGCCGTGGACAGCGCGATGCGCTCGGAGCTGGACAGCGCCATTTTGAACGCGCAGGAGGATATGCGCTATTTCGGCATTACGCTGCAGGCGCTCTGTCTGGACGCCATGGGGCAGGAGGCGGAGGAGGCGGTGGCGAACGTCCTGTCGGGCAACGCCGCCTTCACCGGTTACCGCGTGAGCACCGTGGGCGGGCGCACCGTCGTGCGCACGGAAAACGAGGTGACGGGTCGGCTTGGCGACCTGCCGCAGGGCATGATCGAGGCGCGCGTCGTCAAGACGGGCGCCGGTTACGCCGTGCACACCGCGCAGTACCTGCCTCTGTGCGGGGAGGTGTTCGGCCTTGAGCGCGTGAGCGACGTGAGCGACGTGTTTGCCCATGCGCAGCGGAACCTGCGCACCTACCGGATCGTCCTGCTGCTCGTGCTGGCGGTGGGCGGTGCGCTGACGACGGCCTTCACGCTCATCCTGACGCAGCCGATCCGCCGCATCTCACGCACGGCAAAGCAGCTGGCCGAGGGGCGCTATGACCGCCGCGTCAATGTCCGCAGCCGCGACGAGCTGGGGCAGATGGCGCAGGACTTTAACGCGATGGCCGACGCGCTGGAGAGCAAGATCCGCGAGCTGGAGGACGCGGCGCAGCGGCAGCGGGAGTTCACCGCGAGCTTTGCCCACGAGCTGAAGACGCCGCTGACCTCCGTCATCGGCTATGCCGACACGCTGCGCAGCCGCGTTCTGCCCGCGCAGCAGCAGATGGAGGCGGCAAGCTATATCTTCTCCGAGGGCAGGCGCTTGGAGGCGATGAGCTTCGCGCTGCTGGATCTGTTCGCCTTAGAGGGGGAGCGGCCGCAGTTTCGCATGGTCTCGGCGGGGCGGCTTGCGCAGGAGGTGGAGCGCAGCTGCGCGTATCTGATGAAAAACAGCGGCGTGGAGCTGCGCCTTCAGGTAGCGCCCGCGCAGATCCGCGCAGTGCCGGAGCTGCTGACGACCCTGCTTTACAATCTGGTCGATAACGCACGCAAGGCCTCCGAGCGCGGCGCCGCGGTGACGCTCAGCGCGCAGGGCACGGACTTCGGTTATCGCTTCTGCGTGACCGACACCGGACGGGGCATCCCGCAGGAGGCGCTCGCGCGCATCACGGAGCCGTTTTACATGGTGGACAAATCGCGCGCACGTGCGCAGGGCGGCGCGGGGCTGGGACTTGCGCTGTGCAAAAAGATCGCCGAGCTGCACGGCACGACGCTCCATTTTGCAAGTGAAGTCGGGCGCGGCACGTGCGTCAGCTTTACCCTGGGAGGTGAGGCGGAATGAAAAAGCTGCTCTATCTGCTTCCGCTGCTGCTGATCGTTTTGGCGGCGGTGTTCGTGCCGCGTCTGCTGCTGCGCGGCAGCGAGGACGCGCTGCTGCAAAAGCGCTATTTGTACGACGCCTCCGGCTCCATCCTCTCCGCGCCGTCGGAGAGCCTTGTGGAAAAGCTCGCGCTTCTGGCGGACGAGGAGTCCATCCTGATGTACTCGACGAGCATCGACGGCTCGGTCGAGCTGCGCGAATCGCTTCGGGCGGAGATACGCTCGCTCTACGCGCTCGGCGCGATCGGGGAGGAGCTGTACGAGTCGTGCGAGATCCTCATCGACGAGGAGCTGTTCTGCAACCGCGTTTTCCTCTACAGTGAGGCGCGAGGCAAGATCTTTGAGCTGTATGATCTATATGCGGGACACTACAACAATGTGCATTTTCTCATGGACGCCGAGAGCGGAAAAATTCTGGTGCTCAACACCAACACGCAGGCGCACACTTGGTTTTATTTTGACTGCGAGCAGGTGCCGTCGGCGCAGGAGATGGAGGCGCTTGCGGGCGCGTGGGCGTCGTATTTCGGCGCGACCGCCGTGGACTATTCGCTCGATCAGGCGCAGCTGGAGCAGACCCTCGACCGTGTCACGAAGGGCGAGGACGCCGCAGAGACGGAAGTGATCTTTACCGCGCTCCTGCGCGACGACGCGGGCAACGTCGTGCGCTTCTGCAAGGCGCTGGGCGGGGACATCCAGTACCAGTACGGCTGGCAGCCGCTGACGGCCGCGTCGGAAACGATGACGGACGCGGCGGAAAATGCGGGATGATGCAAATCGGATGCAGTTTTGACAAAAATCGGATGAAAAGGCATTGTAAGATAGCGTTATCCTAAAAGAAACGGTGATGTTTTTTGATCGAACAGGTAGATCTTTTGCGCGCGCAGGAACTCGACGCGTTTGTCTGCGCGCACCCGAAGGGACATTTTATGCAGACCTCGCGCTGGGGGCGGGTCAAGCGCGACTGGCAGTGGCAGGGGCTGATCTGCCGCGATGCGCAGGGCGCGATCCGCGGCACGATGGCGCTGCTGTTTCACAAGGTACATCTGTTTTCCACCGGCCTGCTCTACTGTCCGCGCGGCCCGATCTATGACGATCCTGCGACCTTTCGGGAACTGATCGAGGGCGCGCAGGCGTACGGAAAGACGCTCGGCGCGTATCTGCTGCGGCTTGACCCGATGGTGCCGGAGCAGGACGCGGACTTTGCGCGGCTCGTCCGCTCGATGGGCTTCTCCGTCACTGCGGCGGAGGACTTTTCCATGTTCCAGCCGCGCCTGTGCTACGTGGCCGACCTGACCGGCCTGACGGAGGAGACGCTGACGATGCACTGGCACGCCTCTACCCGCCGCAACCTGCACTTGGCGCAGCGCAGCGCGCTGACGCTGCGCATGGGCACGGTGGACGACCTGCCGGCGTTTTGCCGCCTGATGCAGATCACGGCGCACAAAAACGGCTTCACGCCGCGCTCGGAGGCGTATTTCCGCGATTTTCTCACGGGTCTGGGCGACGCGGCGCGACTGTACCTTGTGTGCATGGACGGCGAGGTGACGGCGGCCGCGATGACCGTCACGCTGGCAAAGCGCTGCTGGTATATGTACAGCTGCTCGGAGCCGACCTTCCTCAAGGAGCGGCCGAACGAGCTGCTGCAATGGGCGATGCAGCGCGACGCGCTGCGCGCGGGCTGCACCTACTTCGATTTTCGCGGCGTGGAGGGGCGTCCGGTCGAGGACAATCCCTTCATCGGCCTGCATCACTACAAGCAGGGCTTCGGTGCGGAATTCTGCGCCTACATCGGGCAGCTGGATCTCCCGCTCCGCCCGTGCATGAAACGCCTCGTGGAGGCCTATGCGCACCTGCGCGGCGCATAAGCGCTCCCTCCGCCGCGCAATGGAGCATATGCAGCAGCGCGCGTGCCGCGCGGCAAGCACGTGTGCGCGCTGACCCAAAGCGCAAAGACAACGATGACACAACCAAGCATTTCTTTTCTCCCCATTCTTCCGCCCCACGACGTCTTTTTCCCGAACGCGCCGTGGGGCGCGTCGTTTTTTTTGGTTCGTTTGCGGGTACTTGCGCCTACAGTATAGTACTTTTCTGCGTACCCGTCAAGCGATTTTTGCGGACTTTGGAGAAAATTATTGTGCTGTCACGTACCGCAAATATGGCACATTGCACAATCCGCTTTCGGCACCATCGGGGGCTTGCTGATTTTCCCTCTGCGCGAAAGAAAGAGAGAAAGAGATTCTTACTCTTTCTCTCTATCTGTATCTTGATCTAAATCTCTATCTATATCTGGAAGCGTCACAGGCGTCACACGCAAACGTCACAGGCGTCACATACGCGTCGCTTCAGCGCCTTTCGTCGCAAACGGCAGCGCAGCAAAATCATTTCGACGTTCAACTTGCAAGCGTTCGAAAAATTCACGATGCTTTGTATTGCGATCCTGCGGAAGCCTGTAACCGTAAAACGAACTGTTGAAGAAAAAACGAATGAAAGCAGATATGGGCTGCGCAGAAGCTGACCGGCGTAGTCCATCCGATCTGTTGCGATCCGGCAAAGCCGGAATGCGATACATACAACGCCGGAAACGACAGAGAAAAGTAAAAGTGAAGAGAAGCAAAAAGAAGCGACGATTCTCTATCGAAAATCGTCGCTTCTTTGTCTGTGGGGTACGAAAAAGATGGATTTGCGTTTTTGATAGATGGATTCGAACTCTCGTATTGGTATCAAAATGGCAGTTGGACACGCTTTAAGAAATCTTCGTCATCGCTTATAGTCGTAATATCCATGAAGGGATTTGCATGATAAAAAACGCCTTTATTCTCTGCTTCAGACATTGCTTGAAAACACAAGGGGAGAGCTCCCTCGATATACGGATATTTTTGATACTTTCTATATTTTAGCAATGTATCATCTCCGCAAATATCTGTTGTTATATACCTCCCTATATAATTATGATCCGTTTGAGGATCCTTAATATAGATAGTATTTATTGGGCAATTCTTTGCTGTGATTTCACCATCTATTTCACATACCAGTAAAACCTCAATCTCATCTGGCAAATTTGCTATATCTGTAGTTGCATCAATATAGACTATTGAATAGCTGTTCTCCGTATCGGATTTAAATTTTTGCTGATAAACTTTAACCTTATGAAATCTGTTTTCAACAAGCTGCTTTTTTGGTATTTCCACTTTTAACTCAGATAATAGCTCAGAATATGCGTTCGATGCGAAATCGTAAATCGATGTGAGATATTCCGAAACTGTCTGCCGTTGATGCTGCATTCCTTTTTTTAGAAAGGGGTTAATTGTTGACTCATTTTCGCCACCCATGATTGCCATTGATAGCTTTAAATAAACGTCACATATATGCTTAGTCCTATTATTAAAAGCTTCAATATAAGAAAACTCATTACTGTTAGCTATTTTCTCATACCAAGAAGTAATGGTCGGGAACATTTGATCGTATGTTTGCTGCTCAAATACACTTTTCATGACGCCAAAATCAACACGCTCTATATTTTTTGCGTGTGAAGCAAGGCATGATGCATTTACGGCCTGCGACATACAATCAAACGAGTTCCTGATATATTGAAAAAAATCTTTTGTCAATTTGTCTAACAAAAATGGTACGCTTGTTTCGATCCCACAAACCTCCAAATCATAGGTTGGCATGTTTGATGCCGTTAAGGCAATGGACTTTATTTTATCTTCTTGGTTAAAAAGCTGACCAAATAAATCATTTTGCCACGCAGTATGATCGGCTTCCATTTTTGAAATCAAAGAAAGGATTAGTTCTTTGCAAAACAGCGCTATACCAATTGTTTTTCTTGCGTTGCTGATATACTGATAAGCATCACAAATTTCGTTATCAAACAAGAACTTATTCAATTCTCTTCCTGTCAATTTTCTGTTCCCCCTTTTATTAAAATCAAATGCCCGAAAAGTCATAACCTATTATTCTTCCGCTACAAAGGACCAGTTTTCGGCCAAAACACAACGGAACTCATCAAAAACAGAATAAATGATGTCTAAGCTTTCGTGTTTTCTTAAAAACGAGAATAGATGCCCCATCCAAGGTGTATGATAAAAATCAGTGGAAAGAGTTTTCTCATTAAAAGTATTCGGAAACAGATCACACCATACCGAATAGCGTCCAAGCAGTTGCATTGTTATATACATTTGCTGATTTCCATCTATACCAGAATGATAATCCCTATAATGGTTGTTCTGATGGAAACGCCACTCCGTTTCTGTAATATATTTTATCTGTTGTTGCTTATCGCCTAAATTTCCTACTCCTTCATGAAACTCTCTAATAACCTATATCCAAGCATTCTGGCATGATACTCTGACCACAATTGAAACATATGATAAGAAGCTGATTCTTCAACCGGATCATAATAAGTTAATGCCTCTCTTCTTGCCATTTGATAATAATCAATTGCATGTGTCAATTCATGAGAAAATGTTCCCACCCACGTCAGTGAGCCGTCATCAGTATACTGTTTCATCTTTTCAGTATTAATAAGGATGCTTATGGTTTCATCTGTTGAATGTGGAACCACCATTCTCCCATTATAATCATTGTTTAATGCGTTGCTCTCTGTAATCAATTTATCTTTGTATTCTGGGCACAACTCGCAATGTGTTCGGTTGAGATTATCAGTAAGTATTATATTTACAGGAACTCGCTCCATTGTTTGGTTTAAAGCATAATACAACTCGATAAGAGGATTAAATAGATTATCTTTTGTAGACATTTCACTTTCCTTTGCTTCTCTAATTATTTCCCTTCTGAACACCCAGTTTATTGTATAGATACATTCTGAAACTGTCTTTCATATAGTTCTCTATCAAATCAATATGGTATTTTGAATCTGATCCCGCAGTCTATTAAGGCAATCAAATAGTTGCTGCTTAGCTTCAATGTATTCCAAATGAAACGCCTTAATTGTAAGCCCCTTCAAAATGTCTGAACTTGCGATATCTTTTTCCTCTATGTATTGCCCCAATCCATAATGTGCGAGGCAATTTCGAAACTCCCTACTTTTTAGTGAAATATCAATGGTCAATTTTGATCCATTGTAACTATCTAAATCCTTAATAAAGTCACATAGATAATAATACTGGAGATATGCAAATTTAAATTTCTGGGGAATTCTTCGGTAAAATAGTTCTCGATAAAAACAGCAACGTAATTTATATTGCAAAGTATCGAGAATAGTACAACACCTAACGCCGTTTTTTCTTTCAGCGGGCAATCATCGAAGAAATGATAGCCTTTATATTGAACAATATTTTTGTCATTGTCATATTGATATGGGTGAAATTCTTTGCATCCGAAGAAGGCTGCAAGCTTGCCCGCTACAACACTGATATCTCTTATTGTTGCGCCGACATCTTGCTTCCCCAGAAGTGGCATAGGAGTATGAGCGGCACAAAGAATTGTATTTCCGCAGTAATTCCCATTGCAAAGATCTGTTCCAACATTGTAGTACCCAAATATCTTCTCACGAAGGCTTCTTATACTGAAGAAGTATCTATCACTTTCTTGGAGTTTTTCCATCAACAGACAAGCATACTCAACATATGTTTTTTCAAGCAGTTTGTGGCCTTGCCTTAATGCACCATAGTATGTTTTTTCCTTCTCATTAAAATTCGGTGCATTAAGCCCCACCTTTTTACACCATTGCTCTGCTCCATCGGCAAAGACCCCAATGTATGGTTGACACATCATAATGTAGTTACTGCTAATACTTTTCGCTCTTTGGCCAATATCTGTAAGCGTATACAAAAACCGAGCGTCTGATTGAATTAGCTCATATGCTGCAGTTTGTACCTTATTCAACTTCATTTTTCTCCCGAATCGCAGGATCGTCCGTTGCGTCCATACTTGAACCGGTAACGCACTTCAACACCTCATACCTGAACTCAGCATCATTCCACATTTCAAAGTCACACGCAATAAAAGGATGTGCCATCGCCCCGCCGCCTTTTCCTTGTTTTGAGGTGATACCAACCGCATTCGTCAGATTGATCCACTTCTTTGGCGTCAGAGTAAACTGCGGCGTTTTGGCGTCTACCACAATTTTTTGAAATGCAGCCTCATTAAATTGCGGATTATTGTTTCGTTCCCATGCCGCAAGGAACTCCACCGTATTGCGGCTTCGCAGCCAGCTTTGAATTAAGTAGCTTGGATTCTCAGCGTCAAACCTGCGTGCAATTTCAGTCAAGGAAATATAATCATCGGACGGATGCAGATATTTTGCTACCGTTTCTTCGAGGTAGGCGTTCATCTTCGGCTCATAGATTGGTGCCTCGTCTTTTTAAGATCGATTCAAAGATAACATCCAAATACCGGTTCCAATCCGCTGCTCTGATGGGAGACAGCTTATTCACACGCACTAAAAACTTCTCCCTGGTTAGGGCATATGCCCATTCCAGTTCTTCTTTGGTTGCTCTTGGCATTTGTGTTCACCACTTTCGCTTGATTGGGGTTTCGGCAGTTTTCCCCTTTCAAAAAATACACAGTGCAGTAGTCTTCAAAATCGATGATACCCTTTGTGTACTTTCCGTTGTTCAGAAGCTTATTCAGTACATCTCTGCTCCATTGTTCTTTTCCGGAGGGGGAAGGTATCCCTATACCGAATAAATAGTTCTGAATGGCTTTCAGGCTGTTTCCAGCTCTGTATAGTCCGAAAAAGGTTCTGACAACTTCCGCTTCCTCTGGCACAATTTCAACAAGTCCCTGCTTGTCCCTTCTGTAACCGTAGCAGATCCTCCCGAAAAGTCTCGATTCGACTAAAGACAATTTCATAATTTTGGTTCCTTTCTAATTATACTGATTTCGACGTGCGTTTTCAATATAAAACACAAATATTAGTGGAATTAGTGGAAATTCAAAACCTCTGTATTAGTGCTTTATATCCTCCGCTGATTGTTTGGGATTT
>OIYT01001109.1_pt1 | contig 20534 bp, 15 predicted proteins | sample 1588201 | NCBI WGS metagenome assembly OIYT01 (sample SAMN03283260) | human gut metagenome | biome: human-associated habitat; material: feces | host: Homo sapiens | place: USA | collected 2013
CCAATGCGGGGTCCCCGCAAAATCGAAGATTTTGTGGGGCCGCCCGGGAGTTCTATGCCCTGGAACGGCTGTGGCACGACGGCACGCCCGTGGATCTCGGCGGTGTGCTGACGGCGGACTGAGGGCCTCCCGCGCCGAGTGGCGCGTACAAGCATGTTCGCGAAGCGAACATCTTGAAATGGGCGGGCTCTGCCTGACCATTTGAGTCCAATGCGGGGTCCCCGCAAAATCGAAGATTTTGTGGGGCCGCCCGGGAGTTCTACGCCCTGGAACGGCTGTGGCACGACGGTATGCCCGTGGATCTCGGCGGTGTGCTGACAGCGGACTGAGGCTCGCCGGCGCGCTGCGGTGAAAAAGCGGAAGATTTTCCTCTTTTTCCTTGACAAAACCCGAAACTCCCCTTAAAATAGCGCTGTTAAAGACTGTGAAGGGAAGAAAGACGGAGTTTTCCACCTCCAGAGAGCCGGCGGGCGCTGCGAGCCGGCGGCGGAAGTCCGTGTATGACTGGTCCCGGAGTTTTCCGCCTGAACGGACAGTAGGGCGGGACGGCAGGCGCCGTTATCCGCCGCTGAGGGCCGGATGGAGACATGCGGCTGAATCAGGGTGGTACCGCGTTTTCAACGCCCCTGAGCTTTGGGCTCGGGGGCGCTTTTTTGTAATCACATCCGAAAGGGAGAAAAATATGAAGTACGATTTTACCGCCATTGAAAAAAAGTGGCAGCAGAAGTGGCTGGAGGAGAAGCCCTTCACCGCCGTCACCGGGGACACCACCCGGAAGAAGTTCTTCGGCCTGATCGAGTTCCCCTATCCCTCCGGCCAGGGCCTCCATGTGGGCCACGCCCGGCCCTTCACCGCCATGGACATCATCTGCCGCAAGAAGCGGATGCAGGGCTACAACGTCCTGTTCCCCATCGGCTTCGACGCCTTCGGCCTGCCCACGGAGAACTACGCCATCAAGAACCACATCCACCCCGCCGTGGTGACGCGGGACAACATCGCCAACTTCACCAAGCAGCTCCATATGCTGGGCTACTCCTTCGACTGGGACCGGGTGGTGGACACCACCGACCCCAGCTACTACAAATGGACCCAGTGGATCTTCCTGCAGCTGTTCAAGCACGGCCTTGCCTACAAGGCGTCCATGCCCGTCAACTGGTGCACCAGCTGCAAGTGCGTCCTGGCCAACGAGGAGGTCGTGGAGGGTGTGTGCGAGCGCTGCGGCAGCGCCGTCATCCGCAAGGAGAAGAGCCAGTGGATGCTGAAGATCACCGAGTACGCCGACCGCCTGATCGACGACCTGGACGATCTGGACTATATCGAGCGGGTCAAGATCCAGCAGCGTAACTGGATTGGCCGCAGCGAGGGCACCGAGGTCTCCTTCACCGCCACCAACGGCGACGACATGACCGTCTACACCACCCGGTGCGACACGTTGTTCGGCGTGACCTACATGGTCCTCTCTCCCGAGCACCCCTACCTGAAGAAGTGGCAGGACAGCCTGACCAACTGGGATGAGGTCCAGGCCTATATCGACGCCGCCGCCCGTAAGAGCGACCTGGAGCGCACGGAGCTGAGCAAGGACAAGACCGGCGTCCGCCTCCAGGGCATCGAGGCCGTCCACCCCGTCACCGGAAAGCACATCCCCATCTTCGTCTCCGACTACGTCCTGATGGGCTACGGCACCGGCATCGTTATGGGCGTGCCCGGCCACGACCAGCGCGACTGGGACTTCGCCGACAAGTTCGGCCTGCCCATCATCGAGGTGGTCAAGGGCGGCGACGTGACCAAGGAGGCCTTTGTCCTGAAGGACGACACCGGCATCATGGTCAACTCCGACTTCCTCAACGGCCTGACCGTCAAGGAGGCCATCCCCACCATGAAGAAGTGGGTCACGGACCACGGCATCGGCCATCCCAAGACCAACTTCAAGCTCCGGGACTGGGTGTTCTCCCGCCAGCGCTACTGGGGCGAGCCCATCCCCCTGGTGAAGTGCGAGAAGTGCGGCTGGGTGCCTCTGGACGAGAGCGAGCTGCCCCTGCTGCTGCCGGAGGTGGAGAGCTACGAGCTGACCGACGACGGCGAGTCTCCCCTGAGCAAGATGACCGACTGGGTGAACACCACCTGCCCCTGCTGCGGCGGCCCCGCCAAGCGGGAGACGGACACCATGCCCCAGTGGGCCGGCTCCTGCTGGTACTTCCTGCGCTATATGGACCCCCACAACGACAAGGCCCTGGCTTCCAAGGAGGCCCTGGACTACTGGTCTCCCGTGGACTGGTACAACGGCGGCATGGAGCATACCACCCTGCACCTGCTGTACAGCCGGTTCTGGCACAAGTTCCTGTACGACATCGGCGCGGTGCCCACCAAGGAGCCCTACGCCAAGCGCACCAGCCACGGCATGATCCTGGGCGAGGGCGGCGAGAAGATGTCCAAGTCCCGGGGCAACGTGGTGAACCCCAACGACATCGTGGCCCAGTACGGCGCGGACACCATGCGGCTGTATATCATGTTCGTGGGCGACTTCGAGCAGGCGGCCATCTGGTCCACCGAGGCCGTCAAGGGCTCCAAGCGGTTTCTGGACCGGGTGTGGAACCTGGCCGAGGGCGCCGCGGACAGCTATGACGTGACCCCCGCCAACGAGCCCATCATCCACAAGACCATCAAGAAGGTCACGGAGGATGTGGACACCCTGAAGATGAATACCGCCATCGCCGCCATGATGACCATGGTCAACGAGATGAGCGCCAACGGCGTCACGAAGGGCGACATGCGGTATCTGCTGCTGCTGCTGAACCCCTTCGCCCCCCACATCACCGAAGAGCTGTGGGAGATGCTGGGCTTTGCCGCCCAGACCGGCAAAATGTGCTGCCAGGCGGACTGGCCTGTGTACGACGAGAGCAAGACCGTGGCCTCCACGGTGGATATGGCCGTCCAGGTCAACGGCAAGCTGAAGGGCACCGTCACCATGCCCGTGGACAGCGAGCAGCAGGCCGTGGTGGACGCCGCCCTGGCCGTGGAAAAGGTCCAGAAGGCCACCGAGGGTATGCAGATCGTCAAGACCATCCTGGTCAAGAACCGCTTGGTCAACCTGATCGTGAAGCCGCAGTAAGGCTCCGCGCCGAGTGGCGCGTCAAGTATTTTCGCGCAGCGAAAATCTTGAAATGGGCGGGCTTTGCCTGCCCATTTGAGTCAAATGCGGGGGTCCCCGCGAAATCGGAAGGATTTCGTGGGGTGCCAAGAACCGCTTGGTCAACCTGATCGTGAAGCCCCAGTAAGCGCGTTTTGTGGAAAACAAAAACGGGATTTCAGCAAAAATTTCTTGACAACAGGGCAAAACCTCCGTATAATAGCTTTGTTAACGCCATAGATTATGGCCCTTAAAGTATCCTGGATTGAGCCGGATACCTCGGAGGGAGGGAAATATAGATGTCTGAGATCCATGTGAAGGACGGCGAGTCCATCGACAGCGCACTGAAGCGGTTCAAGCGCTCCTGCGCCAAGGCGGGCGTCATCGCCGAGGTACGCAAGAGAGAGCATTATGAGAGCCCCAGCGTCAAGCGCCGCAAGAAGTCTGAGGCTGCTCGCAAGAACAAGAAGCGTTATTATTGATGCAGAGAAAGTGCTGTACCAGCTGGTACAGCACTTTTTTTGCCTGCCGGGAGACGCTGAAAACGCCGGATACCGGGAGGGAGGACAGCCGCGAAAGGGTTCCCTTTCATTTTGAGCGAAGCTTGGCTGAATTTTTTCGCCCGGGCGGAGACTTCCCACAGGCGCGCCGCTGTGATATACTGTTGCCAACAACACACCGGGGAGGAGTTCCATATGTATACGACAGAATTTCTGGAGGCACTGAAACAGACAGAGGCCGTTTTGACCTTCGCGGCCTTTGACCAGGAGGACGCCTACGTTCTGGGCACCCGGCTGCGGGAGGCGGGACTGGCCGGGGCGCAGCCGGTGGCGGTCCGGGTGGTGCTGGACGGCCTGGCCGTCTACCAGAGCTTCCCCAACGGCACCGGCGGCGAGAACAACGCCTGGATGGACCGGAAGTGCGCCACCGTGACCCGTGCCCGCGCCAGCTCCCTCCGGGCCGCGGCGGAGCGGGAGCTGCTGGGTATCCGGGAGCCCTGGCAGTCCGATGAGGAGCGCCACGCTTTCTGCGGCGGCGGCTTCCCCATCGTGGTGGACGGCGCGTTCCGGGGAGCGGCCATCGTCTCCGGCCTGCCCCACCTGGAGGACCACGCCCTGCTGACGGGCGTTCTGGCGTCGTTCCTGGGCCGGGAGCTTCCGGCGCTGCCGCCCATCGCGGAGGACTGACGCCGCGCTTTTACCGCCGGAACAGGGCGGGGACGATGTCCCGCACCTCCGGCCACATGAAAAACGCCGCGGAAAAGCCCATGCTGCTCCCGATCTTCAGCTTCTGGCTCAGGGTGTCCGCGTCGTCGAACAGCACGAAGTGGGCTTCGCTGTCCACGGTGTAGGTGAAGTACCGGGCGCACAGGTCCTGGGAGAAGAACACCGCCGGAGATTTCCGCTCCATCAGCCGTCCGAAAGCCTCCGCGCTGAGGGGATCGCCCTCTCCGGTGCGGGCGGGCAGGCGGAAGTCCATCCGCAGCCGCTGGACATCCAGGGCCAGCCGCCCCGCGCCGCCCCGCTGCCGGGCCGCCTCCTGGAGCCGCTCCGTGAAACTGCCGCCGGAGATGGCGGTGCAGACCAGGACCACGGCGTCCTTCGCCGCGGCGTCGTAGCTCTCCGGGAGATACAGCGTCCGCCGGCCGGCGGAGAGCGCCTGCCCCAGTTGCTCCGCGAAGACCAGCCGGTCCCGCCGGGGCAGCTCCTCAAAGTCCAGCACCACGCCGCCATACCCCCGGCGGCCGCACTCCCGTAGAACCGCCGCGCAGAGGGCCTCCGGGTCCTCGATGATGGGCGCCTCCCGGTCGCTGACGGACAGCAGCCCGCCCCGGGTCTGCAGCAGCAGGTTCTGCCGCAGCAGCGTGGAGCCGGGCCCAATGCGGTAGGCCACATGGGCAAGCGTCCGGGTGTATTTGGACGCCTCCTGCTCCTGACCCGGCGTGACAGCCAGATAGACTTGCAAATCCCTCTCCCCCTTGTGCATTTCCGCGTAAGCTGATATACTGGATTCCGATGGAAACCTATGCAGACAAGGAGCCGCTTATGCCGTTTTCTCTGATTCCCGACCGCCTGTTCGACCGCTACGCGGATATCACGCCGGACTATCTGGCGCGCCAGGGCGTGACGCTGCTGCTCAGCGACCTGGACTTCACCCTGGCGGCGAAAAAGACCCGCCGCCCGGACCAGCCCCTGCGGGACTGGATCGCCGCCCTGGAGGCGTCGGGCATCCGGTTCATGATCGTCTCCAACAACCGCTCCGGCAGCCGGGTTACGGAGTTCTGCGCCGACCTGGGCGTTGCGTACCAGGGCCACGCGGGCAAGCCGTCCCCACGGGGGCTGGAGGCTGCCATGGCTCGGGCGGGGGCGGACCGCGCCCATACCGCCATGCTGGGTGACAAGCTGCTGACGGACGTGCTGGCGGCCAAGCGCTGCGGCGTGCTGGCGCTGATGGTGGAGCCGGTGGGCGGCGCCGTGACGGCCTGGCAGAAGGTGCTGCACACTCTGCAGGCGCCCTTCAAGGCGGCCTGCCGCCGCCGGACGGCGGGCCATGACTGAAAAAATCCAACAACTGGGTGAAAAATACTTGCAATAGCGGGCAACATAGGATAAAATATTTTCGGTAATTCGCCAGATATGGAAAATTAGAGAAAATGTCCTTCCACAGGTCGTTTTCTCGTAAGATTTGTGAGGAGGAAAATTTATGCCTACCATTACTGCCGGTGATTTTCGGAAGGGTATGATCTTTGAGATGGACGGGAAGCCCATGGTGGTCGTGGACTTCCAGCACGTGAAGCCCGGCAAGGGCGCCGCTTTCGTCCGTACCAAGTACAAGAACGTCATCAGCGGCACCATCCGTGAGGAGTCCTTCAACCCCACCGCCAAGTTCGAGCAGGGCGCCGTGGAGCGCAGAAGCGCCGAGTACAGCTACAACGATGGCGACCTGTACTACTTCATGGACCCGGAGACCTTTGACATGACCCCGCTGAACAAGGACGTTCTGGGCGACGCTTTCCAGTTCGTGAAGGAGAACACCATGTGCTCCCTGGTCAGCTATAAGGGCAGCGTGTTCACCGTGGAGGTCCCTAACTTCGTGGAGCTGGAGGTCACGGAGACCGAGCCCGGCGTGAAGGGCGACACCGCCACCAACGTCACCAAGAACGCCACTCTGGAGACCGGCGCGCAGATCAAGGTGCCCCTGTTCATCAACGAGGGCGAGAAGATCCAGATCGACACCCGCACCGGCGAGTATCTGGGCCGCGTAAAGGAGTAATACGGAAAGGGGGGATGTTCGTCCCCCCTTTCGATTCACATGTTTACAACGAAAGGAGTTACCGCTATGGAGATCACTGAGAAGGTCGCCTACCTGAAAGGTCTGGCCGAGGGCATGGAGCTGGACACCGAGAAGAAGGAGGGCAAGCTGCTCTCCGCCATCATTGACGTGCTGGAGGACATTGCCCTGGAGCTGGAGGACATCCAGGACGAGCAGGCGGAGCTGGCCGACGGCCTGGACGCCGTCAGCGACGATCTGGAGGACGTGGAGGATGTCGTCTTCGGGGACTACGACGAGGATGAGGACGACGAGGACGAGTTGGGCGACGACGAGGACTGCTACGCCACCACATGCCCCACCTGTGAGGAGACCATCTACTTCGACGAGTCCATCCTGGCAGACGGCGAGGTCATCTGCCCCAACTGCGGCGAGAAGCTGGAGTTCGACCTGAACAGCCTGGACGAGGCGGAGGAGGGCTCCGACGAGGAGTAAGCCCGAACACGGCGCCCGGCGCGATTTCGCGCCGGGCGCTTTGTTGTCAGCGAAAATTGACAAAACCTTGACGGAATTTTGAGAAAACAATTGCTTTTCTCCGGGAAGCCGATTATAATGAACGAAATCAAGTCAAGTGACAAGACACTGACAGATCACTGTACCGAGGTGCAAGTATGGATACCGAAAAGAAACTGAACATGACCATGCTCTGCGATTTCTACGAGCTGACCATGGGCAACGGCTACTTTCAGGCGGGCTACAAGGACCGTATCACCTATTTTGACGTCTTCTTCCGGGACGTGCCCGACAAGGGCGGCTTCGCCATCTGCGCGGGGTTGAGCCAGCTCATTGACTATATTGAAAACCTGCATTTCGACGAGGAGGACATCGATTATCTCCGGAGCAAGGGCCTCTTCTCCGAGAATTTTCTGGCCTATCTCCGGGACTTCCGCTTTACCGGCGACATCTGGGCCATCCCCGAGGGCACGCCCATCTTCCCCAGGGAGCCGGTGGTGACGGTCCGGGCCCCGGCCATCGAGGCACAGCTCATCGAGACCTTCACTCTGCTGACCATCAATCACCAGAGCCTCATCGCCACCAAGGCCAACCGCATCGTCCGGGCGGCCCAGGGGCGGACGGTGCTGGAGTTCGGCTCCCGTCGGGCCCAGGGCACCGACGGCGCCATCTCCGGCGCCCGGGCGGCCTTTATCGGCGGCTGTAAGGGCACGGCCTGCACCATCTCCGACCAGATGTACGGCGTCCCGGCGGGCGGCACCATGGCCCACTCCTGGGTCCAGATGTTCGACAGCCAGTACGAGGCATTCAAGACCTACTGTGAAATCTACCCCACCAACGCGACGCTGCTGGTGGACACCTACAGCGTGCTGAAGTCCGGCGTGCCCGACGCCATCCGGGCGTTCAACGACGTGCTGAAGCCCCTGGGCATCAAAAAGTGCGGCATCCGCCTGGACTCCGGCGACATGGCCTATCTGACCCGAGAGGCCCGGAAGATGCTGGACGCCGCCGGCTGGACGGAGTGCCAGATCTCCGCGTCCAACTCCCTGGATGAGTATATCATCCGGGACCTGATCCAGCAGGGGGCGCGGATCGACCTGTTCGGCGTGGGCGAGCGGATGATCACCGCCAGCAGCCAGCCGGTATTCGGCGGCGTGTACAAGCTGGCGGCCGTGGAGGACGACGCGGGAAACATCCTTCCCAAGATCAAGGTCAGCGAGAACGTGGACAAGATCACCAATCCCCACTTCAAAAAGGTCTACCGCATTTTCGACAAGGGGACCGGCAAGGCGGAGGCGGACTACATCACCGTGTGGGACGAGACGGTGGACGAGACCCGGCCCCTGGAGCTGTTCGACTCCCGGGCCACCTGGAAGCGCAAGACCTACACCAATTTCACCGCGAAACCCCTGCAGGTGCCGGTGTACCAGGGCGGAAAGCTGGTGTACCAACAACCGGACCTCCGGGACATCCAGAAGTACTGTCTGGCGCAGGTGGACACCCTGTGGGACGAGGTCAAGCGGTTTGAGAATCCCCATGTGTTCTATGTGGACCTCAGCCAGAAGCTGTGGGACATCAAGCAGGAGCTGCTGCGCAAGAGCCGCTGAGCCGCTCTGCATATCTTCGTTTGACCACCGCGGACCGGTCCGGTCCGCGGTGGTTTTGCGTCGTTCCTGTTCTGTCATTTTTTATTCACAGATTTGTAGTTGAAGCTCCGCGCCGTTTCGAGTATAATACTTGATTAAGCCGCGAAATTCTATATGGATGAAAAAAGGGAGGTGGCCGTCTATGCATAAAAACCTGCTCCACGCCACAGAGCGCACCGAGCGGCGTATTTCCGCCGCCACCAGCATCTCCATGTGTGTGTTGACGGTCCTCGCCCAGATCGCCACCACGCTGCTGCTGACCCACTTCCTGCGGGAGAAAGCAAATTATGTCTACCTGCTGCTGGTGCTGATCGGCGCCGTCTTTGCCATCCGGGTGTACCAGCGCCCCGGTAGCCCCTCCTATAAGCTGGTGTGGATGTGTCTGCTGCTGGCGCTGCCGGTGTCCGGCATGATCCTGTTCTGTCTGTGGGGCGGCACCCATCAGGCCAAGAGCCTGAGCCTGCGGAAGGTCCCGCCCATCCCCCAGCGGGAGAGTCAGAAGATGGCCAGTGAGAACAACCTCGCCCGCCTGCGCCGCCAGTCCCCGGCCTGGGGAAGGCTGGCATCCTACCTGCAAAAGCGGGGATTCTGGCTCTATCGGGACACCCAGGCCCGGTATTTTGGGGATGGCGCGGAATTTTTCGACGATCTCATCGCCCACATGGAACGGGCGGAGGTCTACATCTTTCTGGAGTATTACATCCTGGCCGAGGGCCAGATTTGGGACCGGATCTTCCGCGTTCTGCGGGAGCGGGCCGCCGCGGGCGTGGAGGTCCGCATCATCTTCGACGACTTCGGCAACCTGACCCGCCTGTCCGACGCCACCTTTCAGGAGATCCAGCGGTCCGGCATCGAGGTGGAGGTGTTCAACCCGGTCCACCGTTATGTAAACCGCATCTACTTCAACTACCGGGACCACCGGAAGATCGCCGTCATCGACGGGCAGTACGCCTACACCGGCGGCATCAACATCGCCGACGAGTACGCCAACCTGATCGTCCGCTTCGGCCACTGGAAGGACAGCGCCGTCCGCATCGAGGGGGAGGGCGTCTGGGGCTTTGCCACCCAATTCATGCAGATGTGGAAGATGATGGGCCGGACGATGCCCAACGAGGACGATTACTACCGCCCCCGCCATGAGTCGGCGGCGGCCCCCGGCTTCTGCCAGCCCTTTACCGACGGCCCTCTGAACAACCCGGATAATCCCATTGAGGAGACGTACCTCCAGCTGATCGCCTCCGCCAAGCGGATGCTGTATATCACCACGCCCTACTACGCTGTTGAGGAGTCCATGCAGAAAGCCCTGTGCATCGCCGGGGACGCCGGCGTGGACGTGCGGCTGATGATCCCGGCCATCCCGGACCACAAGCTGACCTACATGGTGGCGGAGACCTACTGGGGCGAGCTGCTGAGCCACGGTGTGAAAATTTACAAATACTCGCCCGGTTTCCTCCACGCCAAGAGCGTCATGGTGGACCGGGAGGTGGCGCTGGTGGGCAGCACCAACATGGACTACCGCACCTTCCAGCTCCACTACGAGTGCGGCGTGCTGCTGTACCACATGCCGGCGGTGGAGGAGCTGCTGGAGGACATGGACGGCATCATGTCCCAAAGCGCCCCGTACACCCTGGAGGAGTGGAACAAGCGACCCTGGCTCCGCCGGGTGTTCGCGTCGATTTTGCGGCTGGGCGCGATCTGGCTGTAAGGCGGCCCCGGCGCAACCCTATGAAAAGGAGTCATTCCATGTCCCGCGAACTGACGCCACGGGAGACTGCCGAGCGCAGTCTCATCAAAACCTACCGCAAGACCCTGTGGAACCCCTTCATCGCCGCCGTCAAGCGGTATGAGCTGGTGTCCCCGGGGGACCATATCGCCGTGTGCATCTCCGGCGGCAAGGACTCCATGGTCCTGGCCAAGCTGATGCAGGAGCTGCAAAAGCACACGAACCAGCCCTTTGACCTGACCTTTCTGGTGATGGACCCGGGCTACAACCCATCCAACCGGCGGCTGATCGAGGAGAACGCCGGGCTGCTTGGCATCCCCATTACCGTTTTTGAAAGCGATATCTTCGATGTCACCACCCAGGTGGACAAAAACCCCTGTTACCTGTGCGCCCGGATGCGCCGGGGCTGCCTGTACGCCAAGGCCCGGGAGCTGGGCTGCAACAAGATCGCTCTGGGCCACCACTTTTCCGACGTGGTGGAGACCACGCTGCTGGGATTGTTCTACGGCGCCCAGCTCCAGGCTATGCCCCCCAAGCTCCACAGCAAGAACTTTCCGGGCATGGAGCTGATCCGCCCCCTCTACTGCGTCCACGAGGACGCCATCATCGCCTGGAAGAACTACAACCACCTGCGGTTCCTCCAATGCGCCTGCCGGTTCACGGAGGCGCGGGACGCCTCGGGCGACGGCGTGGGGGAGAGTAAGCGGCAGGAGATGAAGGTCCTGCTGCGGCAGCTGAAGCGCACCAACCCCAACATTGAAAAGAGCATTTTCCGGGCCATCCACGGCGTCCAGCTGGACACCTTCCCCGGCTTCAAGTACCGGGGCCAGGCCCATTCGTTTCTGGATTTTTATGACGGCGCCGCCCCCTTCGGGGAGGACGGCCCGGAGAGCAGATAGGAGAGATGTCTATGGATTACTTTCGCTGTGAAAACCCGGATTGCGGCTTTGTGGCCGAGGAGGAGCCGGATGTCTGCCCCCGCTGCGGCGGCACTTTTTTCCACGCGCTGACCGAGGAGGAGCTGACCGCCGGCGATTGGGTGACTCTGGGCAACCAGGCCGTGGATGAGAAGCGGCAGACGGACGCCCTGGCCTGCTACCAGCGGGCGGCGGCCATGAACGACCCCCTGGGTCTGACCAATCTGGGCTGGTGCCTGGAGGCCGGCGTCGGCGTGGAGGCGGACCCCAGGCAGGCGGTGCTGCTGTACGCCCAGGCGGCCGCCCGGGAGTATATGCCCGCCCTGACGAATTTGGGCTACTGCTATACATACGGCATCGGCGTGGAGAAGGACGAGGCCAAGGCGCTGGAGTGCTTCCAGAAGGGCGCGGAGCACGGCTTTCCCCGGGCACAGTTTTTGCTGGGCGAGGCATACCGCCGGGGCGCGGGCGTGGAGCAGAACGACGCCGAGGCCGTTAAGTGGTACCAGTCCGCCGCATGGCTGGGCTATGCCGCCGCACAGACGGAGCTGGGCCGCTGCCTGGAGTTCGGCACCGGCGTGCCGGAGGATCTGGAGCAGGCGGTGAAATGGTATACCGCCGCCGCTGATCAGGGCCATGCGCCGGGGCAGTGCTGCCTGGGCTTCTGCTATGAGGCGGGCCGGGGCGTGGAACAGAGCTGGGAGGAGGCCGCGCGGTGGTACCGCGCCGCCGCGGACCAGAACTATCCCCGGGCACAGTGCAACCTGGCCTGGTGCTATGAGCACGCCAAGGGCGTGACGCAGGACTACGGGGAGGCCGTCCGGCTGTACAAGGCGGCGGCGGAGCAGGACTATCCCCGGGGGATGCTGTGCCTGGGCTTTTGCAGCGAGCGGGGCCGGGGCGTCCCGGTGGACAAGGCGGCGGCCGCGGCGTGGTACCGCAAAGCCGCCGAGGCGGGCGACGAGGACGGCGCCTGCTGCCTGGGCTTCCTCTACGAGACCGGCGAGGGCGTGGAACAGAGCTGGGAGCAGGCCACGGCGTGGTACCGCAAGGCGGCGGATATGGGCCTGCCCCGGGGCCAGTGCAATCTGGCCTGGTGCTATGAGCACGGCAAGGGTGTGGAAAAGGACCTGGCGGAGGCATTTGCCTGGTACCGCAAAGCGGCGGACCAGGGCTATGAGCGGGGACTCTTCTCCGTGGCCCGGGCCTATGACTACGGCTACGGCGTGGAGCAGGACGCGGCGGAGGCCTGCCGCTGGTATCAGAAGGCTGTGGACGCCGGCTCCGCCCCCGCCATGTGCGATCTGGGCGTGTGCTACGAGCGGGGCGAGGGCGTGCCCCGGGACTTCGCCAGGGCGGCGGAGCTTTACCGCCGGGCCGCCGAGTCCGGAAACGCGCCGGGGCAGTGCAACCTGGGCTACCTGTATGAGATCGGCCGGGGCGTGGAGCAGAGCTGGGAGGAGGCTGTGAAGTGGTACAGCGCCGCCGCCCGGCAGGGCATGCCCCGCGCACAGTGCAATCTGGCCTGGTGCTATGAGTACGGCAAGGGCGTGGAGATGAATTTGAAGCGCGCCGTCCACTGGTACAACAAGGCCGCCGAGCAGAACGACCCCCGGGGCATGTTCTGCATGGGCGTGTGCTGCAAGCAGGGCCGTGGCGTGGCGCAGGACTGGGCCGCGGCGGTCCGGTGGTATCAGAAAGCCGCCGACGCGGGCTATCCCGGCGCCATGTGCAACCTTGGCGTGTGCTACGAGCACGGCGAGGGCGTGGAGGCGGACCTGAAAAGGGCCGTGGAGCTGTACCGGCAGGCGGCGGAGAAGGGCGACGCGGCGGGCCAGTGCAACCTGGGCTATCTGTATGAGATCGGCCGGGGCGTGGAGCAGAGCTGGACGGAGGCCGTCCGCTGGTATCAGGCGGCGGCGGACCAGGGCTTTGCCCGGGGACTGTGCAACCTGGGCGTGTGCTGGGAGTTTGGCCGTGGCGTGGAGAAGGACCCCGTTAAGGCCGCGAAGCTGTACCGGCAGGCGGCGGAGAAGGGCTACGCCACGGGGCAGTGCAACCTGGGCTACCTGTATGAGACCGGCGTGGGCGTGGAACAGAGCTGGAAGGACGCGGTGGCCTGGTACGGCAAAGCCGCGGAGCAGGGCCACTCCCGCGCCCAGCATAACCTGGCCTGGTGCTACGAGAACGGCAAGGGCGTGGCGCGCAGCGTGGCAAAGGCGCTGGAGCTATACCGCGCCGCCGCGGACCAGGGCTATGAGGACGCGAAGAAAGCGTTGGAGCGCCTGGAAAAGGCGCCGGCCGGGGCGCCTGCCAAGGGTCCGGACCAGGGCAGGGAAAAGGGCGGTTTTTTGAAGGGCCTGTTCGGCGGCCGGAAGGACCGGTGAAAAAACGGAAAAATTTGAAAAACCCCCTTGACAAAAATCCTCTTTTCAGTATAATAATATCTGTTCGCTGCGGCGGACAGGTATAGCGGGTTTGTGTAAAGGTAGCACAGCAGACTCTGACTCTGTATGTGAGGGTTCGAATCCTTCACCCGCTGCCAGAAGAAAGCCTTGAATCCCAATGGATTCAGGGCTTTCTCTTTTGCTTTTCAGCAAGTTTGGCCTTATTATCGGATGGCCTCGATATAGGCCTGCATCCGAGCAGCACCGTCATCCTTCATCCGTTCCGACACATGGCCGTAGACATCCGGCGTGCGTGGCGTATATCCTCCTTTTGCCACGTGGGATGTACCTTGTTTGTATTGATCAAATCCTTCCGCACCCTGTATATGCGTGGATGGGTTGGATCTGCGCCCTGAATCCGTCTGAAGAGACATTTGGGACCTTGCGGCCATATATGCGGGAGGCATACGAGTATGCAAAAGACCAATATGAAAAGAAGCGGATATAGTCGGAGGAGGCGTTCTGACAGACGCTGTCCTAAAGGTCCGCGGGACTTCCGTTTCAAACCGGACGGTGGGATGCCCCGCGTTTTTATGCGCGCTTGATTGCATTTCACAGCCGAAAAGCGTATAATAAGCCCATCTGATTTCTGTGGGAGGTGTCCATGGTTCGTCGCCGCGTTCAACTCAACGCCGTCCAGACGCTGACGCTTAGCTTTGCCGTCCTGATTCTGGCAGGCGGCCTACTGCTGACGCTGCCGGTCTCCTCCCGCGACGGGCGGATGCTGCCGTTTCTGGACGCGCTGTTCACCTCGGCCTCCGCCTCCTGCGTCACGGGGCTGGTGCTGTATGACACCTGGACGCAGTTTACCGTTTTCGGGCAGGCGGTGATCTTGCTGCTGATCCAGGTCGGGGGCCTGAGCTTCATGACCCTCTCCATCCTGGTCTCCATCCTGCTGCACCGCCGCATCGGCCTCCACCGCCGGACGGTGCTGATGGACACCATCGGCGCCCTCCAGATGGGCGGCGTGGTGCGGCTGACCCGTCGGGCCCTGCTGGTCACCGCCGCCTGCGAGGGCGCCGGCGCGGTGCTGCTGGCGCTGTGGTTCTGTCCCCGGTATGGCCCGGGCCGGGGCCTTTGGATGGCTCTGTTCCACGCGGTGTCCGCGTTTTGCAACGCGGGCTTCGACCTGCTGGGCACCGGCGCGTCGCTGACCTCGGCGGCGGGAGAGCCGCTGCCCAACCTCGTCCTGATGGCGTTGGTCGTCTGTGGCGGCCTGGGCTTTCTGGTGTGGGACGATGTGCTGACCCATGGCCGCCACTTCCGCCGCTGGCGGCTCCATTCCAAGCTTGTGCTGGTCTCCACGTCGATGCTGTTTGTGGGCGGCGCGCTGGCGTTTTATGTTCTTGAGCGGGACCACGCTTTCGCGGGGGCGTCCGTAGGCGAAAAAGCGCTGATGGCGGCCTTTCAGTCCGTGACGACCCGGACCGCCGGCTTCAACACCGCCGACCTGACGGCCCTCAGCGAGAGCGGCACCCTGCTGACCATGGTGCTGATGTTCATCGGCGCGGGCTCCGGTTCCACCGGCGGCGGCATCAAGGTGAATACCTTTACGGTCATTCTGCTCAGCGCCTTTGCCCAGGCCCGCCGAAAGGAGGACGTGAACGTCTTCCGCCGCCGGCTGGACCGGGGCGACATCCACAGGGCGTATTCCACCGTCAGCATGTACTGCCTGGCCTGCCTTGCGGGCTGCATGGTGCTGTGCCTGCAGGGCATCTCCCTGGACGACGCCCTGTTTGAGGCCATCTCCGCCATCGGCACCGTGGGCCTGACCCGGGGGCTGACGCCCTCGCTGCCGGAGCTCTCCAAGCTGGCGATTTTGCTGCTGATGTTCGCGGGCCGGGTGGGCAGCATGTCTGTCGCCATGGCCGTTACCCGGGACCGGCCCCAGGCGAAGATACGCAACGTTTCGGAAAACATTCTGATCGGATAGGGAGGACCTGCTATGAAATCCTTTTTGGTGCTGGGCCTGGGCCGCTTTGGGCGGCATCTGGCGGGCAAGCTGATGGAGCTGGGCAACGAGGTCATGGTGGTGGACCAGGACGAGGAGCGGGTGGCCCGGATGGCCTCCGGCGTCACCGCCGCCTGCGTGGGGGACTGCCAGGACGAACAGGTGCTGGCATCCCTGGGCATCCGGAATTTCGACGTGTGCTTCGTCTGCATCCGGGACGACTTCCAGTGCTCCCTGGAGGCCACCGCGGCCCTGAAGGATCTGGGCGCCAGGTGCGTGGTGGCCCGGGCGGACCAGGAGAAGCAAATCAAGTTCCTGAAAAAGATCGGCGCGGACTACGTGGTCCACACGGAGATGGACATGGCTTTCCGCACGGCCATGCGGTTCTCCGCCCGCAACGCCTTTGACTATTTCGAGCTGACGCCCAGCTACGCGGTCTTTGAGATCGAGACGCCCCAGGCGTGGGAGGGCCGCACCGTGGCCCAGGTGGACGTTCGCCGCCGCTACAACGTGAACATTCTGGGCGTGAAGAATGACGAGGAGATCGAGCCGCTGCTGGACCCGGAGTACCGCTTCCGCCCCGACGCCCACCTGATCATCGCCGGAGACAAGGAGGCGGGCATCCGGCTGATGAACGAGGACTGAGCGCTGCACGACCAGAACAAAAGGCGGGACGGCTTTTGGGCCGTCCCGTCCCTTATTCAGCTGTTTCCACGGGTTCAAACCGGACCCACTCGTGGTCGACCGTGACCATCAGCCCGTCCGCGGTCATGCCGTATTCCACCGCGCAGGAGCGGTCGAAGTTCTGCTGTCCGTCCTCCGTGGGCTCTGTGTCGGTGTAGGAGCTGACGGTCTCCGTCGCGCTCTCGTCCACCTCGCCCGGAACCTGCCGGCCGGTGCTTTTGTAGAGGACGCCGTCCACCATGAGCATCGGCGGATAGTCCTCCGAGGCGGAGGTTGCCTCTTCGCCTCCGCATCCCGCGCACGCCAGAACCAGCAGGAGAATCAGCGCCGCCGCCAGATTTCTTCTCATAGCCATGCCCCTTTTCGCAAAAATTTCCAAAAGCTTCGTGTCTATCCATACAGACGCAGAAATTTTCAAAAAAGTTCCCGCCCATCTTATACGATTTGCCCATGGGCCGCAAGTTGTTTTTCGACAAAATTTGTGGTACAATTGTTCTATCATCTCGCCGGACGCGGTTTTCCCGCGGCCCGGCCCCGGAGGTCTTTTGCATGTTGAAACCCTCACGCCTGAAAACCCTGTATGAAAGTCCCCTGCCGCCCATGGCCCTGACGGAGTACGAGACCATGTCCAAGTTTCTGAACAGCGGCGCCCGCCGCTGCAAGGCATCCGGCAGGAATTTCGACCTGTTCCTGGACTGGGCCATCCACGTTTTGGTGACGAGCCTTGCCTCCGACAGCGCCTCCCGTATCTTCCTGCCCAAGACCAGGACCGGACCCTTTGCGCTGGACGACCTGATCCCCCTGTCGGAGCTGCCGCCTTCCGGCAAAAAGCAGGTCCGTCTGTCGGAGACCCGGCTGATCGCCCCGGTGTGGAACAACAGCGACCTGGAGCAGGCCCTGGAGGCGTTTTACGACAGCGGCTTCAAGGACGTGAAGATCGACCAGCCCTTCGGCGGGGCCTACCTCCAGGAGCTGAATCTGGCCATCATCGACTCTCCCTCCGACGTGGATGTGCCCTATGTTCTGCGCGTCTGGGGCAAGGGCAGCATCCAGCTGGACGCCTACTCCCTGAGAGACCTGGAGCCCGTGCTGCGGACGGACGGGGAGACCTGGTATGTCCGGGAGGAGGACGGCTCCGAGACGGCGCTGCCCGTGCTGGAGCCCCGGATGGCGGCGCTCTACAACTGCGGCCTGCACCGCTTCTGCGGCAAGACGGCCCACGAATAACAGCATCCCCGGAACCTTTGGTTCCGGGGATGTATTTTACTCCAGCAGCTCCCGCATCCGCAGCAGCAGCTTCAGGTCGTTATCCAGACACACCGACGCCGCCAGGCTGGAGTCGTACCGCAGGGCGGAGCCCTTGTCCGGGGACAGGGGCAGGATGACCGCCTCGCTGAGGCGGGACAGGGTCAGGTTCCGGGCGTACCGCTCCCGGTAGGCGTTCTCCAGCGCCAGCAGGATGTCCCGGGAGTTCTCCAGACATGTGCGGGAGAAGTGGAACACCGCCTCCCGGCCGCACTCCTTGTAGAACCGGGGGAAGGCGTAGGGCAGGATCAGGTTCACCGCCGGGGCAAGGCCCGGGACGGAGCTCTCCGCGCCGCCCAGAGTGTCGCCGCCGATGAAGGGGTACATGGTGGACTCCACGAACCAGGCCCGCAGGTCCGGCACGAAGTACACGCAGTCCACGCTGCGGCCCTTGGCGGTCATCAGGTCCCGGCCCCGGCCGGACAGCAGGCCCACCAGCACCTGGTCGATGTCCAGCCCCTCCTGCCGGGCCAGGGGGTCCAGGACGTTCAGGCGGTTGCCGGAGTGGAGCAGGTCGTCCACCAGCACCACGGGCCGCCGGAAGGAGCGGACGGTGCGGATCTGGCTCTCCAGCGGCGCGTAGCCGGGGAAGGGCGCGATGGTGAAGGACTTCAGGTCCGGCGCGAAGACCTTGTCGGTGTGGATGGTCTTGGTGACGGTGTTGGGCACGGCGTTGCCCCGCAGGATCTTGCCGAAGGGCACGCACATCTTGGGGCCCAGCACCCGGGGCTTCGTGGGCTCGGCGGGCACGCCGTTGAGTTCCGTGATCTTCCGCACCAGCCGGTGGTAGATGACCTCCGCGTTGAGGGACAGCACCAGCGTGCCGGGGTACAGGTCGCAGATGGCCCGCTGGAGCCGGAAGTGGGCCGTCTGGATGGCGGAGAGGACCTGGCGGTCCGAGGAGAAGGGCTCCTTCAGCGTGGTGGGGATGTTCTGCATCAGCACCACGGGCGAGCGCATGTCCACCAGCAGCAGGGGGCGGGGGGTCTCCGGCTCCGCCTGGACGAAACCCTGCCGCTCCAGCAGCTCCAGCGTCTCGGCGGCCGTGGGGGCGGCGGACCACCAAACGGCGTAGCCGCAGTCCTCCGCCATGGCCAGGGACAAAGCCTCTGTCAGCAGCAGCTGGCCCACGTTGTAATTCCCGCCGGGGGCGCGGTCCACATACAGTCCGGTCAGCAGCCGGACGCGCCCCGCCGTGCGGACGCGGACGTAGTTGGCAAGCTCCGCATCGCCCAGGGCGTCGTACAGCGCGGCGGAGTTGACGGTCCGCAGGGTCAGGAAGCCCAGCACCCGGGGGCGGGTACTGGTGCTCCGCAGGACGCACACCGCGTCCCGGGGGTCCGGCTCCGGCACGTCGGGAATGGCGGCGCGCAGCTCCTCCCACAGGGCGCGGTCCGGCTGCTCCACCAGGGAGAAGTCCAGATAGCTGGCCCGGATGAGCTGCTTGTACTGGGGCTCCCGCAGGTACAGGCTGTTGCGGAAGATGAAGTCCTGCACCGCCGGATCGATGAGGTTGGAGATGTCCCGCCCCAGGTCGATGTTCTCCCGGATGCGGGTGGAGCTGATGTCTTCCAGGTGGGTGGGCAGCTGCAGCTGGATGACGTCGCCGGCGATGCAGCTGAGGTCCGCGTCGATCTCGTGGCCCTCGGCGTCGCTGGAGCGGCGGAAGACGATGTGGTTCAGGGAGTGGACGGAGCCCTCCGTGGGCGGGACCTTGTAGGACGAGGCGTTGGCCACCACGTCGGACCCCACCGCCAGGTAAAGCTCCCATCCGTCGAAGACCTGCCGCAGGCGGCTGAGATCGTCGGGGGTGGCCAGATTCACCGGGATGTCGTGGGGGAAGAGGTACACGTCGAACTCGTCGGCCACGGACATGCTGACGATCTGCCGCCGCACCAGAGAGGGCTGGGCCTTCTTGGACCAGGAGAACTCGTCGATGGCGAGGTACACCTCGAATCCCAGGTCCCGGATGGCCTGGACGATGCCCTTGTGGCTCAGGGAGAAGGGGTCGAAGGTGCCGGGGAAGAAGGCGGCCTTGCTGAGACGCTGGAACTGGAAGGGGCCGCTTTCGATGCGGTGGCGGACAATGAAGCGGTAGATGTGGCTCAGGGCCGCGGCGGTGTAGAAGAAGGTCAGCTCCTGCTCGGGCTGCTCGTTGATGAGGAACAGGATTTTCTTGGCCGTCAGGGTGAACAGGTCGGTCTTGTCCTCGTAGCTCAGGACTTTGGAGCCGAACAGGCCCTCGCCCAGGATGTGCAGCGCCTCCTGGCGGACGCTCTCCCGGAAGGAGGACAGGCCCTTTAAGAGCAGTCCGGCCATCTGCCGTTTGCGGGCGGTCAGGGCGGCCTCGTCCTCGCCGAAGCGCCCGCCGTAGACGGCGTAGTGCTCCAGCATGGCGCCCACGGTGGACAGGGCGGCGGCCACCACCCCGGCGTTGGCGGAGGACAGCAGGGTCAGCATCTGGGTCAGGACCTCGTCCAGCTCACGGGGGGACAGCCACAGGGCGAACTGGCCCAGGTACTGGGGGATGTACTGGGAGATCTCCGCCTGTCCGGTCTCCAGGGCCTTGGACAGCTCCACGGCGATCTCGTTGCGCCGGTCCGGCGTCAGCATGGGGGCGATGGACAGCAGCGCCGCGCCCGCCATCCGGCGGACCACCACGTTCTCACTGACCTTGATGAGGTTCGAGAAGTGGGCACAGATATGGAGCAGATGCTCTCGTTTTCCATGGTCCACCTGATCTGCCAGCAACTTGATATTGACGGATTTTAAGATCCACGGGGTCGCCGATTTCAGGTTTTCAAGGAAGATATCGCTAACCACGTCATGTCCGTACAGGACTTCTCTCTGTCTGCTCGTATCAAGGCGCAGATTTGTAAAGATCCGGTACTGCAGGAAGAGGAGTGTGATCGTCTTCGGATCGATCTTTTTCGCCGCATCGCAGGCAAGCC
>OIYT01001110.1_pt1 | contig 20534 bp, 7 predicted proteins | sample 1588201 | NCBI WGS metagenome assembly OIYT01 (sample SAMN03283260) | human gut metagenome | biome: human-associated habitat; material: feces | host: Homo sapiens | place: USA | collected 2013
ACCCGCCCCGATATGAGCATCAAAGCCCGGGCTTTTGCCCCCGACATCATAATATGTCATGAGGAGAAACTATGGAACTATCACTGCAGGAAATTCTGGACTGGTGCCAGACGGAAAAAAAGCGTTTCTGGGAATATATGCTGTATGACGATATGACGCAGCGAGGCGCTTCGCGGGAAGAATCCTTTGCTTACATGGAAAAGATCTTCGATACCATGGAGCAGACTGTGAAAACCTACAGACAGGAAAGGCTGTCTGCCAGCGGACTGGTCGGTGCGGAGGGCGGAAAGCTGGAGGCGTATGCGAAAACAGGTAATACGCTTTGCGGCTCTTTTATGGAAGAAGCCATGATCACAGCACTCAAAATGGCAGAATCCAATGCCTGTATGCGAAGGATCGTTGCAGCACCGACAGCAGGCTCCTGCGGTGTGATCCCGGCGGTTCTTCTTCCCTATTATGAAATGAAACAGGTGCCAAAGGAAGAAATCTTAAAGGCACTATTTGTCACAGGCGGCATTGGAGAAGTGATTGCACAGCGTGCTTCCATCAGTGGTGCGGAAGGAGGCTGTCAGGCAGAGATCGGTTCAGCATCTGCCATGGCAGCGGGCGCACTTGTTTATCTGCAGGGCGGCAGTGATGAGCAGATATGCCATGCAGCGGCGCTGGCACTGAAAGGACTGCTGGGACTTGTCTGCGATCCGGTTGCGGGACTTGTGGAGATTCCCTGCGTAAAAAGAAATGTGCTGGGCTGTGTAAATGCGATCTCCTGCGCGGATATGGCAATGGCGGGCATTCAAAGCAGAATACCACCGGATGAGGTGATCGACGCAATGCAGGAAGTCGGCTGCAAAATGGACAGCGCTTTCCGGGAAACGGCGCTTGGCGGTCTGGCTGCGACCAAAACAGGACAGGAAATCATGCATAAGCTGATGGAATCAGAGGAAGATGGCACAATAACCACTTGACAATGCGGGCATCGCAGAATTATAATCACCCTTAGATAATGACTATGACGAAGACAGTAGATCATTTGTAAAAGGCAAAGCGAGCCGGTGACGGTGCAAGACCGGTGCGAGTAGCAGATGATTGAATATCACTTCTGAGTTGCAGGCTGAAAGATCGAAAATGAGTAGGTTCTGCCGTATCCGTCTCGTTACGACGGGCGCATATAAATCGTAAGTGAGTATGCAGTAACAGGTGGTTTCGGAGATATTACCCCGTCCTTTTACAGGACGGGGTTTTCTTGTGTAATGGGAAATTTCATTCCCATTACACAAGAAACGCTCCGCTGGGATGCGCACTGCGGCGTGCAATGTAGGCGTCGCAAGCGACCGCCGCAGGCGCGAGAAATCCAGAAGCACGTTAGTGCGACTGATGCGAAGCAGCAGGGATTTCGAGTGGGGAATAGGAACAAAATCCCCGATACCGCACATGCATACGAAGTGAAGAAACAGTAAACAGGAGGAAAACGAAGATGTATCAAAAAGTATCCACGAATCTGAATTTCGTAGACCGCGAAAAAGAAACAGAAAAATTCTGGCGCGAAAACGATATTTTCCAGAAGAGCATGAAAGCAAGAGAAGGCTGCCCGACTTATACCTTTTATGATGGTCCGCCAACTGCAAACGGCAAGCCGCATATCGGACATGTCCTGACTCGTGTTATTAAAGATATGATCCCGAGATACCGTACCATGAAGGGATACATGGTACCTCGTAAGGCAGGCTGGGATACCCACGGCTTACCGGTTGAACTGGAAGTTGAAAAGATGCTTGGTCTGAACGGAAAAGAGCAGATCGAGGAATACGGTATTGAGCCATTCATCGAAAAATGTAAAGAATCTGTATGGAAATACAAAGGAATGTGGGAAGATTTCTCAGGAACTGTCGGTTTCTGGGCTGATATGGATAACCCATACGTAACGTATGATGACAATTTTATCGAGTCTGAGTGGTGGGCACTGAACCAGATCTGGAACAAAGGCCTGCTTTACAAAGGCTTCAAGATCGTTCCGTACTGCCCACGCTGTGGTACCCCTTTATCGACAGCAGAGGTTTCACAGGGCTATAAAACAGTCAAAGAGCGTTCTGCCATCGTTCGTTTCAAGGTGACGGGAGAAGATGCGTATTTCCTGGCATGGACAACAACACCATGGACACTGCCAAGTAACGTGGCTCTCTGCGTAAACCCGGATGAAGAATATGTAAAAGTAAAAGCTGCTGACGGCTATACTTACTACATGGCAAAAGCACTTCTGGATACTGTTTTATCTTCCAGACTGGCGAACGAAGAAAATGGCAACAAGGCATATGAAATTCTGGAAACCTACAAAGGAAAAGATCTGGAATACAAAGAATATGAACCGTTATATGCCTGCGCAAAGGAAACGGCAGATAAACAGAACAAGAAGGGCTTCTTTGTGACATGTGACAGCTATGTAACCATGTCAGACGGTACAGGTATCGTACACATTGCACCTGCATTCGGTGAAGATGATGCGAATGTCGGACGTAACTATGATCTTCCGTTTGTACAGTTTGTAGACGGCAAAGGCCAGCTGACAGAAGAAACACCTTACGCCGGCAAATTTGTAAAGGATGCGGATAAAGACGTTCTGATCGATCTTGACAAAGAAGGAAAACTGTTTGATGCACCGAAATTCGAGCATGAATATCCACACTGCTGGAGATGTGATACACCACTGATCTATTATGCAAGAGAATCCTGGTACATCAAAGAAACAGCAGTCAGAGATGACCTGATCCGTAACAACAATACGGTAAACTGGATTCCGGAATCTATCGGAAAAGGCCGTTTCGGTAACTGGCTTGAAAATATCCAGGACTGGGCAATTTCCCGTAACCGTTATTGGGGTACTCCTCTGAACATCTGGGAATGCGAAGGCTGCGGACATCTGGAATCGATCGGAAGCCGCGCTGAGCTCGCCGAGAGAAGCGGAAATCCTGATGATGCCAAGGTAGAGCTGCACCGTCCATATATCGATGCTGTTACATTTACCTGCCCGGACTGTGGCAAGACAATGAAGCGTGTTCCTGAAGTAATCGACTGCTGGTTCGATTCAGGTGCCATGCCATTTGCACAGCATCATTATCCGTTTGAAAATCAGGATCTGTTCAAGCAGCAGTTCCCGGCGCAGTTCATTTCAGAGGCTGTTGACCAGACACGTGGATGGTTCCACTCCCTGATGGCAGAGTCTACTCTCCTGTTCAACAAAGCACCGTATGAAAATGTTATCGTGCTCGGACATGTACAGGATGAAAACGGACAGAAGATGAGTAAGTCAAAGGGCAATGCGGTTGATCCGTTCGATGCACTTGCTACTTACGGCGCAGATGCGATCCGCTGGTATTTCTACATCAACTCCGCACCATGGCTGCCTAACCGTTTCCATGGCAAGGCAGTGCAGGAAGGACAGCGTAAGTTCCTCGGAACACTCTGGAACACCTATGCATTCTTTGTTCTGTATGCCAATATTGATGGCTTTGATGCATCTAAATATACACTGGAATATGACAAGCTTCCGGTTATGGATAAGTGGCTCTTATCCAAATTAAACTCTCTGATCACAGAGGTGGATACAGACCTTGAAAATTACAAAATCCCTGAGACTGCAAGAGCACTCGATGATTTTGTAGACCAGATGAGTAACTGGTATGTCCGCAGAAGCCGTGAACGTTTCTGGGCAAAGGGCATGGAGCAGGATAAGATCAACGCTTACATGACATTATATACAGCACTTGTTACCGTAGCGAAACTTGCAGCACCGATGATCCCGTTTATGACAGAGGATATTTACAGAAATCTGGTATGCGCAAATGATCCGTCAGCACCGGAATCCGTTCATCTGTGTGACTTCCCGGTTGCAAATCCTGCCTATGTGGATAAGCAGCTGGAAGAAGATATGGAAGAAGTACTGAAGATCGTTGTTATGGGACGTGCAGCCAGAAATACAGCTAACATCAAGAACAGACAGCCGATCGGTACGATGTTTGTAAAGGCTGAGAAAGCACTTTCCGACTTCTATCAGGAGATCATTGAAGAAGAGCTGAATGTCAAAGAAGTAAAATTCACAGACGATGTCAGAGAATTCACAACCTACACCTTCAAGCCACAGCTGAAGACGGTAGGCCCGAAATACGGAAAACAGCTTGGCGGTATCAAAGAATACCTTGCAAATGTAGACGGCAATGAAGCCATGGATAAATTAAATGCAGGCGAAAATCTTGTATTTGATGTAAACGGTACAGAAGTTTCCCTGTCTCTTGATGATGTGCTTGTGGAAATGAGCCAGAAGGAAGGCTATATGTCAGAGGCTGATAATACCGTGACAGTTGTACTTGACTGCAACTTATCAGAAGAACTGGTCGAAGAAGGCTTTGCGGCTGAGATCATTTCCAAGATCCAGACAATGCGTAAGGATTCCGGCTTTGAAGTGATGGATCACATCAAAGTAGGTATTGCAGGTAACGACAAGCTTGCGGCGATCGCAGCTAAGAATGAAAAAGCAATCGCAGATAAGGTTCTTGCGGATTCCATCGATAAAGATGCGGTTTATGCAAACAGCAAAGAGTGGAATGTTAACGGAGAGAAGGTAACGCTTTCCGTAGAGAAACAATAAAAATGAATCAACAGCTAAAAATGCCCGGAGAATCTCCGGGCATTTTTCGGTATCGGCATGAAAAAGATATTTTTTTGTAAAAAATAGGCTTTTTTAACAAACTGTCAACCGTACCTGTCAGAGTACACAGGATATTCAGGAATACATATATCATATTGCGGATTCTTATCCGGATATCATTCCGACAGGTATTTACTGCGGACTGACGGACGGTACTTATATTGATAAAATGTGGACACCGGATGCTGACTGGGTCATGAAAGAGCGCCCGTGGTATATACAGGGTATTGAGGCGGATGATGTTACTTTTGGTGATATGTATCTGGATGCAGATACAGGATCCTATATTGTATCGGTATTTACCAACATTTCCGATCAGCAGGGCAATGTAGTCGGTGTTATTTCCGCAGATGTGCAGCTGGATGCCATTGAACAGATACTGAGAGAGGAAAAGATTTTTAACAACGGCTGTGCATATGCGGTTGATAAAGTGTCTGGACTGATCTTCGGAAATCATGTGGATGAAGACATGAACGGACAGCTGTGAGAATTCCGTAAAACAAATCGTGGAAACGACGGAGCACCTGTCTGAGCTTGTGACGATTGTTATCAACGAGACAAAAACAAGCCGTGACGCGATCAACAGCAGTGTGGAAGTTGTGAAAAAGACAGACGAAACCTTTGCTGCGATCAATAACACTGTAGGGCAGATCCATGAGGCAATGGTTCATGTGAAGCATGCCATTTCCGATATTGAGGGAGTTGCAACAGATATGGCAGCGAGCACGGAGGAGCAGGGCAGAAAATGTCAGAGCTCTCCGCAGATTTACTGGGCGAGGTTTCTAAGTTCAGGTTGTAAATATTGAAAAAGAGAGTTTCGCTGAAAAACCGGCATGTGTGAAATATGCCAGTTTTTGTGTTGTGTTTTGGCAAAAACAACAAGCGTTTTGACCTAAAATGCGTGTTATACTTAATATGGAACTATAAAGTCATGAAACGAAGTAAGATCACGGGGATTTTTGTGAGAATATGTACTTCACAGAAAAAAGAGGGAGGAAGAAAGATGAGTAAAATGCGAAACAGATGGCTGGCGCTTGGACTGGCTGTTTTGATGGCGCTTCCGACAAACAGTACAGTGGCATTTGCCGGGCAGCAGGCAGAAGTCGTGGCTGTAAGCGGAAATGAAGCAGATGCGCAGAAGCCGGGCACAGAGACAGAAGCCGGCACCGGGCTGGATGGGGGTGAACAGACAGCAGACGGAGAACAAACAGATGCACAGGGAAACCTGCAGATGCAGGGAGAAGACTTGGATGCGGAGACAGCGAACCAGTTTCAATTGTTTGAGGAAGAGCTTCAGCTAAAAGAAGGAGATTCCTTCTATGCGGTTGCACCATCCTATATTCAGGTTTTATATCAATCTGCAGATCAGCCGGCGCAAGGTGTTTTGATGAATAAATATGGTATTGGAGAAACTGATGCACAGGTATATTACCGCGTTTCCGAAGGAAATCAGCAGTTGTTGCTGGACGGCAGCAATGTGGATATCAGTACAGCAGGAGATTATCAGGCGTATTTAAAAGATGGGGAAGAATCCACAGAGATAAAAATCCAGGTAGTGGAAAATGATGTAGAGAGTATCGCCATAGATACTGAGAATAGCAGCTTTAAGAAAACATATATAGAGGGAACGAAGGAAATACTGGGGAGTACTTTTCCTTTTACGGTAACATACAAAAACGGAGAAACGGAAGACTTTGACTGGCCAACGGAGGAGGGTATAGCACGAAAGATCATATATAAGGATGCACAGGGAGCGAATTGCGTGACAGATTCTATAGAGAAATTGCCTGTAGGATCCTATACAGTCCACGTATATGCGTATGGCAGAGAAGCCTCTTATGCTATACAGGTTGTAGCAAACCCTGTTGAAAAGGTGGAAATAATCAAAGGTCAGACACAGACTACTTGCGAAGGAGCTACAAGCAGTGCACTGGTGCAGGAAATTGTGCTTTCTGTGACATACAGGGATGAAAAGATTGGGACAAAAGAAGTAACAATATCACCGGATACCTATACAGAGCTTGTTGATAAAGACTATTCAGAAGATTCGATAGAGGTTACATACGATAATCTGCAAAGCCAAGAGGGAGAGCAGGTCAGTTATGATTTACGCTATCTTCCGGTGGGAGAATATGAAGGCTGTATCCATGTTTACGGACACAGTATGCCTTATCATGTAGCGGTAAAGGAATCTCCTATTAAAAGTATTACCGCGGTTGTACCGGAAAAATATTGTAGCTATGTAGAATGTGAAGAAACCTATATCAGCTCATGGAGTATGACGGATGCCAGACTGCTCATTCAATATAATACGGATGCAGCAGATAAGGTAATTTCATTCCAGAAGGCAACCGAAGGTTATTATGATACTGTAATGGGGCAGAAGGTCCGCCTTGAAGCCCAGCTGGAAAAGGATGGGGAAACTGTCTGGAATACTAGACCAAAGGATCTGGGAATGGGCGAGTATGAGATGAAATTAAAGCTTGCTGGAAAAGTTACCTCCTTTCCGATCTCAATTGTTGAAAATCCGGTGGAAAGCTTTACGGTAACTGTACCGAAAAGAAAGGCTGTGCTGCAGCAGAATACGTATCATAGCAGTGTTAATGGAGAAGGCTTTGTATTGAATGTTACATATAAGGACGGAACAACGGGACGGTTTACAGTAGAAAATGGAAATAAATGGACGGATAAAAGAGTTGGCACAGAAGAGCAGCGGCTCAAGCTTTATCTTGAGGGTGAAGAAGATTCTGATGAAGATATCTGGATTGATGACTTAGAACCGGGAGATTACACTGTCATGGTAGAAGCCTATGGCCTGACCAGCAGCTTTACACTGACTGTGCAAAATAGTCCGATAGCCAAGATTGAGCCAATTCTGGAAGAAAACACAAGCTTTTATGAAGGCGAATCATACACTGCATTGATGGAACTTCTTAATGGTATTCGGATTTATTATACAAATGGGACTGTGCAGGATCGTGTTTTTACATCAGATGATGCACTGGCGGATGTCAGAGTCTTCTGGGAGGATGATGAAGAAGAGAGGCATTGGTATCTGGATAACATTACCGTGGGATCCCACACAGGTCATGTGACTTACATGGGTAAGGAAGCGACCTTCGATTTTTCAATAGAGGAGAGCCCGCTGGAAAGCATGAAGGTGTCTGTACAGGATGAAAATGCAAGCTATATCGTGAATTCGTGGGAATGGCTTACCACGGAAGGCATGACACTTGATTTGCAGTTCAAGGATAAAAAAATTGGTTCTAAGACGTTACAGTTAAGCGGAGAAACAGAATGGTATGATCCGGATATTCCTGATAAAAAGATAGAATTGAGGCAGAAGCTGCTGTATACAGCTGACTATGATGGGGAACTGATAGATACAGACCAGATCGAATCGGGTATCAAGATTGGTACATATGAGGTAACTGTTTACGCATATGGGAAACAGGCAATTTACCAGATCAAGGTAGAAAATCCACCAATTACAAAGCTGACACTGCAGGATGAAAACTGGCCGAAGGAATATATCGCAGAATCTGAGGAGGTTATTTATAACAATCCGGAAGATCTGCAGGTAACCTTTAAAAACGGTGAGACAAAAGGATATTTAGAGCTTGTTTCCGAGGGGCAGGAGTCTGCAAATATTTATGCGGATGCAATCAGAAAGAGATTTTTGGATGAAAACGGGGAAGAAGTGCCTGTTACTGAGGAGGATGAGGAAAAGGGAATCCCTCTCAGGCAGGTAAAGCCGGGAAAATATGCGGTAGAATACAGTCTGTACGGAAATAAGGTATTATACCAGTTTGAAGTGATACAGTCACCGGTTACTTTCCTGAAAATAGCAAAGGAGCCTGTATATAAGCAGTATTTTGAAGGAAATTCTGTCTGGGGCTACAAGCCCTATCTGGAAGGACTTGAGCTGACTGTCGGATATCAGAATGAAGACAGTAAAACAATTGCAGTAGAAGACTATATGGATGCATATGGTCACTGCATCGTGGATGGGCATGAAATATATTTTGATAAGGTGGAACAGGATGAAGCATGTAACCTGCGTATTACGTATAATGGTAAGGTTATCTTATATCCACTTTCAAGAAATGATTTCAGTGGAGAAAAGGTTGTCCCGACAAGTACGGACAGCATGAATAAAACAGTGATTTCCGATGCCGGGGATTATGTGATCTATAAGCTTACACCTGAGGAAACACAGATTTATTATATCTATTCTAAATATAAGTCCTCATGTAATTATATATACGATGCAGAAGGCAGGATACTGGATGTCACCGGGCAGGATGAAAACGGAATAATGAGTGTTTATCTGCAGGAAGGCAGGACCTATTATCTGTTTACCACACTCGAGGATGACCAGACAGGAGAATATCTGACGATTATCAATGATGGCTCAGAACCGGATGCGGCAGCTAAGAAAAGCATCGATCAGGTTTCACTGCAGATCCCGCAGCCGGAGGATGGAAAAGAGCCTGCAAAATGGACGGATATTCAGACTGCTGCAGATGCAGGTTATCTGGTAGAAATACCAGAGTGGTATTTTGATGATATGCCAGTATGGGAGGATGACTGCTATACAGCAGGAACTGCTGCGACTGTAAAGCTGGAATTGACGCCGCTGGCTGCCTGTCAGTTTACAGCACAGACAAAGGTAACAATTAATGGTAAAAAAATTGAGGACAGTTATATAAGTGCAGATGGTAAGCTTAGCATAACCTATGCATTCCCGACAACTACCTTCCGGGTAATCTTACCGTCAGATTCAGATAAAGCATATACGGTTACATCTGATCAGCAGGATACGCTTGTACAGAGAGGTGACAGCTTCGGTTTTACTGTGAAACCGGCATCAGGTCAGAAGCTGACAGTAAAAGCCAATGGTACAATCCTGTATCCGGACAATACAGAAAAGACGCATTACACGGTATCGGATATAGAAAGCAATATAGCAATCGCAGTTGTAACGGAGGAACCAAAGGCAGACAGTAGGCATGCTATACTGCGTTATTATAACGGAGATGTGCTGTACGATCAGGTTGCAGTTATAAAAGGCCGGAATGTATATGAAGGAACAAGTGAAAAAGGAATCCCTACGCTGAAGAGCTATGCAGATGACAAAAATCAGTTTTTCCTAGGCTGGTATCGTAACAATGGAACGCTCCGGCTGACAGAAAACACAAAGCTGCAGAGTGATATGTCCGTTTATGCAAAATGGACGGATGGTATTTTTACAAAGACAGTCGGAAATACTATCATCACTTACAAAATAGTAAGTGTGGCAGACAATGGAAAAATGACACTTGAGATTATCAGCGCAAAAGCTGATGACAGTGCGCTGGAGAGTGATACGGCAGCAGTCTCAGATACTACAGATATTGACTGTGACGGAGCAGGAGAGATCAGAATCCCTTCCGGTATGGATGTGGAAGGTTTCCGTGCAGAAGTGGTGGCAATCAGCAGCGGCGCATTTCAGGATAATGCACAGCTTACGAATGTACAACTGCCGGATACTGTAAAGTCTATCGGTGAAAACGCATTTGCAGGCTGCAACGGTCTGACATCTGTAACAGTACCTGACAGTGTACAGACAATCGGTAAAAATGCATTTGCTGCGGCTGAAAGCAGTAAACAGGTCATGATACTCTGCAGTACTGAAAAGAGTGAAGAGATTGGGCAGGCTATTGAAGCAGCAGGTGCTAAGATCACGAAGCTGGATATGATGATTTTAGATGGAGCAAATCGTATCAGTATTCCTGTGGAAGAAAAAAGAACAGTATCTGCCAATGCGATTTTAAATGAAGCAGAAGATGTAAGTAATGAGATCACATGGTCTGTAGCGGATGAAGATGTGGGCATGCTCCGTCTGTCAGAAACGGCTGGAAAACAGGTAGAGGTTGAAGCAGTAGCACCTACAGTAGACAAGGATACGGCAACTCTGATCGCAACCTGCAGAGGCTTATCTAAAAAGATTATTATTGTGATGACAAAGCTGGATGCAAGGGCAGAGGATTTCTCGGTTGAGCTGAATAAAGAAAGCTGTGTTTATCGAGGGGAGAAAGTAAGACCTACCGTAGATTCCATTGTATATCAGGGAGAAAAGCTCGCAGAAGATGAATATAAGGTGACTTATCCGGAAGACGAAGAAAATTGTGTATATATCAGTCTTGCCAGATATGATCTGGGAGAAGCTGCTTATGTAAAACAACAGTATGATATTATCTATCCGGCAATAGAAGCACTGTCTTTCTCAGAGCCGGAGGTAACAGTGCAGGTTGGAGAACCGGTGAAGCTGTCAGCAACCTGTAGCCCGGCATATATTAAAAATCCCAAATTATACTGGAGCACAAGCGATAAGGAGGTTGTGTCACAGGTAAATCTGAATGGTATGTTTAAGGCGGAAAAGCCGGGACAGGCAACAGTGACCGTTAGCAGTGTGGAAAATGAGGCTGTAAAAGCAACCTGCAAGATAACAGTTGTAGAGAAGAAGGATGATCCGGGTAAAGACGATCCGGGTAAAGACGATCCGGGTAAACAGGATCCAGGCAAGAGTGATGAAAAGCATACCTGCACATTTGATGCCGGTAAGGTTACAAAACAGCCAAGTTGCACGCAGGCAGGTGAAAAGACATATACCTGTACAGTCTGTGGCAAGACAAAGGTCGAAGCAATTGCTATGACAGAGCATGTGTGGGATAATAAAACAGTTAAGGCATCGCCGCAGAAAAACGGTTATACAGCAAAAGTATGTAAGAACTGTAATAAGGAGACAGACAGGAAGAAAATTCCAGCTCCGGCAGCTGTAGAGCTTTCCAAAGAGCTGTATTCCTATAATGGAAAGGTATGCAAGCCGTCTGTGAAAGTGAAGGATGCAGCCGGTAAAGAAGTAGCATCGGCTAACTATGATGTAACATATGCAAACAACAAAAAGATCGGTGATGCAAAAGTAACAGTTACTTTTAAGGGAACACAGTATGAAGGCAGTCTGACAAAGACATTTACCATTGCCTCACCGCAGTCTAAGGTCTCCAAGGCAAAAGCAGCAAAGAAGAGCATTACTGTAACATGGAAAAAGCAGAAAAAGAATGTCAGCGGTTATCAGATCCAGTACAGTACTTCCAAGAAATTTGATAAGGCTGTTAAGACAAAAACCGTAAAGGGTACGAAAAAAACAACGCTTACAATCAGTAAGTTGAAGGCAAAGAAAACTTATTATGTCAGAATCCGCACCTATAAGACTATAAAGGGCAAGAAATATTGTTCTGCGTGGTCAAAGGCAAAGAAAGTTAAAACAAAATAACAAGACCCGGATAGATATACCGGAACGTATGAGAAAATGGGCATTGGCAGGTGACTGTCAGTGCTCATTTCAGTCTGTATGAAACGATACAGTAAAAACTGTGGTTGCTTATGACTAACTAGATGTGCGAAATGCCGCAAAGATGTTCTATAATTGTAAATTTCAAGGGTAAATTGCAGTAATCTTTTAACTTTGTTAGATTTTACCAATACCAACAATCAGATCCACTGCTATATTTTATTCATGTTGTACAAGCATTTCTTGACTGGATAGACCGTTAAACATTTTTCTAGGGTACTGGTTTATCCAGTCGTTTATTTTTCTGATATCCTGCTTTGTAAATTTTCCTATATCGTCTCCCTTTTTTATCCATCTTCTTACAAGCTTATTTTGGTTTTCATTACTGCCACGTTCCCCGGAGCAGTAAGGGTGGCAGTAATATATTTTTGTCCGATCATATTTGATAAGGTTTTCATAGTCAGCAAATTCGACACCATTATCAACAGTTATCGTTTTAAAAAACTCTTTAAATTTTCTTTTACCATATGCCCTTTCAAGCCGATCTAATGCTTGTCCTGATTTTTCGGTACAATGGGAAAATATAGTGAAAAAATAAAGAGAAACGGAACAGGTTACAGGGGAACCGATGTACTTAGGCATCATGAAAAATATTGGAAAATGTTCACGAGCAGGAGTTCATATACAAAATGAACGAAGCAAAATCTGAAAAATAGCAATCTTACACAAAATTGGACGCATAGCAAAATCTGTTGATGGAAAAAGCAAGATTTGCAAAGCGAACCCTCCTTAAAAAAGCTACATTTAAAATACTTGTACAGGGATAGTTTGTGCTGTAAAACGTAATGTCTGATATGCAAAAAGCACATAAATATGCTTGTTACACAAAAAATGCCGAAAGGGCACAAGCGAATGGGGCATGTCCGGATCGGCAAATCTAAGAAAATGGAGGGTTATTATGAAGAACAAGAAAATTGTTCAAAAAGCAGGAAGTAGGTTTCTTGCGATGATGCTGAGTGTGGCAATGGTAGTTCCCGGAACAGCATTTGTACCGGAAGAATATTCCGGTGCGATTGAAGCACTTGCAGCTACGATTGACATTGCAGAAGACTTTGAAAGCGGTGAACCGAAGGGACATGTCAGAGGCTCAGGTACTTTGACAGTCGTGGAAGAGGAGCATGCTGGAAAGGCACTTCAGCTTTCCGGACGTACGCAGAACTGGCATACATATGCTTATGATGTATCTGCCTATGCCGGTGCAACCGCAAATATCAGTGTTTTTATGAAGACGGAAGATACGCAGATTGTATGCGAAGTGACAGGAACGGGATCTGATAGCAAGGACTACTACAATTGGCTGCTCAACACGAATGTAACGCCAGGAGAGTGGACTGAGCTTTCCGGTACCGTAACGATTCCGGAAGGAGCAAAGGAGCTTTATTTTTCAACAGGCAGCGGAACTGCGGACTATCTGATCGACGATGTTAATATTGAAATCGTAGAAGCGGAAGCATCGGAGGGTGCTGTCTCAAAGGATTACACCTTTGATAAGCTAACGCTGGCAGCTGCGGATGATGAAGAAACGGGTGCAACAGCTGCAATAGGAGAAGACGGAAAATTATCAGTGACTATGACAAGGCAGTATGGGCAAGTATTTTTCCGCCTGCCGGAAGAACTTGCCGGAATGATCATTACGGGAATCAGGTTAAATGTAGCGGAGGGTTCTTCTCAAGCAGGTCTTTCTCCGAAGCTTCTTTCCGAGGCAGACTTTAATACCGATCAAAGAAACGGAGATGTCGGAGTGGCATATGGCAGCAATACATTAAATGCAACCAGTGATGATCTCGGCAAAACCGCTCGGTATGTCGGCATTATGACGACCTCGGACGCAACGCCTATCACCATGAAGTTTGACAGCATTACGATCAATGCAAAGAGTGCAGAGCGTGTCATTGATGCAAAAAAAGATATCATGGCAGGCTTTAACGGAAACTTCGAAAATACAGGCTACTGGAATGACGTAGAGTGGAGAGATGAGACAAAAGAGGATTCTCTGATCGCGTACTGTTCTTATTCAGAGAAAGATCCGGCACCGAAAAAGACGCTGGGCAGTAAATACATGCGTGCCTCTTCCGTCAGTGCCAATACAGTCAGCCCCAACGAGCTGGAAGACGAAGCTGTCGTGCCGACAGTTCAGATGAACTATGAGACCGGAATTACAGCAGATAAGGCATATGAATTCACATATTATGCCAGAATAGCAGATGCGGCCAAGGTAAGTACGCCGAAGGTCAGCATGTCAGTTCTGGTACATGACAGCGGCTATAAAAACCAGGAGTCCGCACAGATTACATATGACGAGAGCTATGAGCTCACTGATGCATGGCAAAAGGTATCCGGAACCATGGTGATTGCGGAAAATGCAAATGAACTGCCGGAATCCCAGATTCGTTTTGAGGGAAGCACCGGAATTACATTTGACATCGACAATCTCCAGATTGCCGAAATGAGAATTCCGAAGGTGGATATGACAATACCGGATTTGCATGAAGAAGTGCAGAAAACCGGAAATGGTGTGGAGTATATGGGTGTAGCCCTTCCGGTGAGCAGTCTTGACAATAAGAACACCATGAAGTTAGTTGAGAAGCACTTCAATAGTGTTACATGCGAGAATGAGATGAAACCGGAATCTATTCTCGGTTCCGGCGAACCGGGTGTCAGCACACTGGAGGAGCTGGAAAGCAAGCTGAATTTTGTGAGTGCAGATAAGGTTGCACAGCATTTTGCGGATTACAATGATAAAAATCTTTCTGAACCTATCAAGATGAGAGGTCATGTGTTTGTATGGCACAGCCAGACACCGACATGGTGGTTCAGAGAAGATTTTAAGTCAGACGGCGCGTATGTTTCCAAAGAAGAAATGAATAAGCGTATCGACTGGTATATCGAAAAGGTTGGCCAACATTTTGATACAAAATTCCCGGGACTTATCTATGCGTGGGATGTTGTAAATGAACAGGCAAGTGATGCGGGCGGAATCAGAATGGGAACTGACTGGGCAGCTATTTACGGCGGTTCTACAGAGTATATCCTGCAGGCATTCAAGTCTGCAGATCAGCATCTGGCAAAAGACACCATTCTTTTCTATAATGATTACAACGACTGTGATCCTGTAAAGGCTGCGACAATTTGCGGCTTCCTGAAAGAAATCCGTGGAGTCCTCAAGGAGGGACGAAAGCTCGGTGCCGGTATGCAGGGGCATCACGACATGCTCACACCGACCTACGAGACGATTGAGACAGCGACACGTAAGTATGCAGAGATTGCAGATGTGGTTCATATCACAGAGCTTGATATCAAATCCAGTGTCGGATTTGACGGAAAAGATTTGGAAACAGAGTTTACCAAGGAAGGTCACAGATACAAAGATATCTACGAAATTGTCCGTAAGATCAATGAGGAGCATAAAAAAGGTTCCCTGAAGGGATATGTACAGAACATCACAATCTGGGGTACGCATGACCCGGTTTCCTGGTTAAAGACCTCGAACAGTGTCGGTGGCTCTGCAGACGGCAAGACACCGCAGTATCCGCTCTTGTTTGATGATTATTATGGTGCAAAACCGGCATATTGGGCATTTGTAAATGCATCACAGCTCGAGCCGCTTGTGCGCGATGTCAATGCAATGCAGACTGACAAGTTTGAGTATGCAAATGCGATCAGATTTGCTGCAGGAACAGATGATGTCATCATAAGACCAATCTGGAACGCAAATGAATTGAAGGTTCAGGTTGTCGTAAAGTCTGAGAAGACAGCAGACAGCGAAATTATCCTGTATGTTGATCCTGCAAATTCAAAAGGAGATAAGACAAAAGATTTTGTCAGGGAAAATGCAACAGTCGAGAACCTGAAGGATGTTGACGGTGGATATAAGGCTGAATTTACGGTTCCGATGAACATGAAACCGCTTGATAAAGTATCATTTGACGTTGTAGTGAAAAAGGATGGAAACACCTATTCTTACAATGATACGACAAACAATCAGGAGAACAGCAGCAAATATTATGCCGTATTGTCTATGAAGCCGTTTATGGCAATCACAAAGGGTTCTGCAATCATTGATGGTGACATTGCAGAGTGGAAAGATATCCCTGCATCCAAGTTAGAGGTAAAATCCGGCAGTGCATTGACAACAACAGCTGAAACAAAGGTTTCCTGGGATGCGGATAATCTCTATGTTATGTTAGATGTAACGGATGATGCACTGGATGACACAGCAAGTGATGCTTATCAGCAGGATTCAACGGAAATCTTTATTGATGAGCTGAATGAGAAATCCGGTAGCTTTGATGACAATGATAAGCAGTATCGCGTAAGCTACAAGAATCTTCAGACATTCAATGGAACCTCTTGTAAGGCAGAAAATATCGTATCTGCTACAAAAGAGAAGGAAGATGGAAAAGGCTACTACATTGAGACTGCAATCAAATGGACTGCGCTTTCACCGGAGGCAGGAAAACTGATTGGTCTGGATGTACAGATTAATGATGCTAAGGATGGCAGCCGTCTTGGTACACTGAACTGGTATGATGCCAGCGGAAACGGATATCAGAATCCAAGTGTATACGGCACTGCAGTATTGGCAGACGGTGTTATCACAAATCAGGATGCTGTCAATGCAGTAAATGAGCTTATCAAGGCTTTGGGTGCTGATTATACAGCAAAAAACAAGGAATTATTAAAAGAGATTGACCAAAAATATGCCGCACTTTCCTTTGCAGACAGAGCAGGCGTTTCAGGCTATCTGGCAGCAAAGAAGACATTTGCAGCAGCAGAGGCAGGAGCCAATAATAAAGCTGCTTCCGATGTAAAGGAGCTGATTAATGCAATCGGTAAGGTTGAACTCGCAGAAAACAGCAAGGCACTGATCGATGCAGCAAGAAAGGCATATGATGCACTTACAGAAGATCAGAAGAAGCTGATCTTGGCAGAGGAACTGAAGGTTCTGACAGATGCAGAGGAAGCTTACGATGCACTTGATGCTGCAGCTAAGGCTGAGGCAGAAAAGAAAGCGAAGGAGGATGCAGCGAAGGCTGATGCCGTTAAGAAAGCAATTGCAGCCATCGGTAAGGTAGATGCATCAGAGGACAGCAAGGCTAAGGTTGAGGCTGCCAGAAAAGCATATGACGCACTGACAGAGGATCAGAAGAAGTTGGTTGAGGCTAGTCAGTTAAAGCTGCTTACAGAGGCAGAAGCTGCATATCAGCAGGCTGCCGAAGAGAGCAAGAAGACAACCGAAGAGACAAAGCCGGAAGATGCAACGAAGTATGTTGCCAAATTCTCTGCGAAGTCTACTTCCATCCAGAAACGCAAATCATCTACTAACTTAGCTAAGGATATTGCGATTACTGCAGGCGACAAGATTGTGAAGTGGAAAACATCAAACAAGAAGGTCGTTACTGTAACAAATAAGGGCAAGATCACAGGTAAGAAGGTCGGTAAGGCGACGATCACTGTCACGACAGACAAGGGCGCAAAGGCTTCTATCACAGTATACGTTAAAGCAAAGAAGGTTGCGACCAAAAAGGTAACAGTGAAGAATGCCAAGACAGATCGTGTAGTTAAGAAGGTTACCCTGAAGAAGGGCAAAAAGCTCACACTCAAGGTTGTGACGAATCCGATCACAACACCTGATAAGGTAACATTCAAGTCAAGCAAGAAGAGCGTTGCTACCGTTACTAACAAGGGTGTTATCACAGCTAAGAAGAAAGGGAAAGCAACAATTACTGTAAAATCAGGAAAGAAAACTGCAAAGGTTCAAATAACCGTCAAATAGAGTTTGTAAGGACGAAATGATTTTTGGATCCAAGGGGACCGCTAAGTATTTAGCGGTCCTCTTTCGATGTGCACTTGTAAAGCAAACCGTAAAGCGATAAAAAGCCGATCAAATCATTTGGAAAAAGAAGTGGAACAATGTCAGCCATAAACAACTGGCAAAGGAAATATATGGACATGCTTTTGTGTTTTACCGCCTGCAGTTTCTGTCAAAATGTCCGTGTTTCGACAAAATGATTTACAGACATACGACGGATGGGATTGATCTGGAAAACAAGGTGGATCGCTATCAGGTAATTTGGGAAATATTGTGGAAAATTGATGATTTTGGTGTTTTTTCTTTCTTTTTCTTACATTTTATTGTATAATAAGTAAGTACGAAAACGATTAAGTAAAGTTTGCAATCGAATATTATATTTCTAGGAGGCAGAAATGGCTAAGAAGACAACAGTACCTGTTTCATCTACGTTTGATAAGGAACTCTTCAAGCGCAGCGTGCTCTACAATGTAAGAACTCTTTATCGTAAGACGATGGAGGAAGCAACTGACCAGCAGATTTTTCAGGCAGTATCTTATGCAGTCAAGGATCAGATCGTGGAAAACTGGATGGAAACACAGAAAGAATACGAAAAAAAAGATCCGAAGACAGTTTACTATCTGTCCATGGAATTCTTAATGGGCCGTGCACTTGGTAATAACATGATCAACCTGCAGGCTTATGATCAGGCAAAGGAAGCACTGGAAGAGCTTGGTGTTGATATCAACGTGATCGAAGATCAGGAGCCGGATGCAGCACTCGGTAATGGTGGTCTTGGAAGACTTGCAGCATGTTTCCTGGATTCACTTGCAACTCTTGGTTATTCTGCTTACGGCTGTGGTATCCGTTACCGTTACGGTATGTTCAAGCAGGAGATCCGCGACGGCTATCAGGTGGAAGTACCGGATAACTGGTTAGCAGATGGTAATCCGTTTGAGCTCCGTCGTCCCGAATACTCCAAAGAAGTTAAATTCGGTGGTTATGTATCCGTATATCAGGATAAAAACGGCCGCAACAACTTCAAGCAGGAAGGTTATCAGTCAGTAACTGCTGTACCGTATGATCTGCCGGTTGTAGGTTATGGCAATGGTATTGTAAATACACTTCGTATCTGGGATGCACAGCCTGTAGAGTGCTTCCAGCTCGATTCTTTTGATAAAGGTGATTACCGCAAGGCTGTAGAACAGGAAAACCTTGCAAGAAATATTGTGGAAGTCCTGTATCCGAATGACAATCATTATGCAGGTAAAGAGCTTCGTCTGAAACAGCAGTACTTCTTTATTTCCGCATCCGTACAGGAAGCAGTTGAGAAGTATATGCGTTCCCATGATGATATCCGTAAATTCTATGAGAAGGTTACCTTCCAGCTGAATGATACCCATCCGACCGTTGCAGTTGCAGAACTGATGCGTATTCTGATGGATGAATATTATTTAACATGGGATGAAGCATGGGATGTCACAACAAAGACATGTGCTTATACAAATCATACTATCATGGCAGAAGCACTGGAAAAATGGCCGATCGAGCTGTTCAGCCGCCTGCTTCCTCGTATTTACCAGATCGTAGAAGAAATCAACCGTCGTTTTGTGATGGAGATTGAGGCAAAATATCCCGGTAATCAGGAGAAGATCCGCAAGATGGCGATCATCTATGACGGTCAGGTCAAGATGGCACATCTGGCAATCGCAGCAGGCTACAGCGTAAACGGTGTTGCAAGACTGCATACAGAGATCTTAAAGAACCAGGAGTTGAAAGACTTCTATGAAATGATGCCTGAGAAGTTCAATAATAAGACAAACGGTATTACACAGCGTCGTTTCCTGCTCCATGCAAATCCGCTTCTTGCAGAGTGGGTAACAGCCCATGTTGGTGCAGACTGGATCACGGATCTGCCAAAGATCAAGAAGCTTGCTGTTTATGCGGATGATGAAAAAGCACAGCAGGAATTCATGAACATCAAGTACCAGAATAAAGTAAGACTTGCAAAATATATCTTAGAGCACAACGGTGTTGAGGTAGATCCGCGTTCTATCTTCGATGTACAGGTAAAACGTCTGCATGAGTACAAACGTCAGCTTCTGAACATCCTGCATGTAATCTATCTGTATGACCAGATCAAGAAACATCCGGAAATGGATTTCTATCCAAGAACATTCATCTTCGGTGCAAAAGCATCTGCAGGTTATGCACGTGCCAAGAAGATCATCAAACTGATCAACTCTGTAGCAGATGTGGTAAATAATGATCTGAGCATCAATGGAAAGCTGAAAGTCGTATTTATCGAAGATTACCGCGTATCCAACGCAGAATGGATCTTCGCGGCAGCAGATGTCAGCGAACAGATTTCTACCGCTTCCAAAGAAGCTTCCGGAACAGGTAACATGAAGTTCATGATGAACGGTGCACCGACTCTTGGAACAATGGACGGAGCGAACGTAGAGATCGTAGACGAAGTTGGAATCGACAATGCATTTATCTTCGGACTGAGTGCTGACGAAGTTATCAACTACGAGCAGAACGGTGGATACAATCCATACGATATCTACAACAATGATCCAGAGATCAGAAGAGTTGTAGACCAGCTGGTAGACGGAACATATTCTAACGGAGATAAAGAGATGTAC
>OIYT01001115.1_pt1 | contig 20449 bp, 19 predicted proteins | sample 1588201 | NCBI WGS metagenome assembly OIYT01 (sample SAMN03283260) | human gut metagenome | biome: human-associated habitat; material: feces | host: Homo sapiens | place: USA | collected 2013
CGCTTAGGAGGCGAATGCTCTATCCCCTGAGCTACAGGCGCATATTAATGCATCTTTATATATTATATCAAAAAACAACTAATATTGCAAGCTAAATTCTATTGACAACAGTAGAAAAAAATGATATAATAAGAAAAAAATTCGGTATTTTTAAACAAATCCAATTCAAAAGAGGTATCAATTATGAAACTTGCTGAAGCATTACAGGAACGTGCTGATCTCAACAGAAATATTGAGCAGCTTAAATCACGTTTGTCTATAAACGCTATCACTCAGGAAAATGAAGCTCCTGCGGAAGATCCTGAAGCTCTGCTCGCCGAACTCGATTCTTCTGTTAAACGTCTTTGCGAGCTTATCTGTAAAATAAACATTACAAACTGCCATGTAACCAAAGACGGCAAATCCATAACGGAACTTATCGCTGAACGTGATACTATTTCTGTACGTATAAACGCCTACAGGCAGCTTGTGAACAGCGCAAGTCAGACAGGCATGAGAGCACGTGCAAAAGAAATTAAAATCGTCAGCACCGTAAATGTGCAATCTATCCAGAAAAAAATTGACGCAATGTCAAAGGAATTACGACAGATCGACAACACTATCCAGGAACTCAACTGGACATCAGAACTTATCTGATTACTATTCTGGTGTAGCCGTTCAGGGCGAATGCAAAAAAAGTTATTGAAAAATAACATCAGGTTATCGTTCAGGCAGCGATAGGAGTTCAAATCTCCTGTTTAATGTTATGCCCAGACAGCGTATACTTGCAGTGATATCGTTATCGTCATTACCGTGCATTGACTGTCCGGCGAGGGTGTGGCTTGTGGGATATATACTCTCCTCTATTACAAAATATCCAGTATTGCTGACATAGATTTTGTCTGTCTGCGTTGTTGTCGTCACCATACGACAGTATGCTTTCTTCCTCTGCCTTGACATACAAAATTTCTGTTCAGCATCTTTTGGACATTTTGCAATCGAGGCGAGTATAAAACTGATTCTCTCGATCAGAAATTAATATAAAATGAGCGTTCACAAAATGTGAACGCTCATTTTTTCATTCAAAATTAAAACAACTCTGTACAAAACACTCCAGATGTCTGTACACGCAATCTGCCTATATATTGTCATAATACTAATCCCCTTAATCAAGGATTAGTATAAGATAGATCAGAAAGATATTAGTATTACTCTGAAAGTTCTTCGTCAATGATTTCCAAAGCTTTATCAAGCTGCGAATCCACACCCACATCCTCATTCTGAATGGGATAATCCGGCGCAAGACCAACACCGTCGTAACATTCCGATTTTACTGTTCGGTACTCGGCAACGGTAAGAACTACAGCTCCGCCGCTTTCAAATTCAGTGGTAGACTGCATAACTCCCTTGCCGTACGACTGTTCACCAACCAGCTGTGCCTTGTCGAAATCCTTTAACGCTGCCGCAAATAGTTCGGCTGCACTTGCTGTTTCGCTGTTCATGATTACAACCATCGGCATATTCAATTCCGAACTGTCGGAATATACCAGTGTTTCGGAATGACCGTCCTTATAATCCGCAACAGCTATTTTTCCTTCCGGCAGAAGCGGATCAAGACATTCTTCCAATGCGGTCACAATTCCTCCCGGATTATCTCTCAGATCGAAAACAAGTGCCTTTGCACCGTTTGATGTGAGCCGTTGGAGCAATTCTATAAATTGTTCCGACGTATTTTCTTTAAATCCGTCGATCTTGATATATCCGATGTATCCGTCGATCAATCTGCCTGTTACACTTGTCACTTCGATAGAGCGGCGTGTGAAATCGTAATCCGTATCAATACCGCTGCGGCGGATAGTCAGCTTAACACTTGTTCCCTCTGAGCCTTTAAGAGTTTCAACTGCTTCGTCAAAACCGATTTCTGTAACATCAGTACCGTCAACATGGATTATTGCATCGCCTGCAACTATTCCGACTTCGGCAGCCGGAGAGTTTTCAAGTACCTGTTCTATGCGGATATATCCGCTTTCATCTTCCGCCAGAGTAAGACCAAGACCGATTATCTCACCTGCATTTTCGCTTTGTTCGTCGATATATTCTTCTTCAGACAGATAGCGTGAATATGGATCGCCAAGACCGTCAACATATCCTTTCAGGATTCCGTCATTCAGTTCTGCTTCATTGATATCACCGTAGTAATTATCACGTATAAACGTATCAAGAAGCTGTAATGAATTGTATTTTTTTGCTTTCTGGTTTACATCTACGACCTTTTCATTAAAGCTCTGAAGTGAAAAGAAAGATGTCAGAATAAACGTTACCGCCGATGCGATAGCTATAAGACTTATTGCAAGTCCGAGACTGATTTTTTTATTCATTATTTTATCAAAACTTTCGATGTAACGATATAAGCAGCTAAAGCCGCTCTGTATGAGTAAATATTTCTCACTAATGTCAACGGCTTACGTAGCCCATAGGATCAGTTGCATAACCGTTTACACGAATCTCAAAATGAAGATGTGATCCGGTCGAAAAACCTGTACAGCCGATATAGCCGATAACCTGTCCCTGAGAAACATAATCGCCTACAGAAACATTAACAGAAGCCAGATGAGCATACATTGTGGAATATGTACCGTCATGCTGAATAAGCACATAGTTTCCGTAATTACCTCCGCAGCCGCAGCCTCCATTATTCTTTGGATAATCGTGAGTACACGAACTGCTTACAGCAATTACTGTACCGCCCTGCGATGCAACAGCCGCTCCGCCGTGAATTCCTGCATCACCGATATCTATACCGTTATGATTTCTGCCCCAGCGAGCACCGAACGGGCTTGAGATATATGAAAATCCAGGTGCTGGCCAGATAAATCCGCCTGATGTCTGCGGAGGAACATATGGGTCAGGATCAACCGTCGTGCCGGATGAGTCAGGATCATTTGATGTATTGCCGCCTCCTGTTGCAGGCTGCTGCTGTTGCTGCTGATTTGCCAGTTCCTCTTGTCTTTTGCGCTCAGCTTCAGCTGCTGCCTCCTGACGTTTCTTTTCCTCAGCCGCCTTCTGAATGGCATCGTAGATAGCCTTTTCTTCTGCATCATATTCCGCATTTATCTTTTCAAGATCAGCTACCTTTCCCTGAGCAATCTGTTCTTCCCTTTCGATACGGTCAATCTCGTCCTGAGTACTCCTCATTTTCTCGTCATATTCGCTAAGAGAAGCTTCCTTTTCTTCCTTGCGTTTTTCCTGACTTTCAAGCTTCATTTCAAGTGTAAGCCTTTCTGTTTCAAGTTCTGACTTGTTTTTTTCAAGACTGTCGATGTCGTCAAGAATACCGTTGATAAGTTCCTCGTCGTATTCTGCCATACGATTTGCCATTTCGATTGTCGACATGATATCGTAAAAGCTTGAAGAACCTATGACAATAGAAGCAAGATTATCATTTCCGGAAACATACATATTGAAAAGACGTTCCTTGAAAAGTTCAACACTCTCGTCAATCTCTTTTTCCTGAGCAGCAATCTCATTGTCAAGATTGCTTATATTTGTTTCGGTTGCCTCTATATCGGAAGATATAGCCTCAAGTTCCGTATTAATGAGGGCGATATTATCACGCATCAGTTCGATCTGTTCTGTCAGCGTTTCCTGATATGCTTTCTTATTGCTTGCATTGCCCTGAAGTTCTGCGATCTGATTTTCAAGCTCTGCGATTTTTTCATTATTGGCATCTCTTTCAGCCTGTATCTCATTGAGAGACTTTGCTGATGCTTCCGCTGCACTTTTCTTGCCTGACGGAACATTATTATAACCTGTCACCAAGGCAAAGGACAGTGCGGAGCACGTCAGAAATGAGAGAGTTTTTTTTAATATGCTTAATTTTTTCATATCCTTGCAGAACGTCTGCATCAGCCGGCGTCCTACTCCTTTCATTAAAATCCTTATACGTCAATGTGACGCTTTGTACTGATAACACTGCCAAGAGCACCGATGAACGACCCTGCTACAAGATATGCAGCAAGAACCAGTAATCTGATTTTACTGAATGGGATAAGATGACCCATTCCAAAAGCATTTATAAGATACTCCTGCGTCATAATAACGGCATAAAGCTTGCTGTATGCTGCCCATGTTATAAAGAAGCTGCCTATGCCGGCAAAAAGTCCTGTAACCATGCCCTCAACAAAAAACGGAAGACGGATAAATGCATTGGTTGCACCAACATATTTCATGATCTGGATTTCCTCACGCCTTGCAAAAACGCTTGCCTTAGTGGTATTTGAAATCATTATCATAGATACCACCGCAAGGGCTATCACTATAGCGCCTGCTACGAGTGTTACCACACGACGCAGTTCTTTCAGAAATTCGGCTACCTGAATAGAGGACTTTGCATTAAATACATTCGGAAGCGCCGCTATTTCATTGGTAGTCTGATCTATGATAGCAGTATCCTTGACGGTAATGCTAAAGCCGTCAGGCATAAAGCTGGCATCGTCCTTTATAAACATTTCAAACACCTTCTCACCGGAAGGTATCTTTGCTCTCTGCCTTTTCAGTGCTTCCTCTTTTGATATGAATTCCACTGACTTAACATTGTCGATTGCTTTTATATCCGCCTCTGCCTTCTTTATCACATCGTCCGAAACTCCCCTGTCCAGATTGACAGCGATCTCATTCTTGTCATTAAGTCCGAGTATCATTGAGTCCATATTTATGTACAAAAGCGATGCTGTTCCGACAAGGAGAAGCGAAATAAGCAGTACGCAGAATGTTGCAAAAGCCATCATTTTATTTTTCCAGATATTTTCAACGCCCTGATCTGCAAGATATTTGATACCGCTCAGTTTCATCTTCCTGCACCTCCCGACGTTTTTTCACCGGTTATGGCGGCTATCACGTCATCAGCACTCATTTCGGTTATAGGATCAGCCGGCATTGGAATATCATCTGCTGCATTTATAAATGCAGCGTCTTCTCCCTTGCTGAGCATGGATGAAGGATCTGATGCAGCTGTATATTCATTCTGATATCCTCCGTCCGTCTCAGATGTACCTATAAGTTCCGGTTCTGAGCCAAGAATCATTTCCTCGTTTGCGCCAAGGATAACCTCGTCAAATACGATTTCTCCATCAGTGATGTTTATAATTCTTCCTCCGAAATGGCGGACAAGATCATGCTCATGAGTTACCATAAGAATAGTAGTTCCCTGGTCGTTGATTCCTTTCAGAAGATCAACGATCTCATAAGAAAGCTCCGGATCAATATTTCCGGTCGGCTCGTCCGCAATGATAAGCTGCGGATCATTCACAAGCGCTCTTGCGATAGCAACACGCTGCTTTTCGCCGCCTGAAAGCTCGTCCGGATATGAATTTGTCTTTGCGTGCAGACCCACAAGACTGATAACGTATGGAACACGCTTGCGGATATACTTGATAGGGGCATCAATAACACGAAGCACAAAAGCAATATTTTCGTAAACCGTCATTGACGGAATAAGCCTGAAATCCTGGAACACAAATCCGAGAGTACGGCGGAATTCAGGTATTTTACGTCTTTTAAGCTTGCTTAAATTATAGCCGTTTACGGTAACGACACCGCTTGTAGCGTCTATTTCTTTAAGCAAAAGCTTGATCATTGTACTTTTTCCCGCTCCGGATGAACCTACAACAAAGGCAAAATCGCCGTCGTTGATTTTCAGGCTGACGTTGTTCAGAGCGTCAACTCCGCTGGAATAGGTTACGGATACGTTTTTAAGTTCTACCAATGGATTACACCTGCCTTAATATGTGGAAGGAATTAAAAAATATATCATCAGAACTTAACAGGATTTGCAGAAAGATATTTCTTGACCATAAGAGCAATTTTGAAAATGATAGCGTGATCAAATTCACGAAGATCAAGACCAGTAAGCTTCTTGATCTTTTCAAGTCTGTACACCAGAGTATTTCTGTGTACGAAGAGTTTTCTTGAAGTTTCGGAAACGTTAAGATTGTTCTCGAAGAATTTCTGGATAGTAAAGAGCGTTTCATGGTCAAGCGACTCGATACTGCCTACCTTGAACACTTCATGAAGGAAAGTATCGCAGAGTGTCGTGGGAAGATGATAAATAAGACGTGCGATTCCGAGATTATCATAGCTTACAATGACCTTGTCGGTATCGAATACCTTGCCTACTTCAAGAGCCATCTGTGCTTCCTTGAAAGAGCGTGCCAGATCCTTTACGCCGATAACAGCCGTACCAATGCCGACATTTACCCTCGTATAGAACTCACTGCTGAGAGTATCGGCAATAGAACGAGCCAGTTTTTCGAGATCTCTTGCATCAACGGTGCTTTTAAGCTCCTTGACCAGAACGATATCGCTTTCGGTTATATTGAAAACAAAATCCTTGTTCTTATCCGGGAAAAGGTTCTGGATAACGTCATAAGCGGAGATATCGTTTGCCGAAATAATTCTGATAAGGAAAACGGCACGGCTGATTTCGGCATTGAAGTGAAGTTCTCTTGCCTTGATAACGATATCTCCGGGGAGAACGTTGTCAAGGATAACATTCTTGATAAAGTTGTTTCTGTCATATTTTTCATCATAATACTGCTTGATATTGGAAAGTGTAATAGCCAGAATGCTTGCATATTTTGCGGCAGCGTCGTCAACGCCCTCTACAAAAACGGCGTAATCCGGTTTTACTCTTGAGCCGAAAGGCTTGTACGTGAAACCGTCACGAATGAAAATGTCGTGTGAATCGCTGAGATCGAGCGAAACAAATTCGTTTGTCGTGCCGACTCTTGTAAGATCACTGCACGCAATGATAGTTGCGGTCTCATCCACAACTCCTATAGTGGCGTCAATAGTATCACGCATCTGATGAACTAAACCCTGAAATAATCTGTTAGACATATTGGACATCCCTTCTCGTAATTTAAATAATTTTTTATGTGCAAGCTGCAAGGGATATATATCAAGGATCGTTCCTTAATATATTACAAATTGTAACATATTCTTTTTAAGAATTTGTTAACAAAGTGTTAATTTTTATCCCAAAACCTGCAAAAGTAACATTTATGGCATATAATCTTTGTCACAAATTGCCAATCAAGTAACAATTAAGTAATTTTCTCTGTAACCAAACCGTAATTTTTTTGAATTATAATTACATTTTTTCCGGTCTGTCCACATTAAGGATACTGAGAGCATTTCTCAGTGTCTGTCTTACGGCAAGGCACAGAAGAATTCTTGCGTTCATAAGCTCCGGTGTTTCGGCATTTTTTACGCTGCATCCGTCATAGAAACGGTGGAAAAGAGTTGCAAGATCAAAAGCATACTTAGTGATCTTTGCCGGATCATAGCTCTTTGCTGCCTGATCTATCTCATGCGGCAGAGATGCGATATGACGGATAAGCTCTATCTCACGTGGATTATCAAGCAGATCAAGATCTGCGCTTTCGGGAATTTCAATTCCCTCCGCACTAAGATTTGCAAGCAGACTGCAAATTCTCGCATGAGCATACTGCACGTAGAAAACGGGATTCTGCGATGACTGCTCAACTGCAAGATCAAGATCAAACTCAAACTGAGAATTTGCCTCACGGAGATTGAAATAAAATCTTGCAGCATCAATAGGTATTTCATCCAGAAGGGTAACAAGAGTGATAGCTTTGCCGCTTCTCTTTGAAAGCTTGACAACTTCGCCCTTGCGCACCAGACGAACCATCTGCATCAGCACAACATCCAGCTTTGAGGAATCTACTCCCAGCGCCTCCAGAGCCGCTTTCAGTCTCGGAACATAGCCGTGATGATCTGCGCCGAGAACGTTTATAGCCTTGTCAAATCCTCTCGTAACAAGCTTATCGTAGTGATAAGCGATATCCGGTACAATATAGGTATACAGACCGTTGCTTCTTCTGAGCACAAAATCCTTGTCCATGCCGTAGTCCGTTGCTTTGAACCACACTGCGCCTTCCTTCTCGTAAGCCTTTCCGGAAGAAAGCAGCTTGTCTACGATCTTTTTTGTTTCGCCTTTTTCATGCACTGTGCTCTCACGGAACCAGTTGTCATAAACTATACGATATTTTTTAAGATCACGCTCCAGTCCGGCAATATTCAGGGGCAGAGCGTATTCCACAAGAGCTTTTCGGCGCTCTTCATCTCCGACTTCCGCAAGACTTCCGCCGTTGAGATCATAATAATTTTTGGCGTGCTCAATAATATCCATACCGAGGTAAACGTCCTCCGGCATCTCGAAGTCCATGCCCTCGCCGCTTTTTTCGTAGAGAGCCGTGCAGATTTTTTCGGTATCTCCGCCGCACTCTTTCATGACAGACTGTCCTTTTTCCGAACAGAGCTGCATAAATCTGAGAGACAGTGATTTGCCGAATTTCTCGATCTGATTACCGGCATCGTTTACATAGAATTCTCTTTCGGTTTTGTATCCTGCCCAGCTAAGAACACTTGCAAGACAATCGCCTATAGCGCCGCCTCTTGCATTTCCGATATGCATAGGTCCGGTCGGATTTGCAGAAACAAATTCAACAAGAACTCTCTTTCCGCTGCCGTAATTGGTCTTTCCGTAGTTTTCTCCCTCGGTCAGTACGTTTTCAACGACATCCGAGAACCATCTGCGGCTGAGGAAAAAGTTCATGAATCCTGGACCTGCCACTTCGCAGCGGTCAAAAAGCGAACCGGTTAGATCAACGGCTTCACAGAGAAGTTCGGCTATCTTTCTGGGTGGCATCCTGAATGCTCTTGCGCATACCATAGCAGTATTGGCGGCGAAATCGCCATGAGATTTATCTGCCGGAATTTCAATCGTAAAAGCAGGCACAGGAACTGCCTGAACAGCTTCATCGGCAGTCAGCTTTCCCAGAGCTTCCGTAATAAGCTCCCGAAGCTGCATTGAAGCCTTATTTATAAGGTCTGACATTTATTTTTATTCCTTTCATTTAGGTATTCTGAACGGTCATTATTATCTCGTTGTCCGATAAATAGGACGAATTAAGATCAAGAGTATATCTGAGATAAATACTGCCGTCTTTTTCAATCGAATTTTTTATCTGGTGGGTAAAAACACCTATCTGTAAATTTCCGTAAGGCGTACCATACTGGCAATAGTGCTTGCGTCCGATTTCCAGACTGAGTACCGAATTAGCAGTGCCCTCACGAATGATAGAAGCTGTTTTTTCTCTATTCACCTTTATCGTAGTAACAGAACCTTCAAAACCGGTAGCAGAAGTATCTTCATACGAAATAATATCCCAGCCGTCAACATGAGCGAACTTTGCTCTTGTCACCAATTCAGTCTCTGATTTTTCCCTATCCTGCCATTGAACGCTTGTAAGGGAAATAGTTACATCCTTGTTCATATACCCTCCATCCGCTCAGTACAGTTTTTCAGCGTTATCAATTGCCTGTTCAAGGATCTTGTCAAGAAGGTAGGAATAATTCATTCCAAGCTGATCCATAAGCTTTGTGAAAACGCTGTTCCGCCGCAGTCCGGGAGATGTACCGATCTTATTCAGAAGAAGCCTGCCGTCATCGGTGAGGAAGAAATCTACTCTTGCGTATCCTTTGCAGCCCAGTGCCTTGTACGCATTCACAGCTGTTTCACGTATCATATTGTGGATATCATTCGGCATATCGGCAGGGACAACAAGAACGTCTCCTGTACTGACGCTGAAATCGGTAGGGTCATAATCAGAGCCATCAGAAACTATCTCTCCGATATATGATGAAAACGGCGTATCATAGCCCATAACGGCAGCTTCAAGCTTTCTGCCCTTTATAAACTTTTCAACGACTACCTTGTTATCGTTGGAGAATGCTATTTTCACAGCAGCTGTAAATTGCTCCATATCTTCTGCAACACTCGTTCCGGCATTGCTTCCGCTGTTTGCCGGTTTTACTACCAGAGGAAATCCCATTTTTCCGGCGATCTGTTCGCAGCGGCTATCAATCATATTCATTTCCCTCTGAGTGATTAGTTTCCAGTCAGCAGTAACGATTCCGAAATCATCAAGAACCATATGGGTATGTGATTTATCCATACACGAAGCTGCGGCCAAAAGACCGCATCCTGTATATGGAATCCCAGCCATATCAAGAAGTCCCTGTACAGTGCCGTCCGCACCGCCCTTTCCCATAAGCACAGGAAATGCGACATCTATCCTGCGGAAAGAAACCTCTCCGTTTTCGATAGTAATTATTCCCCTGTGGATAGGATCCGGGGAAATTATCGCTGAAACGCAGTCCGGATTCATTTCCCATGTTCCGTCGGCTATCTCATCGGGATCTCCCGGAAAATAGAGCCATCTTCCTTTTTTTGTGATACCTATGCAGATAACCTCGTACTTATCCCTTGGAATATTTTTAACTATTTCTGCCGCCGAAGCCAGCGAAAGCCGATATTCTCTTGATGTACCGCCGTAAATAACGGCAGCCTTTAATTTAGCCATAGAATTCTCCTTTATTTCTGACAACACAATCTTTTTTGCTGTATTGCACTTATAAGCTATCAATATATTTTATCACATTTCACAAAAAACTGCAAGCTTTTTTTGCAAAAAATGAAGAAAAGCACATAGAAATTAGCAAGGAAAGTGCAAATCAGACAAATTCAATCATATTTTTTGTGCATTTTAACAACAAAACAAGGTCTGCCGCACACACGTCAGACCTCATTTACAGCACACCGCACAAAGCACGCCTGACGGCTCTGCAAGGTATTGCATTAAAGTTCATTTGTTTGAAAGATACTTTTTTGAAAATTCATCCATGACCACTGGTTCTGAATAATAGTAGCCCTGAAAACTATTTACAGCAAAATCGCCAAGTATAACACGTATTTTATCAGTTTCCACACCTTCAACGCATACTTCAGCCTGAAACGCATCTGCCAGATCTGCTATGAAATGAACAGTTTTCTTATCAGTCACACTGCTGTCGATGTTTCTGACAAATTCACGGTCAACTTTTATCGTATCAAAGCTTAATTCCCTGATGATACCTATAGAAGAGAATCCCGTTCCGAAATCGTCAAGTGCGATTTTTATACCATACTGTTTAAGCAGTTTAAACTGATTTTTCAACAATTCTATATCAAGAAGTCTGCATCTTTCTGTCAGTTCAAGACATAGATTCCGAGGAGAAAAATTTTGTTCACTGAGAATATTCATAAGTTCCGAAATAAAATCCCCACGTTCTATCTGAGCGTAAGAAATATTAATATGTATCAGAAAATCCGGATACACCTCAACAAAACGTTTGCTGTCCTTTATCGCCTGTTTGATTATCCACCTGCCAAGTTCCGGAAAAATAGTATCCTGTTCCAGAATAGGGATGAACTTTCCGGGTGAAACCACGCCGTAATCTTCATCTTTCCAGCGAACAAGAGCTTCCATTCCTTTCAGTTTTTCATCCTTGGCATTGATTATCGGCTGATAGCAGAGGAAGAAATTTCTGCAATTATCCGCAACGCTGTTGCGTATTATATTCATCATTTTGATATAACGTCTGCTGCTGTTGCCGATATAGCTGGTAAAGATCTTCAATTCGCCCATTTTTCGGTTCTTTGACTGATAATATGTATATTTCAGGCACGAAAGTACAGTATCTCTCGATGCATTGAAATCGTTTACATATACAAGACCTCCGTTAAGAGAAAGGACAACTTTTTCTCCGCCTACGGAAAAATCATGTGCCACTTCATTTTTTATTTTAGAATAAATTTCGGCGATTTCATCCGCATTAGATTCCCATGAAATGAGTGCAAACTTTGTTCCATCCATTTTATATAATTGTCCCAGATGTCCCATGCGTTCTGTAAGCAGTTTTCCGAAGCTGTTAAAAGTATCATTACCAAAATTGAATCCATAAACATCATTTATAGCGGAAAAACGGCTCATTCCCACAAGCAGGACGGAATATGACATCTTACGGCTTCTCATGACCTCAACATCTTCCATAAAGCCGTAAAGACTTCTGAGTCCCGTGATACCGTCAGTATAGCTGAGAACGGTATTATTCTTGATGCATCCGCCGAAGAAAGCCGGATTTCCAGCCTCATCTCTGAGTACAATGCCCTTGCAGGTGCACATAACGTAATTCCCGTCACGGGTGCGTGAGCGGTAGATCATATTATGGTTTTCTGATTTTCCGCTGAAAAATTCATCAATGCTTTCGGAATATTCAACTCTGTCGTCGGGGTGAATATGTTCTTTCCATATATCTCCGGCATTATACATATATTCTCCCGGCAGACCGAAGTACTCAACGGCATTTTTAGACCAGCGAGAGTAATCTCTCTTGAGATCACAAAGATATATATGGCATCCCTCCGAAACTACGGAAAGAGCCTCAAATAACGTATCAAGCCTTGAACTCAATTTCATCACCCCACTGTTCTGAACTTCGGAAAATATATCTGTTTCTAAAATGCCCATTAATAGGGCAAAGAATCCGAAGCCGAATAATTCTTTATACATATTTTACCACATTTAAATTTATTTGTCAAGAGTTTTTGTAAATTATATATAGATTAAATAATAATAACCTGAAATAAAAAGTTGATTTTATATTAATATTTTCATAATATATTGCCGTAGATGCTTGCAAACATAATAAAAATGTGGTATAATAAGGACAGTCTCCAAGAGACCGCACAAGTAACCCAAAATAAAAAACGGAGAATATAACAATGAACGGAAAATTAATAGTAATAGAAGGACTTGACGGCAGCGGCAAAGCTACGCAGTCAGAAAAAGCAGCTGAAAATCTGAAAAATTTTGGAATGAATGTAACAAAAGTTTCTTTTCCGGATTACAACAGTCCGTCCTCCTCACTTATCAGGATGTATCTTGCAGGAGATTTCGGAACAAATCCCGACTCTGTCAATCCATATGCAGCATCCAGCTTTTACGCCTGCGACCGCTATGCCAGCTATAAAAAAAATTGGGAAACGCTCTATAAAAACGGCGGGATAATAATTGCCGACCGTTATACTACTTCAAACGCCATACATCAATGCTCAAAACTCCCACGCAGCGAATGGGAAGATTTCCTTGACTGGCTTTTCCGATTTGAATATGAATTGATGGGCATACCTGCGCCGGACGCCGTTATATACCTGCGTGTTGATCCGGAAGTCAGCCAGAAACTCATGAGCAGCCGATATGAAAATGACGAAACAAAAAAGGATATCCACGAGCGTAATGTGGACTACCTGAAAAGATCCGCTTCTGCCGCCGATTACTGTGCAGAAATTCTCGGCTGGCACATTATTGAATGCACATCCGGCGGAAAAATGCGTCCTATCGAGGATATTTCCAACGAAATTTCCGGAATTACCGGCAAACTACTATAAATAAAGGGGAGATACGCCGTGTCAGATAATATTGAGATCATCAAGCTGATAAAAAAACGGAAAAAAGGCATATTAGGTCTTGTTTTCAGCAGACTTTGCTTTTTCGTTCTGCTCATAGCCTTTCAGCTGCTGCTTTTCTTGTCGCTTTACGTGATTATGGCTGAAAAAATTCCATATTTCCTCACATTTCAGACGATTTTTTCGATAGGAATGATCTTCTACCTTTTCCGCTGCGAAATGGATTCTACCGCAAAACTGACATGGCTTACACTTATATCGCTTTTTCCCGTCCCGGGAACTTTTCTTCTGTGGTTTACAAGACAAGGCATAGGTCAAATGGCTTCCAAGAATGTAATTTCACGTCTTATAAACGAAACCAAAGACAAGCTTGAACAGGATGAAAAAATCCTGAACGACCCGGAAATAAAATCTTCCGGTCTTGGCGATCTTAACAGATACCTCAACCGGACAGGCTGTTTTCCTATCTACGGAAACACTCAGACAACGTTTTTCCCCCTTGGCGAGGACAAATTTGAAGCCATGCTGACAGAACTTGAAAAAGCGGAAAAATTCATCTTCATGGAGTATTTTATCATCGGGGAGGGCTATATGTGGGGAAAAGTTCTCAACATTCTGAAACGTAAGGTTCAGCAGGGAGTCGATGTACGTGTTATGTACGACGGAATGTGCGAGATCTCTACCCTCAGTTTTGACTACTGTCAGCGCCTTGAAAAACTCGGTATCAAAAGCAAAGCATTTGCACCTATCATGCCGTTCATATCCACGCACTACAACTACAGGGATCACCGGAAAATTCTTGTGATTGACGGAAAAACAGCTTTTAACGGAGGAGTGAATCTTGCCGACGAATACATCAACAAAGTTGATCGTTTCGGTCACTGGAAAGACACCGCCGTCATGATTAAAGGAGATGCCGTACAAAGTTTTACACTTATGTTCCTACAGATGTGGAATATCACTATAAGAAATCCGGAATGGGATAAATTTCTTGAACTTTCCGAAGAAAAAGTACAGGGTTCGGGCTTTGTCATGCCCTATGCGGACTGTCCTCTTGACGATGATAAAGTAGGCGAAAACGTTTATATGGATATTCTTAACCGTGCATCCGGCTATGTTCATATCATGACGCCTTATCTCATCCTTGACGGTGAACTGGAAACCTCCATTAAATTCGCAGCTCAGCGGGGTATCGACGTAAAAATAATACTTCCCGGAATCCCTGACAAAAAGGCGGCTTACGCCCTTGCAAAAACGCATTATAAATCGCTTATAAAATCCGGAGTGAAAATATATGAATATACACCGGGATTCGTCCATGCCAAAGTCTGCGTAAGCGATGATGAAAAAGCGGTCATAGGAACCATAAACTTCGACTACAGAAGTCTCTATCATCACTATGAATGTGCAACATATATGTATAAAACCGACTGCATAAAGGATATCGAGAACGATTTTGAATATACACTCGGCAAATGCCGTCAGGTAACGCCGGAAAGCATTAAAAAAGAAAAACTTTACTACAAAATAGTTGGCAGCATAGCAAAAATTATAGCTCCGCTTATGTAACGATTAATATTTTTTCCATAAATTGATTTTTATTATTTTTGCTGAAAACCCTTGTATTTTTTTGATGTATATGATATAATTAAAAAAGCAGACACAAAGGAGGAAACAGCTTGACAAATTACATCTATCTCATTATGACACAGACAGGAACAAGACCTGCAAGATTCTTCAGGTTTTTTACAAAAAAGCCATACAATCATGTTTCCCTGTCCGCTGACGAAAGGCTTTCCGAAATGTACAGCTTTTGCAGAACCTACTGCCGTTTTCCACTGCCTGCTACTTTTAATAAGGAAATAGTAGGAAAAGGTACTCTCGGCAAGTTTGATTCTATTCCATGTGAAATATACAGAATTCCGGTAACAAGCTGTCAGAAAGCTGAATATCAGCGCATAATCAAGCATTTTAACGAAAATCATAACGTATATTCATATAATATTCTTGGACTGTTGGCAGTTTATTTCAATATAGAATGGAACAGAAAAAAAAGCTTTGTATGTTCCCAGTTCGTGGCTTATGTCATGGATAAGATAGGAATTCAGCTTGAAAAACCTTTCTGCCTTTATAAACCCGACGATTTCCGCCGTTTTCCCGGTTCGACACTTATTTACTCCGGCGAACTGAACAGCTTTTACTCATGTATGCAGTCAAAGACTGTTATACAGCGAAATCAGATAGCACGTTAATCTTAACTCGTCCGGCGACAAGAGATACGCTCCGCAGTACAGCCTGCTTTCCGGAGCTATCACCGAAAGATCAAGGGTTATCTCATGATCTAATACTTCAATAGACGCTGTATCACCATAAAGATCAAGACCTGCCGGAACTATTTTATCTCCGGAAAGCCTGTTGTATGAATTGGTATATGAATTTAAAAACATCCATAAACCGAAAGTCAGAAGCACGTATATAAAAACTGCTCTGACTACGGTTTTTTTTCTTTTTCTTCTCATTTAATCCTCTTTCATATCGTTAAGCATATCCCCCAGCGATCTGCCTATCAGCTGACCGGAATACTGTACCTGCTCAAGTGTATTTCCGTGCGAACCAACTTCTATCAGCAGACTGCCCGTAGTGAGATCCTGATTGTAATGACGGTAGTCGAATAAAATCGGTCTGGTCAGACCCGGATTATCTCCCTCCAGCTTTTCCTGAAGACGGCAGGCAAAATGAAAATTTTTCATATAAAATGGCATTCCGAGCGTACCGTCGTCGCACCCAGAAATTATCATTATCTGCGCTGCTTCCTTTCCGTCTATCTCAATGTAAGGCTGATACGCACAAGCCTCGCCCGATATGGCATCACGGTGAATATCAAGTGCCACTTTTATACTGGGATACTGTTCCAGTATTGGGAGAATAGATTCTCTGCTTCTGCCGTATGAACCGTTATACGACGGATAATCGTGTACCGTTTTCACATGGATGACACCGATGCCCCGTGATTCAAGTTCCGCCTGAATAGCGTCGCCTACCATTATCATATTCTTTGTTTCGTCGGTAGTCCGGTAATTAAAGGCAGAATCATAGTTTTCACGGACATACGGCTCAAAGCTTTCGGTCGTGTGTGTATGATATATAAGAACCTGAGGTTCTGCCGTATCCTCAATGGTAAAATCAGGAAGATAACGGCTTTCCTTTATAAGTGTATCGTTGGATATATCAGTCTTATTATTCACCTGACCGCCGTTTTCAAGATCGAAAAATGTCGTTCCGCTGTAGGGCGTATAAGTCGTCCTGATAATCTCTCCGCCTGTAGTCCACTGATCTTCCGTGGGATAAGGCTTTTCACCCGGATCATCCGCAGACATTTCAAGCGGACTCTGTAGCTTCAGCACAGGATCTTCTGCCGTTTCAGCATTTATTCCGTAGCCCTCAGAAAGAATCAGGCTTCCGCAGAGAATATCATCAGGATCATTTTCCGGATTCTCCTTTGTGTAGACTTTCCGGTCTTCTTTATCTTCTGCCGGAACAGCAGCAGACGGGGTCTTCTCTGTAAAAAATCCGTTTGTTTCCGAAAGTGCAGTTCTCAATCCTTTAATTCCGCTTGCAGTTCCTGCTATTCCAAACGGAAGTGACAGCAAAATCACGTACTTTGTGATCGTTCTGATCTTCCGGCGTCTTTGACGTGTCATATCCTCACCTCATTATTATAACCTTTCATTTCATTATATTCATAAGAGATCACCGTTATTTCTCCGGAGACATTTTTCACCCTGATCTCACATAAACTTTGTTGAGGTGAGCTGTATGTACAAATGCTGCAATTTAAAAAAAATAATTCGATTTATAGTTATAATTATATTGATACTTTCCCTGTGCGGTATACTTGCCCTTGCTGCAAAGCTGTTTTTCTTTTCTTCGGCTGCGGAAAAAGACGAACCCGTTCCCCTTCCTGTTATAATGTATCACAGTGTCTACGAAACGCAGCCTTCGGAATATATCGTAACACCGTCTCAGGTCGAAAGCGACCTTGCGTGGCTGAAAAACAACGGATATACCTCGGTGACTGCTGCAGATCTGATAAATTATACCCGAAATCAAGGAGATCTCCCCGAAAAGCCGGTGCTCATCACCCTTGACGACGGATTTTACAACAATCTTTCAGAATTTCTGCCGCTGCTGGAAAAATATGATATGTATGCCATTGTATCGGTAGTCGGCAGATACTCAGAGACCCTTGCACCAAATGATCCTCATTCAGCTGCTTACTCCTACCTTACATGGGAGGATATTTCCGCTTTGGCTGATTCCGGACGTGTGGAAATCGGGAATCACACTTACGATATGCACTGCGGCAGCGGAATCCGCAGGGGATGCTCAATAGCTCCCGGGGAAACAGAAGAAAAGTACCATGATGTTCTTTTTGACGATCTTTCCCTTCTTCAGCAGGAACTCTGCCGCTGCACCGGTATAACTCCCGTTGTTTTTGCTTATCCTTTCGGATATATCAGCCGTGAAAGCCTGCCGGTAATACGTGAATGCGGATTTCTCGTCACGCTGACCTGCTACGAACGCATGAATTATATTACCCGTGACCCGGACTGTCTTTTAGGGCTGAACAGATATAACCGCAGCGGAACGTATTCTACAGAGGAGTTTATGGAACGGCTGACAAAAAAAGCAGCATCATGATTGATGCTGCTCAATATTTTTAAATATGCGATGCTGCCTTAAAGCCCTGCTTCCCAACTCCAGCTGCGGACTTCAAGTTCTTCAAGATTATACGGTGTTCGCTGATAAACGCAGTAATTAAGCCAGTTGGAGAACATCAGATTGGCAGTACATCTCCATGAAAAAAGAGGAACATTATCCGGATTATCGCCGGGAAAATAATTATATGGTATCTGGATATCAATTCCCTTTTCAAGGTCACGCCGATATTCATTGGCAATGGTATCACGGTCATATTCCGAATGACCTGTAATAAAATACTGCCGTCCGTTTTTGTTTGCAACAATATGGACACCGGAAATATCAGACGATGTGAGAATCTCCAGCTGCGGAATCCTTTCTATATCCTCTCTGCGCACTTCGGTATTCCTTGAATGGGGAACATAAAAAACATCGTCAAATCCCCTCAGGAGCTGACAATTGCTCACCTCTGCCCTGTGTGGAAAAACACCGAACATTTTCTGTTCAAGAGGATATTTTGGTATTCCGAAATGATAATAAAGTCCTGCCTGAGCCGCCCAGCAGATATAGAGCGTAGAAAATACATGAGTTTTTGACCACTCCATTATTTCTGTGATCTCATCCCAGTAATCGACTGCCTCATACTCAAGCAGTTCTACGGGAGCTCCGGTAATTATCATTCCGTCATAGCGATCGCCTCTTATTTCGCTGAAAGTCTTGTAAAAAGCCTCCAGATGACCTTTTGACGTATTTTTTGAAACGTGTGAAGCCATCTGAAGAAGATCAATATCCACCTGAAGCGGCGTATTGCTCAGAAGTCTTAATATCTGACTTTCCGTTTCTATTTTTTTCGGCATTATATTGAGAATTACAACTTTCAGCGGACGAATGTCCTGATGCTCTGCCCTGTCCTTGGACATTACAAATATATTCTCATCTCCCAGAGTTTTAAATGCCGGAAGCTCCGCCGGTATTCTTATCGGCATCTTTTATTCTCCTTTCAAGGCTGTATACAGGGATTTATTCCCTATCCATTATTGATTGCCGCTATGTTTGCAGTTTTTACAGCCGTTCATGAATCTGTCAATATTTTCCGTCATTCTGCTTCCCTGTTCAAGAAACCGCAGTTTCCGGAGTTTATCATATTTATTGTCATCCGGAAGATCAAACACAGCCGTTTCGATCCCTTTAAGACAGCTCTTGAAAAGCACAGAACGCACAAGCCCGTCGCAGAGCATAAGTTCTCCGCCGTCATCGTAATCAAAAATCACTGTTTTCTCCGGTTTATAGGCATATGCAATGAATCCCACAGCCTGTCCGCCGTCAATAGCTTCGGTAATGTGCAGGTCATATCCGACTGACCGTCTGACAAGATCTTCATATCCGTCTGTACCAAATTTTTCCTGTATTTCAAGCATTTTACTTCTCCTTGCCAATTGCCGTTCTCAGTGCACGGAGTTCTTCGGCAGTAAGCTCTCTGAAAGTTCCGGGTTTAAGCATTCCAAGCTTCAGCGGCCCGATACTTATACGGCGCAGACGTGCGACCTCAAGTCCCACATTCTCGCACATTTTACGTATCTGACGATTTCTGCCTTCCTTAATAGTTATGAGCAGAACGACACGTCCCTGTTCCTTTTCCTTTACCACAACGCTGGCAGGGAGCGTCTTTTTTCCGTCGATTTCCACCCCCTCGGAAAGCGCAACAAGCTGGTCGTCGCTTATATCCGGACGCACAGTAACACGATATGTCTTTGAAACATGACGGCTCGGATGCATGATACTGTTGGCGAATTCCCCGTCATTGGTAAAGAGAAGCAGTCCCTCAGAGTTGCGGTCAAGACGTCCGACCGGGTAGACACGTTCTTCCACTCCGTCCAGAAGATCCATTACGCACCGTCTGTCGAGTTCATCCGAAACTGTAGTAACATAACCTCTCGGCTTATTCATCATTAGGTAGATATAATTCTTTTTTCTGGGAACAGATATCCTCTCACCGTCTATCGTCACCAGATCCTTGAATCCGCACTTATCCCCCAGCTTGACAGGATGACCGTTAACTTTCACCCTGCCCGCAGAGATAAGCTGCTCTGCCTTTCTTCGTGAGCATACGCCGCTGTCGGCGATCATTTTCTGAATCCTGATTTTTTCCACTTTATCAACCTTTTCCGTCAGGAGAAAAATCCCCCGACTTTAGAAATAAATTTTTTAAGCCGGTTTTTGCTCTGCTTTTTCTTTGTGGATGCTTTCTTCTTTACTTCGGCATCCTCCTGAGCATACAGCGGCAGCTTCGTGATTTCACGTCCACGAAAACTGATTTCCAGCTGTGCCGCTTCCTCCCCTCTGCTTACGGGAGCATATACAAAAGGCGGAGCTATCACACGTATTTCTATATCACCC
>OIYT01001117.1_pt1 | contig 20443 bp, 20 predicted proteins | sample 1588201 | NCBI WGS metagenome assembly OIYT01 (sample SAMN03283260) | human gut metagenome | biome: human-associated habitat; material: feces | host: Homo sapiens | place: USA | collected 2013
GCCAACAACGGAATTCTCCTTATCTACGGTCTCACCGTCCATTGCTTCCTGGACATAGTCGGCAGAAGAAACGGCGAGCTGTTTCATTGCCATCAGCACGGTAGCATCGAGTTCGCCACTCTTCAGGTAAGTCTGACCGGTGGAAGAGCAGTCAATGGAAACTACAACGTAGTCAGCAATATTCTCACCCTTGGCCTTGATGGCGTTGATGATGCCGGATGCCTGTTCGTCACTCTGGGTGACAAAGCAGTTAATGTTGTCATACGCCATCAGCATATCACTTGTGATATCATAGGCCTTCTGAACATCGAATTCAGCATACTGGCTGGCAACTAGGTTGACGCGATCCTTATACTCGCCATTCAGGCAGCTATCTTCAAAGCCCTGATAGCGCTGATCCATTGCCACAGAGGCAAAGGTAGTGGAAAAACTTCGGGAGCAGGGTATTTCCAAGGATGATATCGGCAGAGAGAAGTTTCTGGAGCATGTTTGGGACTGGAAGAAGCAGTACGGTGGCCGCATTGTAGAACAGCTGAAAAAGATCGGTTCTTCCTGCGACTGGGACAGAGAGCGTTTCACCATGGATGAGGGATGCTCCAAGGCAGTCAAGGAAGTATTTGTCAATCTGTACAACAAGGGACTGATCTATCGTGGAAAGCGTATTATCAACTGGTGTCCTCATTGTCTGACTTCTATTTCTGATGCAGAGGTAGAGTATGAGGATCAGGCAGGTCATTTCTGGCATCTGCGTTATAAGACCACAGACGGTACCGGCTATATTGATCTGGCAACCACACGTCCGGAGACACTTCTCGGTGATACAGCCGTAGCAGTCAATCCGAAGGATGATCGTTATAAAGATATGGTAGGCAAGATGCTTGATCTGCCGATCGTACATCGTCAGATCCCGATCATCGCAGATGATTATGTAGATATGGAGTTTGGTACAGGTGTTGTAAAGATCACACCGGCACATGACCCGAACGACTTTGAGGTAGGACTTCGTCATAATCTGGAAGTGATCAATGTATTGACAGACGATGCTAAGATCGTAGAGGATTACCCGAAATATGCAGGCATGGACCGCTATGAGGCAAGAAAGGCAATCGTAGCAGATCTGGAGGCGGAAGGTGCTCTTCTGAAAGTAGAAGATCATGAGCATAATGTAGGTACCTGTTATCGCTGTCATACAACTGTAGAACCACGAGTATCAAAGCAGTGGTTCGTTGCTATGAAAGATCTGGCAAAGCCGGCAATCGATGCAGTCAAGAACGGAGATACCAAGTTTGTACCAACACATTTTGAAAAGACTTATTTTCATTGGTTAGAAAATATTCGTGATTGGTGTATTTCCCGTCAGCTCTGGTGGGGACATCAGATTCCGGCATTTTACTGTGATGACTGCGGTGAATTGGTAGTAACCAAAGAAAATAGTGCTGTATGCCCGAAATGTGGCAAGCCGATGCGTCAGGATCCGGATACACTGGATACCTGGTTCTCCTCCGCACTTTGGCCGTTCAGCACTCTTGGCTGGCCGGATAATACCGAGGAGATGGATTACTTCTATCCAACAAGTACTCTGGTAACAGGTTATGATATCATTCCATTTTGGGTTATGCGTATGATGTTCTCCGGACTGGAGCATACCGGCAAGGTTCCGTTTGATACGGTACTGATCCACGGACTTGTCCGCGACTCCCAGGGACGTAAGATGAGTAAATCCCTCGGCAATGGTATTGATCCATTGGAGGTTATTGATAAGTATGGTGCAGATGCACTTCGTTTCACGCTGGTCACAGGAAATGCACCGGGTAATGATATGCGTTTCTACTGGGAGCGTGTAGAGGCAAGCCGTAACTTTGCCAATAAGGTATGGAATGCGTCCCGTTTCATTATGATGCATCTTGGTGACAATACCATTACAGAGCCTGCATATGATGAATTGAAAGAGGCAGATAAATGGATCCTTTCCAAGGTAAATACCCTGGCGAAGGAAGTTACCGAGAATATGGAGAAGTACGAGCTGGGAGTCGCTGTACAGAAGATCAATGACTTTATCTGGACCGAGTTCTGTGACTGGTATATTGAGATCGTAAAGCCGAGACTGTTTGCAAAGGAGGAGGATCCTGCTTCTGCCAATGCAGCATTCTGGACACTCCGTACGGTGCTGATCGATTCTCTAAAGCTGCTTCATCCGTATATGCCGTTTATCACAGAGGAAATCTTCTGCACGATCCAGTCAGAGGAAGAGTCTATTATGATCTCTTCATGGCCGGAGTACAAGGAGCAGTGGAATAATCCGGCAGCCGAGGAAATGGCAGAGAATATCAAGAACGTTATCCGCGGTATCCGTAATATCCGTACCGAGATGAATGTAGCCAATTCCCGCAAGGCACAGGTTTATATCGTTGCAGACGACGAGGCAACCTGCAAGGTGCTGGAGGGCAGCAGAGATGCCTATGAGCATATGATCTATGCTTCTGAGCTTTTCGTTCAGATGGATAAGACTGGTATCGAGGAGAATGCAGTATCTGTTGTGATTCCAAAGGCAACAATCTACATGCCGCTTGCTGATCTTGTTGATTTTGAGAAGGAAAAGGAACGTCTTACCAAGGAGAAGAAGCGTCTGGAGGGAGAGCTTAAGCGTGTTAACGGTATGCTGAACAATGAGAAGTTTATGAGCAAAGCTCCGGAGAGCAAGATCGCAGAGGAAAAGGAAAAATTAGAGAAATATACAAGCATGATGACAAAGGTTGAGGAAGAGTTAAAAGCACTGGAGAAATAATGTACCGTAGATAGGTGTTTGACCATAACAGGGGTGGACATCCCGGAAGGCAGGGTGATTTTATGGAGAAGGTGGTAAAAAATGATTTTGGAGAAGTCCAGGTAGAGATCTCTGAGGACGATATGGAGGCGTATATTACGCTGACTCCGGAAAAACGTGATCAGGAGTTTCGGATGGATGATCTAAAGATTCTTTTAAAGGCGGCAGGCGTGGAGCATGGTGTTCTGGAGGATGTTCTGCAAAAGGCAGTGTCCGAAAAACGGTACTATGAGCAGTTTACCGTTGCCAGAGGGGAGGAGCCGGTGGATGGCAAAGATGGCTGGTTTGAATTCCTTTTTCCCATCCATGTGGATACCCGGCCCAAAATCCTCAAGGATGGCTCTGTAGATTATACATCCTGTGGTCAGGTTCCGTCTGTCGGGGAAGGACAGGAGATCGTGCATTATCATCCGGCACAGAAGGCAAAGGATGGGATGAATGTTCTGGGACAGATTCTGCCGGGACGAAACGGCAGAGATCTTGCACGTCTGAGGGGCAAGGGCTTTGAGCTTTCCCCGGATAATCTGATTTATACAGCTAAACTGACCGGTAAAGCGACGTATCAGAATGATATTTTAAATATCAGTGCGGAGCTGACATTGGACAGCGATGTATCCTATACCACAACGGGAGATGTTCATTTTATCGGAGATATCCGGATCCGTGGCAATGTTCTGTCCGGAATGAAGGTGACTTCCGAAAAGGGAAGCATCATCGTGGATGGGTATGTGGAGGCAGCCACACTGGTGGCCGGTAAGGATGTGATCCTGAAAAACGGCATGCAGGGCAATGGTCAGGGAAAGGTTGCCGCAAAGGGCGATGTCTCCGGCAAATTTTTTGAGCAGACATTTATCGACTGTGACGGAAATGTTGCGGCCAATGCCATCATGAACTGTCAGATCAACTGTGGGCAGGATGTCAAGGTATCCGGACGGTTTGGTGCTATTATCGGAGGAAGTGTGTCTGCGATGCACAGTATAGAAACTATGGTTGCAGGCAATATAGCTGAAGTAAAAACAGAGCTTTGTGCTGGGATGGAGGATAATCTGTTTGCTCTTCTGACGCAGCATGAGAAAAGCCGTCGACAGATCCAGGGAGAAGTGGAAAAGATATTAGAAGCGTTAAAAAAGATCAATCATGTTCTGGAGGTTTCGCCAACGCCGGAACTGCAGCAAAAGAAATTAAAGCTCACCAGAGCAAAGATTGAAAAGGATACCCGTCTCAATATGATCATGAAGCGGAAGCAGGAGACGGTGGATCAGATGAGTAAAACAAATGATGCCAGTATCACCATCTTAAAAAGAGTGCATCCCGGAACAGAGATCACGGTCAATGGAAAACATGTGTCTGTTCAGGATGAGATTGCTGGTGTAGAATATAGAAGACGAGGAACGGGAATCGTATCCTATGGTCTGGAGTAAGTATGATGTCGATAATTGCGGCAGAAATGATTTGATGATGGAATGGAGGTAGTGTAAGATGGATTTTGAGGCAGAATTAGAAAAATTTCAGCCAAGTCTTGATATTGAACAGGCAGAAGATGCTATTTACGGAAACAGTACAACAGATGTAATGGATCTGCTCCAGAGTATTCTGGCCGATGCAGGTACCGGCACAAAGAACGCAGAATAGGGGAATGAACAATGAGATGTCCAAGATGTAATGCAGAGGTGTCTTTCAAAAAGGATCGTTGTGATAACTGTGGACAGGAGCTGCGCAATTACCGCAGGGTTCTCAGTGCATCCAATATTTGCTATAACCGGGGTCTGGAACAGGCAAAGGTCAGAGATCTTTCCGGAGCGATCGCATCTTTGCACAAAAGCTTAAAATTTAACAAATTAAATACCAATGCAAGAAACCTGCTGGGACTCATTTATTTTGAAGAAGGAGAGATCGTATCGGCTCTCAGTGAATGGGTGATCAGCAAGCATTTTCAGAATGAGCATAATGAAGCAGATCATTATATCGGGCTGATCCAGTCCAATCCGAACCGGCTGGAGACTTATAGTCAGATGGTCAAAAAGTATAATTCTGCACTGTTCTCTGCACAGAACGGCGATGAGGATATGGCGATCATTCAGTTGAAGAAGGTGGTCAGCACTAATCCGAAATTTATCCGGGCGCATCAGCTTCTGGCACTTCTCTATATGAAGACCGGCAAGAAAGAGAACCGGGTGCGTGCGTATAAGTTGATGAAATCTATCAGCGGGGTGGATGTGACCAACACCACGACATTAGCCTATTTAAAGGAGCTGTCAGATGTTCATATTAAGGGCGAAAATGCTGCACCAAAGGTAGAGAAGCCTGCGGAACAGCCGGTGCGAAAGACATTACCAAGGGTAGACGAGAATGCGTACAAGCCGATCACCCTGTACAAGGAGGAGAAACCATCCGTTATGCCGTTTGTGCATGTACTTCTGGGGCTGATCGCCGGAATTGTGATCATGCAGTTTTTGATCACACCTGCATTAAAGCAGCATTCCAGCAGCAAAGAAAACAAAGCATTTAAAACATACAGTGAGAATCTGGCTTCCGGGGAAAGTGATGTCAGCACATTGAAAAATGCCAATACGGAGCTGCAGAAGCAGGTGGACGAGCTGACCAAGAGGTTATCCGATTATCAAAGCGGCAGTCCTACCGATCTGGATGGCGTTCAGGCGGTTTATGACAATCTGATCCAGGCGATGCAGTATTATATCAATGATGATAAGCTTTCGGCAGCAAAGGCTCTGGATAAAGTAGATCCGGACAGTCTGGCAGGGGATGAGGCAAAGAAGTTCTATAAAAAGATCAAAAAAGAGACCTACTCCACAGCGTCAGAATCTTTCTTTGAACAGGGAAGAGACTGCTACAATGGTCAGGGTGACTACACCGGCAAGAAGGATTATGATAAGGCGATCAAACTACTCAAAAAGGCATTGAAGTTTAATGAGGACAATACAGATGCCATGTATTTTCTGGGACGCTGTTATCAGCAGAAGTCTGATTTTGAGACAGCAAAGCAGTATTATGACCAGGTGGTGAATGATTATCCGGATTCTGTCCGCGTCGCAGAAGCAAAGAGCAGACTGCGGGAGATCGGTCAGTAACCGGCTGCAGACATAAGAGAAAATGATAGGGAGACCTGTCAGAGTGTACATTTTATTGTATCACTCCGGCAGGTCTTTTTTGTGTATGGGAAATGCTGGTAACACAGTGGGGGAATGGGAAAAGTGAAGTGGTTTTGGAGGACAAAACGCAGGTTGCGATTTTGATTTTTGCAGCGGATCGCTGCAGGTTTTAAGAAAGGAATGGTGATTATTTTGAATCAAAAGGAGCAGGAAGCAATTCATTACGAAATACAGCAAAACTGTCTGATCATCTATATCTCACAGGATCTGGATCATCATACGGTAAATTTGCTGCGGGAGCAGTCGGACAGGCTGATCGATGCCGGAGATATCCGCCATATTATTTTTGATTTCCGGGAGAACGATTTTATGGACAGCTCAGGAATCGGACTGATCATGGGCAGATATAAGAGAGTGATGTTCCGGGGAGGAAAGGCAGCAGTGACCAATGTCGGCAAGGAGATCGAACGGATCTTTAATCTGTCCGGATTGTTTCAGATCATTGAACGATATGCAACACCGGAGCAGGCAGTGGAAGGGCTTAACACCAAAAAGGACAAATAAGAAAACGAAAAAATCAGATCAATGGAGGCAGAAAATGAAACTGATCATCGATAGTAATTCACAAAATGAGGCATTTGCAAGAACTGTGGTAGCGGCATATATTACACGTCTGGATCCGACTCTGGAGGAACTGGCGGATGTAAAGACCGCTGTATCGGAGGCGGTAACCAACAGCATTCTTCATGGATATAACAACGGGGAAGGAGAGATTGAGATCGTCTGTGAGATCACCGGACAGGACATCATGGTGGAGATCACGGATCACGGAGTGGGCATCCCGGATATTGAAAAAGCAATGGAGCCTTTATACACCACGAAGCCGGAGTGGGAGCGTTCCGGTATGGGCTTTGCCTTTATGGAAGCGTTTATGGACGAGCTGGAGGTATATTCTGAGGTGGGGAAGGGCACCCGCGTCAAGCTGGGCAAGCACATTGGAGACAGAACATGAGAGTTGGCGTGGAGGGTGTCAAATGGATGCAATGGAATTATTAAAAAAAGCCCGTGCCGGTGACCGTCAGGCAAGAGATCAAATGGTGGAGGAAAATGTGGGACTTGTCTGGAATATCGTGAAACGCTTCAATGGAAGAGGATATGATCCGGAGGATCTGTTTCAGATCGGCTGTATCGGACTGATCAAGGCGATCGATCATTTTAATCTGGAATTTGACGTAAAATTCAGTACATACGCAGTGCCAATGATCATGGGGGAGATCAAGCGGTTTATGCGGGATGACGGGATGATCAAGATCAGTCGTACCATGAAGGAAAACGGTTGGAAGGTAAAGCTGGCAGCGCAGCGGCTGGGGCAGGAGCTGGGACGTCAGGCAACGGTGGATGAGATCGCGGCGGCAACAGAGCTGGAACCGGAAGAGATTGCTGTAGCGATCGAGGCAAACCGGGATGTGGACTCCATATACCGGCCGGTCTATCAGCCGGAAGGTAAGGAAATTTACCTGATCGATCAAGTGGTGGCAGGAGAAAATGCCAGTGTCGGTTATGTATCCCGAACCGCAGTGGTACGGGGAAATACCGGAGAGGCTGACTCCGGGGTGGATGCAGAAAAAGAAAAGGTGATCAATCACGTCCTGCTGGAACAGCTTCTGGGGACACTGGAAGAGAAGGAACGCAGGCTGATCACACTGCGTTATTATGAGGACAAGACCCAGACCCAGGTGGCAGCAGAGCTGGGAATCAGTCAGGTGCAGGTCAGCCGCCTTGAGAAAAAGATACTGTTACGGTTGCGGCAGGAGGTGCGGTAGATGTAATTTGAAATAAAGATGTATAAAATTTCCATTCCCAGGGAACAATTTACTGAAAAGAGAAAGGGGAAAATGCACCATGAAGAAGAAAAAAATGTGGTTTTATGTATTGGTGATCGGTGTTATGACCTTGAGCACTGTCTGTTATATTGCAATCATGCATAATGCGAAAACAACCTATGCCAACGGCAAATTTGTAGAGCAGGAGGGTGTTGACAATGAAATCCGATATTATTTACTTAAAACTGGAACAGAATAGTCAGGTATCCCATCCGAAGGTGCTGTTGGAGGATGTGGCAGAAATTCTTACTGCGGACAGTACATTACAAAAAGAAGCCGGGAAGCTGGTGCTTTATACATTTCAGAAGGAAAAAGAGCAGAAGCTTGTTTTTTCTGCCATGAAAGTCATTGATCTGCTGCAGAAGCAGCGGCCGGAGCTGCAGGTGGTAAATATCGGGGAATCGGATTTTATTGTAGAGTTTAAGGACACTCCAAAGCCGTCAAAATTTATGGAGATCTGCAAGGCGGTGCTGGTGAGTCTGATCATATTTTTTGGAGCAGGCTTTACGATCATGACATTTAATACAGATGTCAGTGTGGGAGATGTATTTTCTCTGTTTTATAAGCTGGTCATGGGAACGAAGCAGACCAAGGGAAGTATCATGGAAATCACTTATTGCGTCGGAATCGCCATAGGGATCCTGGGCTTTTATAATCACTTTTCTGCCCGGAATGAGAAGGATGATCCGACACCGCTTCATCTGGAAATGAGAAGTTATGAGCAGGAAATGAATAATGCCATTATCAAAAATGCATCAAGAGAAGGAAAGGAGATCTCATGATCTGGAAACAGGCACTGTTGGGATTGATCGGATTTGCCGGAGGCATTAGCGTAGCCGGGGGTGTATTTGCATTTATTTCCATATTGGAGATGCTGCCAAGACTGGCAAGTAAACTTCATATGGCGAATCGGGTGTATCATCTGGAAAACTGCATTTTCTGGGGAGGATTGACTGGAGCGGTATTGACGGTATTTGAAATATCCGTTCCGTTTGGAAGTGCAATGCTGGCAGTATTTGGACTATTTACCGGAATCTTTGTGGGATGTCTGGCAATGGCACTGGCGGAGACATTAAAGGTGATCCCGGTGCTGGTGCAGAGAGTGAAGCTTGCTACGGGACTGCCGTTTGTGATACTGGCAATGGCACTGGGAAAAGCAGTGGCTTGTTTTTATCAGTTGTATTTCCGGATGCAGCATTAGTCTATGAGATGAGAAATATCGTTATAAAAAATATTGGTGTCCATAAAACGGGACAGAATGGAGGGACATATGAATCAGAATAATAATCCCCGGATCGAGGAAGTTCTACAGGAAAAGGACAGTGAAAAACAAAAAGAAAAGTATAATCAATATGTCAGTAACATTACCCCCAAAAGCAATCGTTTCTTAAATTGTGCGAAAGCATTTCTGGTGGGAGGAGCCATCTGCCTGCTGGGAGAAGGCTTCAACAGCTTTTACCAATATCTGGGAAATGATAAAGAGCTGGCAGGACTGTACACGACATTATCGTTAATTCTTCTGAGTATCATTCTGACCGGTCTTAATATTTATCAGAAGCTGGGACAGTTTGGCGGAGCCGGAAGCATCGTTCCGATCACCGGATTTGCCAACTCCGTGGTATCTCCGGCGATTGAATTCCAGGCGGAGGGACAGGTCTTTGGGATTGGCTGTAAGATCTTCACGATTGCAGGACCGGTGATCTTGTATGGGATATTCTGCAGCTGGGTTGTAGGGGTGATCTACTGGTTGGGGAGTATTATGTAAGGATAGGAGCTTAAGAAACTTGTACCAATATACGGACAGGTATATTGGTACAGATCATTTGACAAGTTTATCATTTAATAATCAATTTTTGGTAAGTTTACTGTCTGATTATCCATTAATTATTTACAGGTTCATTGCTTTTTTGGTATCAGCAAGTGCGGCAGAACAACATACAGGGTTTCCTCCAAAGGTAGGAGAACCAAGAAGCCATGGATTGTCGATAAGCTCCTGTGAGTGAAGTGCCTGATGATCAAGCTGTGCTTTTACCACATCCAGGATCTCAGGATTTCTGTGACCGCAGGTGTAAATACCAAAACCACTGAGGCAGTCGATGAACTTTTCGCCGTTCAGTCCATAGCAGTAAGCTCCTTCGCCATGCCATTCCAGTACAGCACCGTTCTCCGAATCGGAGAAAACGGATTTTCTGTATTTCAGCCAGCTTGGACTTACATAATTGTCAAAATAATGAAGTGTGTCATCCACCATTTTCTTTTTGTCATCCGCTGAAATCATCATAGCACCGGATATACCCGTTTTCAATTATATTTTTAAAGCAATTTCTACGGGAACGATAGTATAACTATTTGCAGACTGGTAGGATATATGGTACTCTATCTCTAGAGTAAAAAGGCATATAATAATGTGAAATGAATCAAAATAACTAAAAAGAAGTAGTATTTTATAAGGTGAAAAAATGGAAAAAATCAGTTTTTAATTTATAATGACCTGATCAATCATCTGTATGACTGTACCACCATAGAGGAACTTAAAACAGAGTTTATGGTGCCGATCCGTATGCTGATCCCGCATACATACTGCAGCATTCTTCTGGCGGCAGAGCCGGTGGGGACATCCTCTCTGGTGAATGCCGAAAAACTGTATCAGCCGGAACCAATCTGCGTGCCGGATACCTTTGCGGAGGCAGAGAAACGGTATTCGGATGATATGTTTTTTCTGTGATCCATAGGAGTCCATCTGAATAAGGTCTTTCCGCGGATCATAACCGGAGATCATAAGAAGAGTACCACTTTGCGGACAGCGGAGGATATTCGGAAACACTATGGACTGACTACAAGGGAGACACAGATTCTGGAACGGATCCTGCAGTTTGATTCCAATGAAGAAATTGCAGAGGAGTACGATATCAGCAGTCTGACGGTACAGAAGCATATTCAGAATCTCCTGCGGAAGCTGGAGGTCAGTTCGAGGCTGGAGCTGTTTAAGGAGTATCACGAATGAGCAGCGGTGGCAGCAGAATATTCAAAATATTATGCTAAGATCAGTGAAAACAGAATGATGACAGAAATGATTTACTGATTATTAGAAAAATCAGATTGATGACATAAAATTTAGATAAATTATTTATGATTGGAGGAAAAAATATGTGTACAGCGGCTACTTATCGGACAAAAGATTTTTATATTGGCAGAACTCTGGATTATGAATTTTCTTATGGAGATGAGATCACGATAACCCCGCGTCATTATCCATTTCAGTTCCGTCATATGGGAATGAGGGAAAGTCATTATGCGATGGTTGGGATGGCACATGTGGCAGCAGATTATCCATTATATTATGATGCGGTTAACGAAAAGGGTGTCGGCATGGCTGGCTTAAATTTTGTTGGCAATGCAGTGTATCAGTCCGTAAAATCGGACAGAGAAAACGTGGCACAGTTTGAATTTATTCCGTGGGTATTATCCCAGTGTGCTTCCATGAAGGAAGTGCGGGAGTTGTTATCCCGTATGAATCTTACAGGCACACCGTTTAGCGAACAGCTTCCGGCTGCCGGACTTCACTGGATCATTGCGGATGCCGGTGACTGCGTTGTCGTAGAATCCATGGCGGATGGTCTCCATATTCATGACAATCCGGTGGGGGTTCTGACTAATAATCCGCCATTTGAGACCCAGATGTTCCAGCTTAATAATTATATGGGGCTGTCTCCGAAGCAGCCTCAGAATACATTTGCTCCGGAGCTGCCTCTTGGCACTTACAGCCGTGGCATGGGGGCTATGGGACTGCCGGGAGATCTTTCCTCCGCTTCCCGGTTTGTCCGGGTCGCTTTTGTAAAAGCCAATTCCGTTTCCGGTGACAGTGAAGCAGAAAGTGTCAGCCAGTTTTTTCACATTCTGGGCTCTGTGGATCAGCCGAGAGGCTGCTGCGATGTGGGAGAGGGAAAGCATGAGATCACATTGTATACTTCCTGCTGTAATGCAACCAGAGGAATCTATTATTACACGACGTATGAAAACCATCAGATCACAGCAGTGGATATGCATCGGGTGGATCTGGACGGCAGGGAACTGATCCGGTATGAAGTGATTCAGGGAGAGCAGATCCGGTGGGAGAATTAATAGGAAGCATATAGTAGAAAATATGTTCGGAAGAAGAGAAAATCCATGCGAATAGGCAAAGTACAGGGGTTTTCTCTTCTTTATTTTTTCGTTTGTAGTACTGTTTATTGGACTATGTGTGTGATATAATGGAAATACAGTTGGAGGAATGGCAAAACGCATTACAGAAGGGAGAATTATTATGGATGATTGCATGGACTTTGATGGAAATGGAACAGTAGACCCGGCAGAAGAGTTTTGGGGAGAGGAGATACTTTGTGGCAGCAGGGAGGAACACAATGCTCTTTTTGGCGATGACGGAGACTTTGGTGGAATTGAATGGGAGGATCATGATGATTTCGACGAAGATTCGGAGGAGGACAGCGATTTTGAGTTAGAATCGGTCGGACTTTTCCGGGAGGATTTAGAATTTATGGACGAGGATGAGAGGAGAGCGGTATTGGAAGAGGCTGGACTGGATCCGGAGGAGTTTGAGTTTTGATGGTGGAAGTCAGAGTGGTACATATCAGCCAATGATACATTTTCATTGGCTGAATCATTTACAAGGAGCGGGATTGTTGGAGGAAAACATGAAGGATATATATTTTACGATTACAGGCTGTAATCATTATTTTGGTCAGGAATTTATGAAAAAAGGAATGAAAGTTACATTAGTCAAAGAGCCGGACAATAAATTTGACAAAGAGGCGATTCGTGTAGAAATGAAGGGACTGGGAAAATGTGGATATGTAGCAAACAGTCCGCAGACGGTGATGGGAAAATCTATGAGTGCAGGGAGGTTATATGACAAAATAGGGGCTAAGGCGAAAGGCCAGATCATGTATGTGATGACAGATGGCGTCGTCTGCAAATTGCTGAAGAAATGAAAAGTAAAATAAAAAAATAATTGATATAGATTTTTAGATATGTTATAATAAAGTTACTTTCTTATAACATGTATGGTTGGAATAAAAAAATAAGCCATAAAGGCTTATTTAAATAAATGCACACACTGTGCAACCGATATACGGCGATTTCGTTGCGATAACGTTATTTGAACTCGCAGTGTTAATCCATAGGGGATTGACACTGTTAGAATAGCACATATGAAGGAGAATGTCAAATGAAAAAAAGAGCAATTGAAGAATATTATTTAGGACTTGATATTGGAACAAATTCTGTGGGATATGCAGTTACTGATCCACAGTATAAAATTTTAAAATATCACGGAGAGCCGATGTGGGGATCTCATGTGTTTGAGGAGGGCAGCCAGTGTGCGGAAAGGCGTGGCTTTAGAACTGCCAGAAGGAGATTAAACAGACGTCAGCAAAGAGTACGCTTGGTTCAGGAGATATTTGCCCACGAGATTGAAAAAGTTGATACCAGATTTTTCCTTCGCCTAAAGGAAAGTGCTCTGTATCGTGAAGACGCAAACGGGAATGATCCATTTATATTGTTTAATGACAACGGATACACTGACAAAGAATATTATTTAAAATATCCAACGATACATCATCTTATCATGGATCTGATTGATGATGAAAATCCGCACGATGTCCGCCTGGTTTATCTTGCGGTGGCATGGCTTGTTGCACACAGAGGTCATTTTTTAAGTGATGTTGAAAAAACAAATGTAGAAAAGGTGTTAGATTTTTCCACTTCATATAATGCACTTAAGGAAATGTATTCTGGTATTGGACAGGATTTACCTTGGATTGACGAAGAGGAAACATTTAAAAACATTTTATTGAAAAAATGTGGGGTGAAAGATAAAGAAAAAGCATTTAAGGATAAATTATTAAAAAATAACTCTAATAAAAAGAATTCAGATATAACGGAGGAGAGCGAAGTACTGGGAATAAGTGCGGTCATAACCTTACTTTCTGGAGGAACGGTTGCAGCAGATAAGCTTTTTGTGCAAGCCGAGTTTCAGGACAAAATTAGCATTAGTTTTAAAAAGAATGAAGATGAGTTTGAACAGATTTTAACAGAATTAGATGAATATGCGGAATATTTATTAAAGATCAGAGCTGTATATGACTGGGCTGTATTATATGAGGCATCAAAGGGACAAGTATACATTTCAAAGGCCAAAATAGAGGTGTATGAACAGCACAAAAAAGATTTGGCAGGGCTCAAAGCCTTTATAAGAAAATATTGTCCGGATAAATACAATGAAATTTTCCGTGATGCAGGCGATAACAATTATGTGGCGTATTCGTATAATTTTAATTCTTTGAATCTTACTGATGGGGAAAAGCGACCGAAGAGAAAAGCTTCACAGGAAGATTTCTGCACTTATATACGGAAAATTGTTAAAGATATTAAGTGCGAAATGGAGGATGAAGAATTTTATGACGATATGTGGCAGCGGTTAGAACTTGGAACATTTATGCCGAAACAGGTTAATACGGATAATCGTGTCCTTCCGTATCAGTTATATTATTTTGAACTTGCCCGCCTTTTAGGAAGGGTATCGGCATATCTTCCATTTATCAATGAAAAGGATAATGATGGATATATTACGAAAGAAAAATTGCTTTCTATTATGGAATTTCGGATTCCTTATTATGTAGGTCCATTACATAGAGAAAATAAAGATAATAATTCATTTGCCTGGATTAAGAGAAAGGCTCAAGGACGTATTTATCCATGGAACTATGAAGAAAAAATTGATCTTGATGCAAGTGAGCAGGCATTTATCAACAAAATGACAAATCAGTGTAGTTACCTGCCGGGAGAGGATGTACTGCCGAAATATTCCCTGTTGTACTGTAAATATGAAGTGTTAAATGAAATTAATAATATTAAAATAAATGGTCAAAAAATTACAGTGGAATGTAAAAAAGGAATCTTTGGTCTTTTTAAAAAGAACAAAAAAGTTACAGTAAAGAAGATTAAAGATTTTTTGATCAGTAATAACTATATGGGGACTTCAGATGAGATAACGGGACTTGACATTTCTGTAAAATCATCTTTGAAATCATACCATGATTTTCGAAAAATGTTGGAAAATAAAATTGTCAATGAGGAGGACGTGGAAGAAATTATCAAGCGTCTTACCTATACGGAAGACAAAAAAAGAATTAATAGGTATTTAGAAGAAAATTATCCTAATATTTCGGAGGAAGACAGGCGTTATATTTCAAAATTGAAATATAAGGATTTTGGAAGATTATCGGAAAAATTTTTGACAGGAATTAAGGGGGTTGTAAAAGAAACGGGAGAAATCTTAAGTGTTATACAGATTATGTTGGAAACAAATGACAACCTGATGCAGATTATTTTTTCTGATCATTATATGATTAAAGATGCACTTGAAAGAGAAAGGAAAGATTATTATAGTGAACATCCGGCAAGTGTGGAACAGATATTATCGGATATGTACATTTCGAATGCGGTGAAACGTCCGATTTATAGAACATTGGATATTATAAGTGATGTTACAAAAGCATGTCAGAATGCACCACGCAAGATATTTGTCGAGATGGCACGCGGAGGTGGTGAAAAGGGGAAAAGAACCATTTCGCGTCGCGATAAAATTAAGGAATTGTACAAGAATATGGACAAACAGGAAGTAAGAGAAATATCAAAAGAGATCTCCGAGCTTCTTGGTGAGTTGGATAAAAAGACAGACAATGAGCTGCAGAGTGAGGTGTTGTTCTTATATTTTATGCAGTTAGGAATATGTATGTATTCGGGAGATCCGATTGACATTACCAAACTGAAATCGGACGCATATGTGAATGTAGATCATATTTATCCGCAGGCGTATGTGAAAGATGACAGCTTGAATAATAAAGTATTGGTAAAATCAAAATTAAATGGAGAAAAGTCAGATAATTATCCGATAAACAAGGATATCCGAGATAAAATGTCATCAATTTGGAAGCACTATAGAAAAGAAGGGTTAATTTCTGAGGAAAAATATAACCGCTTAACAAGAAAAACGCCATTTACGGATGAGGAAAAACAAGGATTTGTGAATCGTCAGTTAGTAGAAACAAGACAATCCACAAAGGCTGTGGCTGAAATTTTGAAAATGATGTTTCCGGAAACGGAAGTTGTATATGTAAAAGCAGGGTTAGCGTCAGAGTTTCGACATGTATTTGGAATTATAAAATCTCGTCAGATTAATGACCTGCATCATGCGAAGGACGCTTATTTAAACGTAGTATGTGGAAATGTTTATCATTCTACATTTACAAAAAACTTTTTCTTGAAGCATCAGACGTATTCGATAAAAACAGAAACGGTATATAAACGAAGGATTGAGGCAGATGGAAAGCTGATATGGAATGGACAGGAGTCGTTATCTTTTGTTAAAAAGATGCTTGGCAAAAATAATATACATTATACCAGATATGCATTTTGCAGGAAGGGCGGATTTTTTGATCAGATGCCGGTTACAGCAAAAGAGGGGCTGGTTTCGAGAAAGAAAGATTTACCATCAGAAAAATATGGTGGATATAATAAACCAACAGCGTCCTATTTCATAATGGCAAAATATACGGAAAAAGTGAAGAAGGAAAAACAGGATATTATGATTGTACCTGTAGAGCTAATGGTGGGTGAAAAAGTGTTGAATGATGAAAAATTTGCAGTCGACTATATTCAGCAACAGATAGCACAGATTTCAAATAGGAAAATAGAAGAAATTGTTAATGTTTCGTTTCCGTTGGGATTGAGACCACTTAAGGTAAATACGAGATTTTCTTTTGATGGGTTTGAAGCATGTGTGACGGGGAAAAGTAGCGGTGGTCGACAACTTGGAATGAGTTCGCTAATGCCATTGAAAATTTCTCATGAAAAGGAATCTTATATCAAAAAAATAGAGAATTATATTAATAAAAAGAGTAAAAATCCGAACATTAAACCTGATGAGAAATATGACGGGATAAATAGTATGATTAATATTAAATTGTATGATGAATTAACGGACAAGTTGCTTAATACATGTTATCGTATTGTGTATAAAAAAACAGGTGATGTTATTTTAAAGGGAAAAGAAAAATTTGAGAGTTTATCTATTGATGTACAATGTCAGACTTTGATGAATATAATAGATGTATTAAAAACTGGAAGAAATGGAGGATGCAATTTGAAGGATATAGGAGGGACTGCAAATGCTGCTAATTATATAATCAATTCAAGAATTTCCAATTGGAAGAACTATAAGAGTGTAAAGATAATCGACGAATCAGCATCAGGAATTTTTCGCAAAGAATCGGAAAATGTATTGGAGTGGTTATGAGTTTTCGAACAATATTAATATCGAATAGATGTAAATTAGATCTGCGTATGAATTATATGGAAGTAAGAAGTGACAAAGTTACCAAGGTTTTTCTGGATGATCTGGAGGTACTAATGATAGAAAATCCAGCAGTATCGTTGACGGGATGTCTTTTGGAGGCATTAATTGACAAGAAGGTTAAAGTGATATTTTGTGATCATCAGCACAATCCGTACTCAGAATTGCTTCCTTGCCATGGAAGTCATGATAGTTCAAGAAAGATCAAAGTGCAGACTGGATGGAAAGAAGAAACTAAGGGCATTGTTTGGACACAAATAGTGTCGGATAAGATAAGAAAACAGAGTGAGCACCTAAGAGAATTAGACTCTTTTTCGGAGGCTGATATGTTATTGGCGTATGTTAATGAAATGGAATATCGAGATACAAGTAACAGGGAAGGACATGCGGCAAAAGTCTATTTTAATAAGCTATTTGGAATGCAATTTAGCAGGAATAAGGCATGTGCAACAAATGCAGCATTAGACTATGGGTATAGCTTACTACTGTCTTCCTTTAATAAGGAGATTGCAGCAAATGGTTATTTGACACAATGTGGATTGTTTCATGACAATATTTATAATCCGTATAATTTGAGTTGTGACCTTATGGAACCGTTTCGAGTGATTGTTGACCGCAAAGTGAAAAAAGAAGGGTTTCAAAATTTTGAAACAGAGGAAAAACATGAGATGCTCTGTATATTGCAGGAAGAAGTAATGATTGCTGGGACAAGACAATATGTGTCAAATGCAATCAAAATATATACAAAAAGTGTTTTGGATGCATTGAGCAAGGATGATATAGAAAGATTAATGTTTTATGAGTTATAGATTTATGAGAGTGATTGTATTTTTTGATTTACCGACATTAACTACGGTGCAGAGAAGGACATACCGTAATTTTCGGAAATTTTTGATAACAAGTGGTTTTTATATGATGCAGGAATCGGTTTATTGTAGAATGGTACATAATCAGAGTGTAGAAAGCGGGATAAAAGCAGCGATTCGAAAAAATCGACCGGCAGAAGGGGTAGTACAGGTGTTGTCAGTTACAGAAAAACAATTTCAAAGGATGGAATTTGTTACGGGAGAAAACAAAAATAATATTCTTGACACGGATGAAAGGTTGACTATTTTATGAAATTGGCATATTCTACATTGCAAAATATAATAGAAATTACAGATGATACAATTCATAGTATTGTTGTGGAAAATCCTAAATATTATTATCAAATGGTAAAGGATTTTATGAGCCAAGCGGAGGGAAAAGAAGGAGGATGGATTGTTTCTGAAAATGATAAGCCACTGGCAATAAATAAAAGTATTGAAGTTTTGTTTGATTTTATTAACATGAATGTGAATCAAAAAACATTGATTACTAAAATTGTGAATGAAATGGAACAAATAGCGAATAAAGAAGAAAATATTAATGACACTATGCAGTTGCTGGCGGATATAGAAAGATTTGTCATGCATTTAAATGAGGACTTTGATTTATCGATAAATTGTGATAAACTAACAATATCTCAACTGTTAAAGTCTGTAGGTATAAGTGTTTCTGTAGAAACAGATGATTTGATAGAAGTTATTTATTCATATATGCAACTGGTTAGGCGGTTTATAGGAGAGAAGTTGTTTGTATTTGTTAATCTCCGCAGTTTTGTTTCACAAAAGCAATTTAGTGATTTTGCAGAGACGATCATTGGGCATAACTATCAAGTGATTTTTTTGGAAAACAAGGAGTATGATAAGATTGCATGGGAAAACCGTCTGATTGTTGATCAGGATTTATGTGAAATATAGCATAAGATAAAATTTCCTAAGGAATAATACAGCGATATGCAGGTCGTTTTCTCAAATTTGAGGTTTGAGAGCAGTGTTAATCCATAGGGGATTGAAACTCTTTGACCTCACTTTTACTATATTCATGTGTTTGAGAGCAGTGTTAATCCATAGGGGATTGAAACACGGACACAACAGAAGTTTCTGGAATAACCGGTTTGAGAGCAGTGTTAATCCATAGGGGATTGAAACTTATCCGAGTGTATCGGCATCTGATTATCGTTTGAGAGCAGTGTTAATCCATAGGGGATTGAAACCGTAAATAGTCATTTAAGCACTCCCTCCTCGTTTGAGAGCAGTGTTAATCCATAGGGGATTGAAACCATGACGGAAAGACGCATGTCGAGAATTGAGTTTGAGAGCAGTGTTAATCCATAGGGGATTGAAACTCGTCCAGATACTCAATAGCTGCATTGTGGGTTTGAGAGCAGTGTTAATCCATAGGGGATTGAAACATAACAGGATGCTACAAGGCTTGAGCAGTCGTTTGAGAGCAGTGTTAATCCATAGGGGATTGAAACATTAAAACATCTACGTCAAGATCAAGTTTAGTTTGAGAGCAGTGTTAATCCATAGGGGATTGAAACCCTTCCTGTTTCATAAATGTACCTCCTTTGTTTGAGAGCAGTGTTAATCCATAGGGGATTGAAACAGTCAAACAAACTTTCGATCTGAAACATAGTTTGAGAGCAGTGTTAATCCATAGGGGATTGAAACACTCGATGATACAATCATAACAACACCGTCGTTTGAGAGCAGTGTTAATCCATAGGGGATTGAAACGAAAGTAAATACGATCTTTCCACTTTATCGTTTGAGAGCAGTGTTAATCCATAGGGGATTGAAACCGGACGTGGTACTTTAGCAACGTAAAAGGAGTTTGAGAGCAGTGTTAATCCATAGGGGATTGAAACTGTGGTCAACCGGTGTTGAATCTGGAAACAGTTTGAGAGCAGTGTTAATCCATAGGGGATTGAAACAAGTAGTCCGTGAGTTGAAAAGCATTATAAGTTTGAGAGCAGTGTTAATCCATAGGGGATTGAAACTGTGATATCACACTGCATAAGCAGTGTTATGTTTGAGAGCAGTGTTAATCCATAGGGGATTGAAACTGGTTTGCTGGGTGGTCTGGTGCTTTTTTGGTTTGAGAGCAGTGTTAATCCATAGGGGATTGAAACCACCCCGGCGACCGGGCGGACAAGAATATGTTTGAGAGCAGTGTTAATCCATAGGGGATTGAAACTTTTAGTATTCCCATTTTCGACGTATGACCGTTTGAGAGCAGTGTTAATCCATAGGGGATTGAAACGTTAGCAGAGAATGTCAGATCAGTGCCTACGTTTGAGAGCAGTGTTAATCCATAGGGGATTGAAACAAGGTTAGCGGCTCTGAAT
>OIYT01001122.1_pt1 | contig 20395 bp, 20 predicted proteins | sample 1588201 | NCBI WGS metagenome assembly OIYT01 (sample SAMN03283260) | human gut metagenome | biome: human-associated habitat; material: feces | host: Homo sapiens | place: USA | collected 2013
CATGGCGGCACCAGTGACGCCGGCGCGCCAGGCGCCGACACGGGCGGCGGCATTGCCTACGCGACCGAGCCGCTGTCGGTGGAGGGCACCGCCTTCATGTCCTACGCCGGGCCGGTGTTCCCCCTGACCACGGCGGAGGCGGACACGGGCCTGACGGCGGAGCGGAGGACCACCTGGGACTTCGCCCCGGGAACGTTCTCCGACGGCTCCCCCCGCCAGTGGGGCGCGGCGGTGACGGACTCCTATGTGCTGGTCAACCACACCACGGAGGCTATCGTCGCCATGACGTATTACCCCTTTGCCGGGAATTTCAGTGATCTTTCAGAGCTGCTGCCCGCCGTGACAGTGGACGGCGGGCCGGCAGCGGGCGCCCTGTACGCCGGGGCCTACGCGGGCGGCTTTCGCGGTACAAGCGCGGACGACGGATCCACCTGGAATCTGGAGTACCCCGCCAGCTGGACGGACTATCAGGCCCTGCTGGAGAGCGGCGGATACCTGGCCCAGGCCCTGGGAGACGATCCGGTGTTGGACATCCCGGTGACGGTGTACGAGTTTTCGGACTTCGAAGCGCCTATTGAGGAATACCGCGCCGCCACCCAGGCCATTGCCTTCACCATCGACCCGGACGCGACGCAGATCCTGACATATGGGTTCAACGGCTATGACCTGGACCCGGACAGCGGCTGGCGGCAGTACTGCTATTTTGTCCCAGACGGCGTCCGTGCGGATACCCAGTCCAAGCTGCTGGTGGTGCTGGGCGGGGACATTGGAAACTACACGCTGGGCGGATATGCCAACGGCGCCTGCGAACAGGAGATCGACGGTGTCAGCTGCACCGTCACCCGCGCAGAAACCACGCTGGACGACGTGCTGGACCGGCTGTGCCGGAGCTATCTGAACGAAGCCTTTGGCGTCGGCTGGCAGCTCGGCGTGGAGGACTGTGCCGTGGAGGCCGTCCCCTGTTCCCTGTTCCGCCGGGGGGTGTCGGAGCTGCTGGTCCAGTACGGCGTCCTGGCCGGGGACGGCATGAAGGACCGTTACAGCGACGGACGGCTGGACGACATCCTCTCCGAGACCATGACCCAGGCGCGGGTGCTGTATCTGGCGGTGCCGGTGACGGTCCCGGCGGGCGGATCAGTTGACATAACATTTGAGCTGTGGAAGGAGCCCAGCTTTGACTTCGGCTGCTCCGGCTCGGAGAACGTGGGGCTGCAGGGCTATGACCTGGTGACGGCGCTGGGGTCCACGCTGGACTTCACCGCCCAGACCGCCGCGCTGGCGAATGTGGACGGCATCGAGATCGTCCGGCAGAATCTGGGGTTTGATCTGGAAAACGGCGTCACGGAGGTGCCGTTGGATTTGGGCCGGGAGCATTACTATCTGGAGGTCCGGCCTCTGTCGTGACCGCCTGAAATACGGCGGGCGTCCGGGCGGACCCCACGGTGCGCGCACAGCAAAAACCCGGCGCGGTCAATGACCGCGCCGGGTTTCCACCGCTTTGACGAGCTTTGCCCCGGCCCAGCCCACGGCGGCCCCCAGCACCGCGCCGCCCAGCACGTCGCTGGGCCAGTGGACATACAGGTACAGCCGTGAAAAAGCGATGACCAGCGCCGCCGCCAGAGCGGGCTTCCACAAGGGGCTCCCGGCGGCTTTCAGGGCGAACACCGCCGCGAAGGACGCCGCCGTGTGGCCCGAGGGGAACGACGCGTCCACGGGCGGCGATGTCAGCAGCTCCACCGCCGTGTTCACCGCGAAGGGCCGGATGCGGCCGATGAGGGGCTTTAAGATCATGTTGCAGCTGACCAGGTCCAGCGCCAGGGCGCAGGCCACGGCGGCGCCCTGGCGCTGGCGCTTCACCAGCAGCAGGATAGCCGCCAGCGCGATCCACAGCTCGCCGTGGTTGCAGGTCCGGCTGACCGCCGGCAGCACCGCGTCCAGAAAGCCGCAGCGCAGATGAAGCTGTATCCAGTCCAGTATCGCAAGTTCCAAAGCCGCCACAGGCATCTCCCCTTCCGGTGTCATGTATCCCCACTATACCACAGTTCCATCTGGATTTTATGGAAAATTTTTAAAGGATATGCGCCAAAGCCCATCGGAAGCGCGGGCTTCCGATGGGCCTCTCTCACGCCTGTTTTTTCTTTTTCATGCGGAGCAGCAGCGCCGCCGTCACGCCGCAGACCAGGACCACCGCGACGGGCAGCCATGCCCCGGCCGTCTCTTCCCGCGCCTCCGCATCCGTCTTCTCCGGAGCCGTATAGGGGACCGCCGCATGCTCCTCCACGGGGAGGTCCGGGTCCTCCAGGTCAGACAGGCAGAACCAGATGTCCCGGGAGCCGTAGAAATAGCCGGCATATCCCCATTCCCGGCCCGCTTCGTCCGTATAAAGCTCCCGGACCGTGACCTCCGCCTCGCTTTCCGGGTTTTGCTGCTGGAACTCCAGCTCTCCGCCGGGAAATTCATAGCTGCAGTAGCGCAGGCCGCTGAGGGAGATCGTCCGCTCCTCCACGACGAATTCGCCGGCATGGTCCTCCCGGAAGGACTGCTGGTCGTAGCGGAGGAGCATTTCGTCCATCGGGACCCACGCCTCTCCGCCGGAAGCGCCCTCCGCCGTCTCCAGGTAGTCCTCCGGCGCCCAATCGGCGTCATAATTCACAAGCCCCCAGGCGCCCTCCTTCCCGGTATAAATGTGATTGATGTACAGCCGGGCGCCATTTTTGACCTTTGCCAGCAGCTTGCCCCCCGGACTTTCCAGCAGGGAGACCGCGTCCTCCGGGCCATTGGTCAGATACTGCCGGTCCTCCGGCTCACACTGGCTCTGATGGCGCTGGTAAAAGCTGTTTTGCGGCTCCCAGATGATATCCGCCAGAGCCGGGACCGCCAGCAGCCAGACGGCCAGAAGTGCGCAGAGCAGTCGTTTCATTTCCGTTTTCCTCCATGCTTTGATGCGATGTAAAGCGTCACAAACACCAGGGCGATCAGCAGAATCAGCAGCCACAGGCCCGCCCTGCCAGGGATCGTGGCCGACGGCTCGGCGATCGCATCGGCAAAGGCCGTGGTGGTCAGGCCGCAGACGGCCAGCACAGCGATCCATAAATACAGCGCTTTTTTCATATCCATTCCTCCTCAAACCAGTGTGTTCAGCAGCAGTCCCGCGCCGTAGGAAAACCCGTTGGCGCACAGGGACAGCAGCGCGGGATGGCGGACATCCCGCACGCACGTCCGGTAGCACACCGCCTCCACGGCCACCGCCAGGGCCTCCAGCGGCAGCTGTACCGCGAACCGGGGCCAGCCGGTGCGGGCGGTCACCAGAAAATAGAGCAGAACCACGGCAGGGTTGGTCAGCACATTCACCAGCACCGCCACGGTCAGGTCATGCCGGTCCCGCAGGCCCCAGCAGTAGGCGAAGGGCACCTCCAGCGCCAGCGTCAGCCCCAGGGAGGCCCCAAAGGTGGAGAATCTCACTTCCCCACCGCCCTTTTCAGGCCCGGCAGCAGCAAGGCCAGCGACGCCAGCGCCCACAGCGCGGCGGCGGGGCCGGACAGGGCGGGCGCGCCGAAGGCGGCGGGCAGGAACCCCAGAAACAGCCCGAAGGTCAGCAGGCCGAAGGCGAAGCCCCGGGTCCCCGGCAGCAGCCGGGCGGCGGCCCACAGCGTCAGGGGCATGGTCATGTTGAAGAGGAAGACCGCCGCCACGCCGCAGGCGGGCAGCCCCGGCGTCAGCAGCAGCGCCGCCGACAGGAGCAGCGACCCGGCGGCGGTGGGCGGAAAGCCGAAGCGGTCCGCCAGATACCCCCCGGCGGCCTTGCCCAGGGCCAGGGCCAGCACCAGGACCAGCGCCCAGTGGCCCTCCCCCTTCCACGGAAAGGTCAGCGACATGCCCACGTGGGACCGCAGCACCACCACCGCCAAAAGCAGCAACAGGGGCAGCGCCGGACGGCCCTCCGCCGCCGGGGTCCCGCATATCTCCGGGCGGTCGGTCCGCGCCCACAGCAGGGCCGCGGCGGCGAACAGCAGCAGAAAGGGCACCGGCCACAGGGGAAACGCCCCGGCCCCGCCCAGCAGCGTTCCGAGGAACAGCCCCACCGCGCCGGGGGCCACGAACAGCCCCAGCGGTCCGGCCCGCTCCCCGGAGAGGGACAGCGTCTCCAGCCCGCCGCCCACGTGGAAAGCGGCATTGCCCAGGCCCACCACCGCCACGGCCACCCAGGGCAGGGCGGTCAGCCCGTAGGCCAGCATCACCAACAGCGCGCCCACGGCGGCCACCAGAGCGTCCCGGTCCCAGCGGTCCGCCAGCAGGCCCAGGGGCATCTGCACGGCGAAGGCGCAGAAGTTATAGGCCAACAGCAGCCCGCCCCAGGCGGCGTCCCCCCGCAGGGTGCGAAACAGCAAAAACGCGCAGGCGAAGTCCACCAGGAAGTGCCCGGCGCAGCAAACGGTCAGCGTCCGTTTCACCGTCATCCCCTCCTTTTTCTCTATTTTAACATACAGACGAATTTTTGGCGAGGAAAGTTTCGTCCCCTTTGGTTTTGTTGCATACGCCTCTTGTTCTTGTGGGTGTCATGCACTATAATAACAATATCTTGTGTTTGAAAGGAGTGTGGAGCCCGTGTACCTCTGCGGACTGCAAAAGCTGGCAATGGTGGATTTCCCCGGCCGGCTGGCGGCCACGGTGTTCGCCGGGGGCTGCAACCTGCGGTGTCCCTTCTGTCACAACGCGCCGCTGGTGACCCGTCTGGCGGAGACGCCGGAGCTGCCGGAGCGGGAGGTGCTGGACTTCCTGGCCTCCCGGAAGGGGCTGCTGGACGGCGTGGTCCTCTCCGGCGGGGAGCCGCTGATGCAGCCCGGCGCGGCGGACTTTCTGGCAAAGGTCCGGGCGCTGGGCTTCGCGGTGAAACTGGACACCAACGGCTGCTATCCGGAGGCTCTGGCGGACATTCTGGCGCGGGGGCTGGTGGACTATGTGGCCATGGACGTGAAAAACAGCCGGGAGAAGTACGGGGCGACCGTGGGCGTCCCGGGCTTTGACACCGCCCCGGTGGAGGAGAGCGTCCGCCTCCTGAAACATAGCGGCGTGGAATTCGAGTTCCGCACCACGGCGGTCCGGGAGTTCCACACCCCGGAGGACATCCGCGCCATCGGTCAATGGGCTGGCGACTCCCCCGCCGCCCCCGGCTCCCGGTATTTTCTGCAGACCTTCGTGGACTCCGGGGACCTGGTGGGCCGGGGCTGCCACGGACTGGCCCCGGCGGAAATGCGGGCGCTGGCGGAGGCGGCGGAGCCGTTCTTCGGCTCCGTGGAGCTCCGGGGCACGAACTAGATTTTGGGAAGATTCGGCGTTTTTTACGAAAAGAAACACAATATATTGTGTTTTAGCTCCTTGACTTCTCTCCAAGATGTGGTAGAATGGATTTTGTGAGGCGCCCTGCGCCGGCGCGCCCTTCCAGATGTGTACTATCAAGAGAAAGCAGGGGAAGTTTTATGTATCAAGTTGTCAAGCGGGATGGCAAGATCGCCGATTTCGACATCTCGAAGATCAGCGTCGCCATCACCAAGGCTTTCGAGGCCACCCAGAAGGAGTACAATCCCGACATCATCGACCTGCTGGCTCTGCGCGTCACAGCCGATTACCAGGACAAGATCCACGACGGCAAGGTCACGGTGGAGGACATCCAGGACAGCGTGGAGGACGTGCTCAGCAAAACCGGCTACGCCGACGTGGCCAAGGTCTACATCCTCTACCGCAAGCAGCGGGAGAAGATCCGCAACCTGAACTCCACCATGCTGGACTACAAGGAGCTTGTGGACAACTATGTCCACATCAACGACTGGCGGGTGAAGGAGAACTCCACCGTCACCTACTCCGTGGGCGGCCTGATCCTGTCCAACTCCGGCGCCATCACCGCCAACTACTGGCTCAGCGAGATTTATGACGAGGAGATCGCCAGAGCCCACAAGAGCGGCGACATCCACCTCCACGACCTCTCCATGCTCACCGGCTACTGCGCCGGGTGGAGCCTGAAGCAGCTCATTCAGCAGGGGCTGGGCATCCCGGGGAAGATCAACTCCGCCCCCGCCAGCCACCTCTCCACCCTCTGCAACCAGATGGTGAACTTCCTGGGCATCATGCAGAACGAGTGGGCCGGCGCTCAGGCGTTTTCCTCCTTTGATACCTATCTCGCCCCCTTCGTGCGGGTGGACAACCTCAGCTACAAAGAGGTCAAGCAGTGCGTCCAGTCCTTTGTCTACGGCGTCAACACCCCCTCCCGCTGGGGCACCCAGGCCCCCTTCTCCAACATCACCCTGGACTGGACGGTGCCCAGGGACCTGGAGAACCTGCCCGCCATCGTGGGCGGGAAGGAGATGGATTTCACCTACGGCGCGTGCAAGCGCGAAATGGACATGGTGAACAAGGCGTTTATCGAGATCATGACCGAGGGCGACGCCGTGGGCCACGGCTTCCAGTATCCCATCCCCACCTACTCCATCACCAGGGACTTCGACTGGAGCGACACGGAGAACAACCGTCTGCTCTTTGAGATGACCGCCAAGTACGGCACGCCCTATTTCTCCAACTACATCAACTCCGACATGGAGCCCAGCGACGTGCGCAGCATGTGCTGCCGCCTGCGGCTGGACCTGCGGGAGCTGCGGAAAAAGTCCGGCGGCTTCTTCGGCTCCGGTGAGTCCACCGGCTCCGTGGGCGTGGTGACCATCAACCTGCCCCGCATCGCCTACCTCTCCCAGACCCCTGAGGAGTTCTATCAGCGGCTGGACCACATGATGGACATCGCCGCCCGGTCCCTGAAGACCAAGCGCACTGTCATCACCCGGCTGATGGACGCGGGGCTGTACCCCTACACCAAGCACTACCTGGGCACTTTTGAGAACCACTTCTCCACCATCGGCCTCATCGGTATGAACGAGGTGGGCCTCAACGCCAAATGGCTCCGCAAGGACCTGACCCACCCGGAGACCCAGCGGTTCGCCAAGGACGTGCTGAACCACATGCGGGAGCGGCTTTCCGACTACCAGGAGATGTACGGCGACCTCTACAACCTGGAGGCCACCCCCGCCGAGTCCACCACCTATCGCCTGGCGAAGCACGACGTGGAGAAGTACCCAGACATCATCACCGCCGCCAGAAATCCCGGCGACACCCCGTATTACACCAACAGCTCCCACCTGCCGGTGGGCTACACCGCCGACATCTTCGACGCCCTGGCCATCCAGGACGAGCTGCAGACGCTGTACACCTCCGGCACCGTGTTCCACGCTTTCCTGGGCGAGAAGCTGCCGGACTGGAAGGCCGCCGCCAATCTGGTGCGGAAGATCGCGGAGAACTTCAAGCTGCCCTACTACACCATGTCCCCCACCTACTCCATCTGCCCGGAGCACGGCTACCTCTCCGGCGAGCACGGCACCTGCCCCAAGTGCGGCAAGACCTGCGAGGTGTGGAGCCGCATCACCGGATACTACCGCCCCATCCAGAACTGGAACGACGGCAAGGTCCAGGAGTTCCAGGACCGGAGGGAGTACGACGTGGAGAACTCCCGGCTGGAGGGCCGCCGCCTGTGCGACCGGGAGAGCGCGGCCGCTCCCGACGCCGGAGCCGCCACCCCCGCCGCGCCCCAGGCGGAGGACGGGCTGTTCCTGTTCACCACCAGGACCTGCCCCAACTGCAAGATCGCCAAAAGCGAGCTGGAGAAGGCGGGGCTCGCCTACACGGCGATGGACGTCAGCGAGCACATGGACCTGGTGAGCCAATACGGCATCCAGCAGGCCCCCACTCTGATCGTCCGGCACGGCGGGGCGGTGGAAAAGCTGGTGAACGCCTCTGTCATCAAGAAATACGCCGCGGCACATGAGCGGTAAAATCCAAAACGGAGGGAACGCGTTCCCTCCGTTTTTGTACCAAAGGAGTACCATATGAGCGAGCACTTCGACATCCTCATCGTGGGCGGCGGCCCCGCCGGGCTCACTGCCGCCATCTACGCCCGCCGGGCGGGCAAGTCCGTCCTGGTGCTGGAGAAGACGTCCATCGGCGGACAGATCGCCACGTCGCCCCGGGTGGACAACTTCCCCGGCCTCCCCGGCGTCTCCGGCATCGAGCTGGCGGAGCGGCTGTACACCCAGGCCGAGGACCTGGGCGCCCGCATCGAGCTGGAGGAGGTCCTGGAAATCCGGGACGGCTCCCCCAAAACCGTGGTGACGGACTACGGCGCCTACACCTGCACGGCGCTGATCCTGGCCACCGGCATGAAGCACCGCTCCCTGGGTCTCGCGGGGGAGGACACGCTGCCCGGCGTCTCCTTCTGCGCGGTGTGCGACGGCGCCTTTTACGAGGGGAAAACCGTCGCGGTCTGCGGCGGCGGCAATACCGCCCTGCAGGACGCGCTGTTTCTGGCCGACCTGTGCCGCCATGTGACGCTGATCCACCGCCGGGGCCAGTTCCGGGGCGACCCCATTCTGGTGAAGGCCCTGGAAAAGCGGGAGAATGTGACCTTTATTCTGGACACGGTGGTGGAGGCCCTGCGGGGCGGCGCTGCCCTGACGGGCCTGCTGCTGCGGAACGTGACCACCGGAGAGACGGCGGAGCTGGCGGTGGACGGCCTGTTCCAGGCCGTGGGCCAGCAGCCGGAGGCCGCTCTGGCGCAATCGCTGGGTGTGGCGGACGGCGCGGGCTTCATCCCCGCCGGAGAGGACTGCCGGACCGCCGCCAAGGGCATCTTCGCCGCCGGGGACTGCCGGTCCAAGGAGGTCCGCCAGCTGACCACCGCCTGCGCCGACGGCGCCGTGGCGGCGCTGGCGGCCTGCCGGTACTGCGGATGAGGCGGGCGGGCAATGGACCAGATCATCCCTCTGGAGCTTACTTTTTCTCATGAGGGCCGCCAAAAATCCCTCTTTCCCACCCTGATCCGCCATGACAGCGGCCTGACTCTGATGGACCGCGGCTACCCCGGCTTCCTGCCGCTCCTGGAGGAGGCCATCCGCCCCCTTATACCAGCGGTAGCCGGAATCCGCCGCCGTTTCCGAACAGAGCACGCCGATCTGGTCGTAGGCGTGCAGGACGCGTACGCTCACCCCGGTCGCGTTTGCCATCTGGCTGACGGACAGTCTCATGTGCCGCGCCTCACCTGGGAGTGTAATCTATGACGCAACGTCATAGTCAAGGGGGTATTCAAAAAAATTCGCCCGGTCAGACCGGGCGAATTTTTTATGGTTATGAAAGGGTGAAGTCCGCCGACAGGCGGCACTCCGTGCGGTACAGCGCGACGCTGTGGGGCGTGGCGCCCCGCTGGAGCTTCTGCGCGATCCGGTACTCTCCCGCTGGCAGGGACACCGCCAGACTGCTGTTCCAATACAGCTGCTCCCGGGTCAGGCCCGCGCCGGGGTCCACCGTGATCCCGCCGGTCTGCGGCAGCGCAAAGAACCTGAGCAGGTACCATCCGCCGTTGACCTTTCTGTACAGGCAGCTGTTCTCCTCACAGTTCAGCCAGTCCGTGCCGCTGTTTCGAATGGTGAACGTCACCTTGTTGGCGGAGGCCCCATCCAGCGTCAGTCTGGCGTCGGACGCCAGATTGTAGTTGTCCCAGTCCGTCTCCAGCACGGCGCCGCCGGCGTAGATCGCCATGACGGCGGTCTCGCACTCCGCCCTGGACACCGTGTCCCCGGGGCCCAGCCGCGCGGCGCTGCCGGAGAACCACAGTCCCGCGTACACCGCCCACTTCACCTCCGTGGCCGCCCACGCGGGCACGGAGGACGCGTCCGTATACCCATCCAGGACCCCCGTGGGCAGGACGCTGGGAATCAGCGTCTTCAGGCCGGACATGCCGGCGTAGCGGTACAGCATCACCGCCATTTGGGTCCGGGTGATGGCCGCGTCCGCGTGGATGCCGCCGTCGGCATAGCCCTGGACCACGCCCAGCGCGGTGGCCCACGCCACCGGGTCCGCGCTGCCCGGATACCCGTTTCGCGCCTGACAGGCATCGTACAGCTGCTGGATGAACTGGCCCCGCGTGGCGGCGGGCTCCGTGCCGGCGGCCCGGGCCGCCGGCCCCAGCGCAAAGCAGGCGCACAGCGCCAGCGCCAGCAGCCTGGAAAGTCGTTTTTTCATGGGCTCTTCCTCTCTTCCGTCGGTCTTGTGGCTCTATGAGGACATTATACGTCCTTCGGCGGAAGATTGCAACGAAAAGCGTCGGATTTCGACATCAAAGCCCCATCCCCACCGTTCGCATGACCTCCTCCACCTGGCGGGCGGTGTCGTCCTCGCCGTCCCGGCTGGCCACGATCAGGTCCGCGTACCGGGCGTACAGCGGCGCCCGCTGCTCGTAGATCTCCCGCAGGGTCATGCCGGAGGGGGCGGCGATGCCCCGGTCCGTCAGGTCCTCCGGCATCCGCTCCGTGATCTGGGAGAAGGGCGTCTCCAGCCAGACGGCCACGCCGTTTTCCTTCAAATGCGCCATGGCCTCGGCGGACAGCACCATGCTGCCGCCGGTGGCGATGACCGCGTTCTCGCGGTCCAGCTCCCGGCCGATCCGGTCCTCCACGGCCAGAAACGCCTCCAGTCCCCCGGCCCGCAAAAGCTCCGCCAGGGACATGCCGGCGTCCTCCGCGATCAAATCGTCCACGTCCACAAAGGCGTAGCCCAGCCGCTCCGCCAGGGCCCTGCCCACCACGCTCTTGCCCGTGCCGGGCATGCCGATCAAAATGATGTTCTTCACACGTCTCACCGATCCGTTTTCAGGCTTGCCGCCCGGAGGCGGCGGGACCTCCAGGCCCCTGTTTGTGGGAATTATTATAGCAGGGTCCCCCCATTTGTCCACAGGCAAATCCCACGAAAATCCGGCCCGCGCCGCGGTGGAGGCCATCCTCGTGCAGCTTGCCAAGCCAGTCTGCAAAAGAGCGTCGCAAACTGTCAAATCTGCCAATTGCGGGATAGCCGTAAATTCGATACAATAGGTATGACCTTTAAGGGTAGTACCTATTTTGACATATGAGGTGAATCAAATGAGCACTCAGCCGTCCCAGTCCAAGACCATCCGCGCCCAGCTTCTCGCCGCCATGCGGGAGGGGGAGTACGCCTCCCGCGAGCGGCTTCCCCGGGAGAGCGCCCTGGCGGAAAAGCTGGGCATCAGCCGCACCCAGCTGCGGGACATCCTGGCCTCCCTGGAGCGGGAGGGCTTCATCACCCGCCGCCACGGTGTGGGCACCATCATCAACCGGCACGTGCTGGACGTTCAGACCCGCATGGACATCGAGGTTGAGTTCCTGGACATGATCCGCCAGAGCGGCTTCACCCCCGCCGTGGCCTCCGTCCAGGTGTCCGAGAGCGTGGCGGACGCCAGGATCGCGGCCCGGCTCCAGCTCCCGGAGGGTACCCCCATCATCCGCGTCGCCCGCCTCTGCACCGCCGACGGCAGGCCCGCCATCTACTGCGAGGACGTGGTGGAGAAGGCCCTGGCCCAGGGCGATTACACCATCAAGGACCTGAAGCTGCCCATCTTCCACTTTTTGCAGCAGTTCTGCGGCGTTTACCCCTACCTGGACCTGACGGACCTGCGGCCCATGGTGGCGGACGCCGCCCTGGCGGAGATCTTCCAGATCCCCGTGGGCACCCCTCTGCTGCACATGGACGAAGTGGACTTCGATATCGACGGCAAACCGGTGTTCTGCTCCTCGGAGTATTTCGCGGACGGCTTCTTCCGCCACACCGTGATGCGCAAAAAGCTGTAAGGAGGACGACATGAAAAAAGTTGCAGTCATTATGGGCAGCGATTCCGACTGGCCCGTGGTCAAGGGCGCCTGCGCCCAGCTGGAGGCCTTCGGCATCCCCTACGAGGCCCACATCCTCAGCGCCCACCGCACCCCCGCCGCCGCGGCGGACTTCGCCAGAGGCGCCCGGGCCAACGGCTTCGGCGTGCTGATCTGCGCCGCCGGCATGGCGGCCCACCTGGCGGGGGCCTTCGCCGGAAACTCCACGCTGCCCGTCATCGGCATCCCCATGAAGGGCGGCGCCATGGACGGGCTGGACGCATTGCTTGCCACCGTCCAGATGCCCAGCGGCATCCCCGTGGCCACCGTGGCCATCAACGGCGCCAAGAACGCCGCCGTGCTGGCCGCCCAGATCCTGGCCGTCTCCGACGACGCCCTGGCCGCCAGACTGGACGATGCCCGGGAAGAAATGTCGCGGCAAATTGCCCTGAAGGAGGCAAAATTACAGGCTGAGCTGGTATAAGTAAGGGGACCTTTTCCCCGCAAAATCATCAACAGGAGTTACGCACATGGGCGGTTTTTTTGGAGCGATCTCCAAGCGGGATTGCGTACTGGACATTTTCTTCGGCACCGACTATCACTCCCATCTGGGCACCCGCAGGGGCGGCATGGCCATCTACGACCCGGCCGCCGGCTTCCAGCGGCAGATCCACAACATTGAAAACACGCCGTTCCGCACCAAGTTCGAATCGGATCTGGCGGATTTCCACGGGTGCAGCGGCATCGGCTGCATCTCCGACACGGACCCCCAGCCCCTGCTGGTGCGGTCCCACCTGGGGCTGTACGCCATCACGACCGTCGGCATCATCAACAACGCGGACAGTCTGGTGGAGACCTATTTCGACCGCCAGGGCCACCAGTTCATGGCACAGAGCAACGGCAAGGTCAACGCCTCGGAGCTGACCGCCGCCCTGATCAACCAGAAGGATTCCCTGGTGGAGGGCATCCGCCACGCCCAGGAGATCATCGACGGCTCCGCCACCATTTTGCTGCTGACGCCGGAGGGCATCATCGCCGCCCGGGACAAGCTGGGGCGGCTGCCGGTACTGGTGGGCAAAAACGACGAGGGGCACTGCGTGTCCTTCGAATCCTTCGCCTATCAGAAGCTGGGCTATCAGACGGCCTATGAGCTGGGCCCCCGGGAGATCGTAAGGATCACGGCGGAGGGCGTGGAGTCCCTCTCCCCCGCCGGGGACAAGATGCGCATCTGCGCGTTCCTCTGGACTTACTACGGCTATCCCAACTCCAACTACGAGGGCGTCAACGTGGAGGTCATGCGCTACCGCAACGGCGAGATCATGGCCCGGGACGAGGTGGCCCAGGGGAGGCTTCCCAAGGTGGACTACGTGGCCGGCGTGCCGGACTCCGGCCTGCCCCACGCCATCGGCTTCGCCAACCGCAGCGGCAAGCCCTTCGCCCGGCCCTTCGTGAAGTATACCCCCACCTGGCCCCGGTCCTTCATGCCTGCCAATCAGGACGTGCGGAACCAGGTGGCCAAGATGAAGCAGATCCCCGTGCCCGAGCTGATCGAGGGCAAGAAGCTGCTGTTCGTGGACGACTCCATCGTCCGGGGCACCCAGCTGCGGGAAACGGTGGAATTCCTGTATGAGAGCGGCGCGGAGGAGGTCCACATGCGCTCCGCCTGCCCGCCCATCATGTACGGCTGCAAGTACCTGAATTTCTCCCGCAGCAACTCCGACATGGAGCTGCTGGCCCGCCGCACCGTCCAGGACCTGGAGGGCGACGAGGGGCAGCGGCACCTGGACGAATACGCCGACGCCAAGACCGAGCGGGGCCAGTGCCTGCTGCGTACCATCTGCAAGGAGCTGGGCTTCGACTCCCTGGGCTACCAGTCCCTGGACGGGCTGCTGGAGGCCATCGGCATCGACAGGGACAAGATCTGTACATACTGCTGGACAGGTAAAGAATAAATATTTCATTTTGACATGAGGAGGACGAACATCATGCAGAAGTTAGAGCAGGTTTACGAGGGCAAGGCCAAGAAGGTCTTCAAAACCGACGATCCCGAGCTGTTCATCGTGGATTACAAGGACGACGCCACCGCGTTCAACGGCGCCAAAAAGGGCACCATCGTGGGCAAGGGCGTCATCAACAACCAGATGACCAACCGCCTGATGGTGAAGATGGAAAAGGCGGGCATCCCCACCCACTATGTCCAGGAGCTGAGCGAGCGGGAGACCCTGGTGAAGAAGGTCTCCATCGTGCCCCTGGAGGTCATCATCCGCAACATCTCCGCCGGCTCCTTCGCCAAGCGCTACGGCGTGGAGGAGGGCATCGTGTTCGACGCCCCCACCATCGAGTTCTCCTATAAGTGCGACGCCCTGGACGATCCCCTGCTGAACGAGTATCACGCCCTGGCCCTGAAGCTGGCCACCAAGGAGGAGATCGAAACCATCAAAAAGTACGCTTTCGCCGTCAACGACGTGCTGAAGGCTTTCTGGAGCGAGTGCGGCGTGACGCTGGTGGACTTCAAGCTGGAATTTGGCAAGCTGAGTGACGGTACTATCGTCCTGGCCGACGAGATCAGCCCCGACACCTGCCGCCTGTGGGATTCCAAAACCCACGAGAAGCTGGACAAGGACCGCTTCCGCCGGGACATGGGCGGCGTGGAGGACGCCTATGCCGAGATCATGAAGCGCCTGCTGGCCCACGATGCCGACTAAGCTGCTGACACCGGCCGGCCGTCTCAACGGAGAGACGGCCTCCGCCGGTCTTCCGGAGCGCCACATCCACGAGGAGTGCGGCGTCTTCGGCGTCTATTCGCAGACCGCCTCCGACGTGGCGTCCCTGGCCTATTACGCCCTGTATGCCCTGCAGCACCGGGGCCAGGAGAGCGCCGGCATCGTGGTGAACGACGACGGCGTGTTCTCCTCCTACCGGGACGTGGGCCTGGTCAGCGAGGTGTTCCCCGCGGAGCGGCTGGCGGCCCTGGGCGCCGGCAACATCGCCGTGGGCCACGTGCGCTACGGCACCACCGGCTCCGACAACAAGCGGAACGTCCAGCCCATTCTGGTGAACCACTACAAGGGCCGGATGGCCCTGGCCCACAACGGCAATCTGACCAACTCCCTGGAGCTGCGGAGCGAGCTGGAGAGCAGGGGCTCTATCTTCCAGACCACCACGGATTCCGAGGTCATCGCCTATATCATCGTCCAGGAGCGGCTGAAGACCCCCTCCATCGAGGCCGCCGTCTCCGCCGCCATGGACCGCATCGTGGGGGCTTACTCCCTGGTCATCTCCTCCCCCAGCAAGCTCATCGCCGCCCGGGACCCCAACGGCTTCCGGCCTCTGTGCATGGGAAAGCTGAAGGACGGGTCCGTGGCGTTCGCCTCCGAGTCCTGCGCCCTGGACGCCATCGGCGCGAAATTCGAGCGGGACATCCTGCCCGGGGAGATCGTGGTGGTGGACAAAAACGGCGTCAAATCCGACGCCAGCCACTGCGGCAGGGCTCCCAAGAAGCTGTGCGTTTTTGAGTTCATCTATTTCGCCCGGCCGGACTCCGTCATCGACGGGTCCAGCGTCCACATCGCCCGCCAGCGGGCTGGCGCGTTCCTGGCGCTGGAGCATCCCGTCCAGGCGGATATCGTGATTGGCGTGCCGGACTCCGGCCTGGACGCCGCCCTGGGCTATGCCAGACAGTCCGGCATCCCCTATGGCATGGGCTTTATCAAGAACAAGTACATCGGCCGGACCTTCATCTCCCCCACCCAGGCCATGCGGGAGAGCGAGGTCAACATCAAGCTGAACCCCATCCGCTCGGTGGTGGCGGGCAAGCGGGTGGTCCTGATCGACGACTCCATCGTCCGGGGCACCACCTGCCGCCGGACCATCGACCTGCTGCGCAAGGCCGGGGCCACGGAGATCCACATGCGGGTCAGCGCCCCGCCCTTTGTGGCGGCCTGTTACTACGGCACCGACATCGACGACCCCAGCAAGCTCATCGCCAACCACCACTCCGTGGAGGAGATCGCCGAGATCATCGGCGTGGACTCCCTGGGCTACCTGAGCCTGAACGACGTGGTAAAGCTTGCGGACAACACCGAATGTGGCTTCTGCACCGCCTGCTTCGGCGGCGGCTATCCCACCGCCGTCCCCCGGGAGGGCGGCAAGGACCGCTTCGAGTGCAAGATCAGCGAAAGGAAGAGAGAGCAACATGCGTAGTTTTTCTGACAGCTACCGGGAGGCCGGCGTCAACATCGAGGCCGGCTACGAGGGCGTGCGATTGATGAAGGAGCACGTCGCCCGCACGATGATCCCCGGCGTGGTGTCCGGCATCGGCGGCTTCGGCGGTCTGTTTGCCCCGGATATCAAGGGCATGACCGAGCCGGTGCTGGTCTCCGGCACCGACGGCGTGGGCACCAAGATCCGCATCGCCCAGCTGCTGGACAAGCACGACACCGTGGGCATCGACTGTGTGGCCATGTGCGTCAACGACATCATCTGCTGCGGCGCCAAGCCCCTGTTTTTCCTGGACTACATCGCCCTGGGCAAGAACGAGCCGAAGAAGGTCGCCACCCTGGTCTCCGGCGTGGCGGAGGGCTGCGTCCGGGCGGGCTGCGCCCTCATCGGCGGCGAGACCGCCGAGCACCCCGGCACCATGCCCGCCGACGACTACGACCTGGCGGGCTTCTCCGTGGGTATCGTGGACAAGCCCAAGGTCATCGACCACAGCGCCATGAGGGCCGGGGACGTGATCCTGGCCCTGCCCTCCAGCGGCATCCACTCCAACGGCTACTCCCTGGTTCGGAAGGTCTTCGCCGTGGAGCACGCCAATTTGAACCTCCACTGCCCCGAGCTGGGCCGCACCCTGGGCGAGGCATTGCTGGAGCCCACCGTCATCTATGTCAAGCCCGTCCTCCGCTGCATGGAGGCCGTCACCGTCAAGGGCGTCAGCCACATCACCGGCGGCGGCTTCTTCGAGAATATCCCCCGCTGCCTCCCCGACGGACTGACCGCGAAAATCGAGAAGGCCGCCGTCAAAACGCCCCCTATCTTCCAGATGCTCCAGAGCATGGGCGGCATCCCCGAGCACGACATGTTCAACACCTACAACATGGGCGTGGGCATGACGGTCATCGTCGCGAAAGAGGACGCGGACAGGGCCCTGGCCGCCCTGCGGGGCGAGGGCTGTGACGCCTATGTTATCGGCGAAATCGTCGAAGGCGGCGAGCGGGTGACGCTATGCTGAAAAAGGCCCGTATCGCCGTTTTTGTCTCCGGCGGCGGCACCAATCTGGAGGCACTGCTGCAGGCCCAGGAGTCCGGTGCCATCCCCCATGGGCAGATTGTGCTGGTCATCGCCAGCAACGAGACCGCCTACGCCCTGACCCGTGCCGCCAATCACGGGGTGCCCGGCGTCGCCGTCCCCAGGAAGGGGACGAGCCAAGCGGCCTTTGAGGCCGCCATCTCGGAAAAGCTGGCGGAGTTCCGTGTGGATGTCATCGTCCTGGCGGGCTTCCTGTCCATTCTGTCCGAGGACTTTGTCCGGCAGTGGCCGGACCGCATCCTCAACGTCCACCCCTCCCTCATCCCCTCCTTCTGCGGCAGGGGCATGTACGGCCTGAAAGTCCACGAGGCCGCTTTGGCCAGGGGCGTGAAGGTCACCGGCGCCACCGTCCATCTGGTGAACGAGATTCCCGACGGCGGCCGCATCCTGCTGCAAAAGGCCGTGGACATCCTGCCGGAGGACACGGCAGAGACGTTGCAGCGCCGGGTGATGGAGCAGGCGGAATGGGTCCTGCTGCCCCGGGCGGCAGAGATGTTATGTCAACAAATTTCTGAACATTAAGGGAGTTTTTATGAACGAACTGGAACTGAAATACGGCTGCAACCCCAACCAAAAACCCTCCCGCATCTTCATGCGGGACGGCGGCGACCTGCCCATCACCGTGCTGAACGGCAAGCCCGGGTACATCAACTTTCTGGACGCCCTCAACTCCTGGCAGCTGGCGCGGGAGCTGAAGGCCGCCACCGGCCTGCCCTCCGCCGCGTCCTTTAAGCACGTCTCCCCCGCCGGCGCCGCCGTGGGCCTGCCCCTCAGCGCCGTGGATAAGAAGATTTATTTTGTAGAGGATGACGCGGAGCTCTCCCCCATCGCCTGCGCCTACATCCGGGCCCGTGGCGCCGACCGGCTGTGCTCCTACGGCGACTGGGCGGCCCTGTCCGACGTGTGCGACGCCGCCACCGCCAATTATCTGAAAGCCGAGGTGTCCGACGGCGTCATCGCCCCCGGCTACACCGACGAGGCGCTGGCCATTCTGAAAACCAAGAAAAAGGGCAACTACAACGTGGTCCAGATTGACCCGGACTATGTTCCCGCTCCCCAGGAGTACAAGGACGTGTTCGGCATCACCTTCCAGCAGGGCCGGAACGAGTTCAAGATCGACGAGGAACTGCTGAGCAACATCGTCACCGAAAATAAGGACCTGCCCAAGGCCGCCAAGCTCGACATGATCGCGGCCCTCATCACCCTGAAATACACCCAGTCCAACTCCGTCTGCTATGTAAAGGACGGCCAGGCCATCGGCGTGGGCGCGGGCCAGCAGAGCCGCATCCACTGCACCCGTCTGGCGGGCCAGAAAGCGGACAACTGGTACCTCCGGCAGCACCCCAAGGTCTTAGGGCTGCAGTTTCTGGACAATATCCGCCGCCCCGACCGGGACAACGCCATCGACATCTACACCTCCGACGAGTACGAGGACGTGCTGGCCGAGGGCGTGTGGCAGAACACCTTCAAGGTCAAGCCCGAGGTGCTGACGGCGGAGGAGAAGAAAGCCTGGATCGCCACCCAGTCCGGCGTGACCGTTGGCAGCGACGCTTTCTTCCCCTTCGGCGACAACGTGGAGCGGGCCAGAAAGTCCGGCGTCCAGTACATCGCCGAGCCCGGCGGCTCCATCCGGGACGACCACGTCATCGAGACCGCCAACAAGTACGGCATTACGATGTGTTTCACCGGCATGAGACTCTTCCATCATTAAGACGTTTCAGGAGGATAGCTTCATGAATCTTCTGGTTGTCGGCGGCGGCGGCCGCGAACACGCCATCATCAAGAAACTGAAAGAAAACCCCACCGTGGAGACCGTCTACGCCCTCCCCGGCAACGGCGGCATCGCCCAGGACGCCGTCTGCGTCCCGGAAATCGGCGCCAAGGACATCCCCGCCATCGTGGACTTTGCCAGGTCCCACGCCATCGACTTCGCCGTGGTGGCGCCGGACGACCCCCTGGCCCTGGGCTGCGTGGATAAGCTCCACGAGGCGGGCATCCCCTGCTTCGGCCCGGACGCCAAGGCCGCCCGCATCGAGGCCAGCAAGGTCTTTTCCAAGAACCTGATGAGAAAGTACGGCATCCCCACCGCCGACTATGCGGTCTTCAACGACCCCAAGGCGGCGCTGGAATACCTGAAAACCGTCTCCTTCCCCATCGTCGTCAAGGCCGACGGCCTGGCCCTGGGCAAGGGCGTGCTGATCCCCCAGGATCTCGCCGAGGCGGAGGCCGCTGTCAGGACCATCATGGAGGACAAGGCCTTTGGCGACTCCGGCAACGAGATCGTCATTGAGGAATTTCTGACCGGCCCGGAGGTCAGCGTGCTGGCCTTTACCGACGGCGCCGCCATCGCGCCCATGGTGTCCTCCATGGACCACAAGCGGGCGGGGGACGGCGACACCGGCCTCAACACCGGCGGCATGGGCACAGTGGCTCCCAATCCCTACTACACCGCCGAGGTCGCCAGGGTCTGCATGGACACCATCTTCCTGCCCACCCTGGCCGCCATGCGGGCGGAGGGCTGCCCCTTCAGGGGCTGTCTGTACTTCGGACTGATGATCACCCCCAACGGCCCCAAGGTCATCGAGTACAACTGCCGCTTCGGCGACCCGGAGACCCAGGTGGTCCTGCCCCTGCTGAAGACCGACCTGCTGACCATTATGCAGGCCGTGGAGAACGAGACCCTGGGCGAGCTGGAAGTCGAATGGCACGACGGCGCCGCCGCCTGCGTCATTCTGGCTTCCGGCGGCTATCCCAGCCACTACGAAAAGGGCAAGGTCATGACTTTCCCGGAGAGCCTGCCCGCCAACGTCACGATCTACCACGCCGGCGACAAGCTGGACGGCGAGGGCCGTCTCGTCACCAGCGGCGGCCGGGTGCTGGGCGTCACCGCCACGGCCCCCACGCTGCAAGCGGCTCTGGCGGACGCCTACGCCGCCGCGGAGGCCGTGGATTTTAACGGCAAATACCTGCGCCATGACATCGGCCGCCGGGCGCTGGCCGCGATGGAGGGACAGTAAATGGTACGACGCATCTATGTAGAGAAAAAGCCCGCCCTGCGGCAGGAGGCCGCGGGCCTGCTGAACGAGCTGCGCTCCCTGCTGGGCATCTCCGCCCTGACGGGCCTGCGGCTCATCAACCGCTACGACGTGGAGGGCCTGGACGAGGCCACCTTCCACCGGGCCGTTCGGACCGTGTTCTCCGAGCCCCAGCTGGACGACGCCACCGCCGCCCTGCCCGCCGGGGACTTTATCGCCTTTGCGGTGGAGTACCTGCCCGGCCAGTTCGACCAGCGGGCGGACTCCGCCGGCCAGTGCATCCAGCTGATGACCCAGGGCGAC
>OIYT01001127.1_pt1 | contig 20353 bp, 18 predicted proteins | sample 1588201 | NCBI WGS metagenome assembly OIYT01 (sample SAMN03283260) | human gut metagenome | biome: human-associated habitat; material: feces | host: Homo sapiens | place: USA | collected 2013
AGCGATGCTTACTGTACCGGAAGCGATCAAGTATGGAACAGTCGCTGGAACGAGGGAATAGACACGCCGTTTTATTTGGATTTTGTTCCTTCATCAGAATATAAATTTTCTTTTTCATCAAGTATCGGTGCAGATAATATGAGTAATACTGAAGCTGGTTTAGTTTATGGTATGCTGAAAGAATACAAATATATTTCTGTGAGAGAGTCACATGGAGTTGAAATGCTAAAAAATATGGGAATTGAAAGTACTCATACGCTTGATCCAACATTATGTTTTAATATGGACTTTTGGAATAAATATGCGTCTAATATTTTTTCAGAAAAAAAATATATTCTTACGTATAATCTTCATCATGATAAAAGAATAGACCAACTTGCAGAAAAAGTTGCTGGAAGGCTTGGTTGTAAAGTCTATAATATAAGCTATAATATTCATGATATTATTCGAAAAGGAAATCTGAAGTGGTGTCCGTCGATTGAAGATTATCTTGGTCTTATTAAAAACGCAGAATGTGTAATTACAGATTCATTTCATGCAACTGCTTTTTCATTAATATTTCATACGAATTTTTACGTTCTTTATCCCGAAGAATCAAGTTCAAGATTAATAAGTATTTTAAAGCTTACACAACTTGAAAAAAGAGGAAGTGATAATTTACCTGACGTTAATACGGTATTGGAAAAAATAAATTTTTCGGATGTAGATTTTATTCTCGAAAAACAACGTGCCGAAACAAGAAAATATATTGAAAAAGTTATAGCGGATTTAAAAGTTAATCGTTAAATCTAGTGATGAAGGTGCAAAATGGAAAAATTATATAATAAAATTGAGGATTGCTGCGGATGTGGAGCTTGTGAAAATGTATGTCCGAAGAATGCGATAAGCATGAAAGAAGATGAATACGGCTTTATTTTTCCCGTTATTGATGACAAGCTTTGCGTTAACTGTCGTATGTGCAGGAATGTATGCGCCTTTCAGAATATCACCGAAAATAATTCGCCTTTGAAAACGTGGGTTGCAGTTTCAAAAAATAAAGAAGGACTGAAAAAATCAGCTTCGGGCGGAGTTTTTTATACTCTGGCAAATGCAGTAATAAAGGAAAACGGCTGTGCCGCAGGAGCTGCTTTTGATGATAAATTTGAACTTTCCCATATAATTGCATATGATGAAAAGACTCTTGAAAAATTACAGGGTTCAAAATACACTCAAAGCAGCACTGGTTATGTGTTCCGTGAAATCAAGAAACAGCTTCTAGAAGGCAAGAAGGTGCTTTTCTGCGGTACGCCCTGCCAGGTCGCAGGACTGCGGTCGTTCCTTGAAAAAAAATATGACAGACTTATTACGATTGACCTAATCTGTCATGGGATTCCGTCCAATAAAATGTTCAAGGATTATATCCATTATTTTGAGACAGAGAAAAGTATCAAGGTCGATCAATTTATGTTTCGTGATAAGAAGATAGGATGGGGAAAGAATGGAAGTGTTATTGCGAACTCCGGAAAACGATACAGATTATTCGAATCGGCACAATCGTATTTCTTTTTATTCGCGAATAGTATGATTATGCGCAGTAACTGTTATTCATGCAAATATGCATGTTCTCATCGACCGGGAGATCTTACGATCGGTGATTTCTGGGGAATTCAGAGAGAGCATCCTGAGCTTCTGAAAAATGAAAAAATCAATGAGGCAAAGGGTATTTCAGTTATCATTGCGAACACAGAAAAGGGAACACGGTTTATACAGGAACACAGGGATTTGTTTGATTTGTATGATTCGACTTTTGAGAAAGCGGCGCGGGGAAATGCACAGCTGAAAGTGCCCACAAAATATAACCCCAAAAGAGACAGTATTCTTGAATTGTATAGAAACAATGGTTGGCAGGCTGTTGAGAAAGCATTCCATAAGAAAATAGGGCTGAGAAGATACAGCGGTTATATAAAAATGCTAGTCCCGAAGGAACTGAAAAGATTAATAAAAATGTATTTGAAATAGAGGTGGACAATGATTAGGGTGTTGGTTGTTAATACTGTGAAGTTTATGACGAACGGAATGTCAAACGTAATCATTGATTTCTATCAGAACATGGACAGGAGTGGCATTGCGTTCGATTTTGTAGCTAATGAGGAAATCGAGGGCAAGTACAGCAATATTATTAAAAAGAACGGTGACAGATTTATTTTATTTCACAACAGAAATAAAAAGCCGTTCTCATATATTAAAAGGCTGTCAATGTTGATAAAAAAGAACAAGTACGATATCATACATATCCATGGAAATAGTGCATTGATGTCCATTGAGTTGAGGGCTATTAAAAAAAGCGGATCTAATGCAAAAGTGATTGTTCATGCACATAATACGGATTGTACTCATCAGATCTTGAACAAAGTGTTGTATGGGTATTTTGTAAATCGATATGATTTGGCGCTTGCTTGTAGTGAAGCAGCAGGAAAATGGTTATATAAAGAACACTCCTATAAGGTCATAAACAACGGCATAGATGAACAACGATTCCGTTACCAACCTGAACTCCGAGATAGTTTGAGAAAAAATAATCACTTGGAAGATAAGTTCGTTATTACACACATTGGTAGATTTAATGAGCAAAAGAACCATGCCTTTTTGATAAAAATCTTTGAATTCATACATCGTATAGAGCCAAATAGCGTTCTTAGACTTGTAGGCACAGGAGCGTTGGAACAGAAGATAAGGCAAATGGTGTCAAATAGTGAAGTTGCCGATTATGTCACATTTGTAGGAGTTACCGATAAAGTTGAATTGGAATACCAGATGGCAGATGTATTTGTATTGCCGTCACTTTATGAGAGCTTTGGTCTTGTTAACGTGGAGGCTCAGTGTGCAGGATTACCGTGTGTAATATCTGATACTGTTCCAAGAGATATACAAATAACGGAGCAGGTAAAGTTCCTTTCGCTTTATGACTCTCCTGAAAAATGGGCGAAGGAGATTCTTTCATTTAAGGGAGTACATCGGGAGTCTAATGAGGATAATGTGACATCACATCACTATTCTATTCGTCATGAAGCACTAGAGCTTTCTGATTTTTATTATAAGATATTGGCGAAATCGTCAGAAAACTTACAAAATTGATAAGGGCAGGAATAATTGTGAGTAAAATTGCGATATATACAATAATCAGTATGAATTATGGAAACAGATTACAGAATTATGCTTTGTCACAGGTGCTTAGTGATCTTGGTTATGAAGTGGAAACCATCAGAAGATACCCTGTGAAATGCAAGTGGTTTAATATGCTCAAAAATAATATCCGCTCTTTTATAATTAAGGATAAGTTTACAAAATTCTTTTTGTTTAACAAGCATATTAAATGGTCAGATTGTTTTGTAAATCAGTATGATTATTCCAGGAATATTGAACAATATTATGATGCTTTTGTTATAGGAAGCGATCAGATCTGGAATCTAACATTCGATTTTATCAATGAGAATTCTTTCCTTCCATTTGTTAAAAAAAAGAGAAAAATTTCATATGCTGCGAGCTTTGGAGTAGATTCTTTTGATGAGACGCTCTGCAAGCAGGCAGAGGCGCTCAATGATATTTCTTCGATTTCCGTACGTGAGGAAGCAGGTGCGGCAATCACAGAACATATTACCGGAAGGTCTGCGGAGGTTTTGTTGGATCCAACAATGCTACTGACAAGAAAGGAGTGGTCAGAGATTGCAAAAAAACCCGTTTCCGGAGCACCAAACAAAAGTTATATCTTTTTGTATTTTCTGGGTGATATTTCAGAGAAAAGAAATGCTATGATTCAAAGCATCGCTCAAAAACATGGATTGCAGATTTGTTCGATACTCGGTGAGCAATCTACACTCAAAAACTGCGGACCATCTGAATTTGTGTACCTTATTTCGCACGCATCGCTGGTATTGACGGATTCATTTCATGCGTGTGTTTTTTCAATTATGTTCCAGAAACCTTTTGCGGTGTTTGACCGTGAAAGTAGCGATGAGAAAATGAACTCCCGGATCATCACGTTGCTGCGACATTTTGATCTGGAAAATCGGTATCTAACAGGGCAAATTGATGCAGAGAATTATGCATATCTGGCCTGTTCGTTTGCGAAGAGTGAACAGCTGTTGGCACAGGAACGGACACGTTCTAAATCGTTTTTGATACGTGCCTTGGAAGGCATATAAGCCTTTAGGAAAGCATACTGCAATATCTGAGTAATGGGTATACAGAATGTAGAGGAGAAGTGAAATTAATGAAATATGTACTAAGTGAATTTTTCAGAAGTGATACATCCAACGGCTTTAATGCGACAAATAAAGCACGAAATGATGCCATTCGAATCGCGACCTCTAATGGGTATCAGTATGTTAATCTTTATGACAGCGGTAAAAGCAAGGCAAAGACTGTGCCACAGCTTTTATTCAATACATACAAGATGGTGAAGAAGGCAAGAGAGACCGATACCATTCTGATGCAGTACCCTTACTATCCAGATGTGGTTAATTCATTTCTATTTTCCACCCTTCTTTCAGGAAAAAAAAGAAAAAAGTATAAGCTGTATGTACTGATTCATGACATTGTATTTCTCAGACAGGTCGATTTAAACCAATGTAACATTAAGCAAATGATGAATCAAGAATTCCGATACCTGAAGGACTTTGACAGGATTATTTGTCACAATTCGACCATGAAGCAGTTGTTCAATCAGATTGATGACAAATCAGCGGAGGTCGTTGAGCTCGGACCATTTTTCTATTTGTATGATAAGGAACGCACGGCATGCTATTCTGAGGATGCAAGAATTATCATTGCCGGTAATCTCTCCAAAAGTAAGACTGGATACATTTATGGTCTGTCGGAAACTGGTCTGAAATTCAATTTGTTCGGTGTTGGTTTTGAACTGAATTCAAGTGAGAATCTGACCTATTACGGTAAATTCCCCCCGGACGAGTTAATAAACCATCTTGAGGGAAATTACGGTCTTGTCTGGGACGGTGATTCGATCGATACATGCAGTGGGTTCAATGGAAACTATCTGCGATTCAATAACCCCCATAAGTTTTCATTGTATATTGCAGCTGGGATTCCCTTGATCGTGTGGAAAAAATCTGCATTGGCAGAATTTGTAGAGACACACGAAATCGGAATCAGTGTAGGCAGTCTGATGGAGGTTAAGGAACGCATCGCACTGATTTCGGAAAAAGAATATATACGAATGATAGACAATCTGAAAAGAATCAGAAAGCAGATTTTGAGTGGAAATAATCTTGCAAAGTGGATTATATGAGAGGAACCCGAGTAATGCCAGAAATTAGTATTGTTGTTCCGATTTATAAAATAGAGAGGACTTATCTAGAAAAATCAGTTGCTATACTGATACATCAAACCTTTCAGGATATAGAGATTCTGTTGATTGATGACGGTTCTCCTGATGAATGTGGTAAAATATGCGATGAGTTAGCTAAAAAGGATGCACGAATTAGGGTGATTCACCAAGAGAATCAAGGCGTGTCCGTGGCGAGAAATGCAGGTGTAGAAGCGGGCAAAGGAAAATATATCATTTTTCTTGATCCAGATGATTGGCTTGAACTCGACTTTTGTGAAGTGCTGTACAGGAAAATTGAAGAAACACAGGCAGATGTGGTCTTTTGTCAGAAATGTCATGATTATGCAGATGAAACACCTCCACTGTATTTCAATCAGCGACCTTCATTTGTACTAACAGATGATGACTGCCGGAGAGTAGCACTGTGCCTTTTGAAAGATGATGTTAGAGCTTTCAAAAATATTGGCGATATTGGTGCATGTTGGGGGAAGATTATACGCCGAGACCTATTGATTGACAATCATATTGTGTTCCCAGCTGGCGTAAAAAAGGCACAAGATTATGTTTGGAATCTTTATGTTTGTGAATATGCACAGAAATATGTGTATGATAATTATCTCGGTTATCATTATCTTAGCGATAATCCGACTTCCATTTGCCACCGTTCCAACAAGGAGATTTCGCAGATTATTCTGTCGGTATTACGTCAAATGGATCTATTCGTTGAAAAAATGCACCCTTCCGATATAGCGTATGTCCATGCATTAGGAGCAGGGTGTTTCAACATGATTCGAGTCATTGAAAGCTCCTATTTGTATCATAGCGATGTTAATATGTCTTATAAACAAATCAAGGCAGTATATAAGGAATACTTGAATGATCCTGTTGTAAAAAAATACAGTTGCCAATGTTGTCAGAAGGATTTTAACGGGATAAAAGGAAAGGTACGGTATCTTCTGCTGAAGCATAAGATGTATTTTGCCTATTATATGGTTTGCAAGGCAAAGGGGGCAATAGGATGAAAGTGTGCCTGCTGATTGCCGACACGAATTTTAGTGAAGTTGGCGGGGAACAAAGAGTAATAACCAATATTGCCAACATGTTGGCGGATGTGTATGAGATTGATTTTTATTGTCATTTCACACCTGATGCTGGTCTGCATTATGCGATAGATGACAGAGTGCATGTAATCAATCTGTTTGATTGTGCACCAATCAAGGAAAGCAAGCCTCTGTGCAGTTTTCTGAGATGGCTCAATTACCGCACAGCCATTCTTGAGAAATTCCATTTAGCCTGGCTTATGAAACAGGCTAAATTTTCAGATCGGATCGCAAAGCCGTGGATCAAACTGTTTAATGAAAAAAAATATGACCGTGTTATTGGCATTTCTATGTTCTGGGGTATGTTTATGCTGCTACATGGCGACAAGATCAACGGTAAATGTTATTCATGGTTTCACAATTTCTATGACGCTTATTTCAATTCACATAAGGAGTACCTTTGGGGATACAAAAGCCTGTTGGATTACAATTCAGGAGGAATCGAACAGCTAATCGTTTTGACAGAGGAGGATCGGAAGTTCTACTGTGAAAAGCACCGGATTCCGACATGTGTAATTCCCAATCCTTTGAGTTTCGAGAGTACAATCAAATCGAATCTGAAGAAAAAAAGGCTGATTTTTGTCGGACGACTCCTGAAAAAGCAGAAGGGTTTGGACTACCTTGTAGCAGTCCTTGAATTAGTCTTTGAGAAGAATCATGACTGGGAGATCGAAGTGATCGGAGACGGAAATGATATGCCGTATCTCCGGCAGGAGGTAGATAAGCATCACTGGGCTGACCGTGTACACCTGCTAGGCAGTCAGAACAATGTTGCCACACATTATCTGGATGCCACTGTATTTCTTCTGACCTCTCGATGGGAAGGCTTTGGATTAGTCGTGACAGAGGCAATGGAATGTGGGCTGCCGGTTGTGTCGTTTATGACCTCGGGACCGTCTGAAATTATTTCAGACACCGTTGACGGTTTTCTGGTCGAAAAGTATGATGTTGCTACATTTGCCAAAAGAGTGCTTTACTTGATGGAACATGAGAAAGAACGGATTCAAATGGGGAATAACGCTGTAATAAAAGCGGAGCGTTATTCAAGAGAAAACATCAGAAAGATGTGGCTGAAGTTGTTGACAGATTAGGAGTGTTTGTTAGATGAAGATAAGTCGTTTTTTTCTCACCCGAAGGGATTATCTGTATCTAATCATGATGGCAGGTGTCTTGCTGCTTGGGTATTATGTACGTATGTGTTTTCTTCCTGATAAAATTGCCAAGATAAACATACTGACAACTTTCCCAGCAGTGGTATTATTTTTCGATTCGGCATGTCATAGAAAACATTTGAAAAAGAATGTTTTTTTTCTGGTTATGCTGAGTGCCATCAGTTTTCTGTACATTGGAACACAGATGCACAATCACCGTTCTGTCATGAATACACTTCTGTATTTAGTGAATCTGATTATGCCGTTGCTCATCATTAGTTTAGATGTTAAACCGAGGTCTGCCAAAACGATTTCCCATATGTTTGTAATAATGATGGATTATCTTGTAATTTCGATGTTTATTATGCTTCTGATTGACATTGCAACACATAACAAAGCAATTGCTATCTTTGCGCATCTAACAGGTGATGAAAACATGATTGCCTTTTCTGGTCTTCAGTCTGGTAGGAAACCATCCATCATGGGACACTACCTTCCAACTGCTGAGGTATATATCATCTACTATGTCATTCATTATTTTACACGGCATCAGTTTAAGACCATGTATATTGTCTCTATGATTATCTCAGTAATTGGTATCAGTATGACAGCAAGCAAGGGTGGTATCGTATTGATCATTGGACTAATCCTTGTTTTCAATATCAATGATTTTAAGGTGATGCTCACTTCACTGACAGCCCTGGGGATTGCATACGCTTCCGGACTGTTCACAGCCGTAATCAATCGATTTGCAGACGGTGATCTAACCTCTGGGCGTAGCGAGATGTGGGAGTATCTGAATAAAATCTATAATGATCTTACACCGTTGGTATACGGACATGGATCGGAATCAACTCACTGGCTTAATCAGAAACATGAATGGGCTTCCGCAGCATTTGAATATCCGTTCAGAGCCTTTGCTTATGAATATGGTGTGATTTTTACTGTACTGTTTTATATTCTTGCATTTGTTTATCCGTGCCTGCGCTTACTAAAAGAGAAGCGATTTGACTATCTTATTGGTTATGCTGCGGTGTTTGTGTATTGCAATACATATAACGGATGGGTTCTCGGGTATGACTATATGTTTCTGTACTGTATTTTTACATTTGTGGTGTTGAATTTGGATGAGATGGCTGACTATCAGTTTATACTCCGCTTTTTTCCAAAAAAGATGCACAAACAGGTTTATCGATGTATTTCTTGACCTTTAGAAGGGTTCCATGATATTGGAGGTGACATAGGTAACGCATGAAGAATTGTATGAGCAAGAAAATTTCCTTTATTATTCCAGCATATAACGCAGAGCAGTATATCGAATCCTGCCTCAGTCGGATTTTTTCTGTCAGTTATGATAATTATGATGTGATTGTAGTAGACGATGGTTCGACCGATCGTACAGCTTCAATTCTGACGTTATTAAATAACCCGAAGTTGAAGGTCATCCGACAGGAGAATTCCGGTGTTTCGTCTGCAAGGAATGCAGGGCTGAATCTTACAGATGCGGATTATGTTATATTTATAGATGTGGATGATATCGTTCTTCCCGAACAGATAGATAAACTACTTTGTAAAATTCGGTTCGATCGAGATGTGTATATGTACGCCTATGAGCATCAAGAAAATGAAGTAACCCAAAAAATGCCACTTCCATTAAGTGGCGGTGATTATGAAAAAAAATCAGTATCTGCGCTATGCACAAGGTTACTCGATGTCAGATATGTCAAGTATTATCAGTCCTCCTATTTCGGTGCTAAAATCTATCAATATTTGTTTTCAGTTGAATTTCTGCGAGAGCATCAGCTGAACTTCCCTATTGGACTGCCATTTGCAGAGGATTGTGTCTTTTGCTACAGGGTATTCTGGAATGAGCCAACTCTCACAGTGATTGATTTGGCAGCCTATAGATATATTGTCTATCCCGGCAGTGCAAGCCATAAATATAGACCGCAGTTCTGGAGGGAGATTAAGGACTTCTACAACGCAATTTGTGAAGTGAATCATGGAACAGAACCAGCGAATAATAAGGAACTTTTTTACTACTACTATACAGACATCATTGAAAGAGCAGTTGTTCATACTAGACAGATTGGTAAAAAAGAGACAATGCGCGTGATACGAGAATTATACCGTGATGTGGCTTATTGTCAGGCAGCGGCTGATGCACCTTCAAATTTGATGACTTCTAAGGAAAAGATTGTAAGAGCACTCTACCGTTTCAGAAAGCCAACGATAACTTATCTTTTTTTTCGTGCAACAATCTGTAGCAGAGGGCTGAGGAAAGGCGTCAAAAAAAGGAGGAGTATTCAAGATGAAAATTGAACGAACAAAGAATGCCTCCAGAAATATTTTATATGGTTTGATCTTAAAGCTGATTCAGGTATTCCTTCCGTTCTTAATGCGAAGTGCCATGACCTATTACATTGGCATCGAGTATTTGGGACTGAACAGCTTGTTTACTTCCGTTCTGCAGGTACTCAATCTCGCAGAGCTTGGTGTTGGCAGTGCAATGGTTTATAGTATGTATAAGCCAATCTCTGAGGATGATCATGTCACAATCTGTGCCTTAATGCGCTTGTATCGTCTATATTACCGCATTATCGGGCTTGTGGTTCTAATCGGTGGTCTTGTAATCCTTCCAGTGCTTCCAAGGTTGATAAGTGGAGATGTTCAACCGGATATCAATATTTATGTTCTCTATCTTCTCAACCTTAGTGCAACAGTGTTGTCATACTGGCTGTTTGCCTATAAGAACTCTCTGCTTAACGGACACCAGCGGCAGGATGTTGCAAGTAAGGTTTCCACCGTCACAAATCTGATTCAGTATGTGCTGCAGTTTCTTGTACTGTGTCTGTTCAAAAACTATTACCTGTATGTGATTGTGATTCTCTTGTCACAAATTACTACAAATATTATTACCTCTGTTGTTGTTTCTAGAATGTATCCCAACTATCATCCGGAGGGAAAGCTAGAGGCGCAAGAGGTAAAGCAGATTAATCAGAGGATCCGTGATCTGTTTACTTCTAAGATTGGATCTGTTGTTCTCAACTCAGCAGATACCATTGTGATTTCTGCATTTCTGGGGCTTACATCACTAGCTGTTTACCAGAACTACTATTTTATTATTACTTCTGTCATCGGCTTTGTGACCATTATTTTCAATGCATGTACAGCAGGAATCGGAAATAGTCTGATTGTTGAAACCAAGGAAAAAAATTTTAAGGATTTGAGTAAATTTACGTTTTTGATTTCATGGATTGCTGGTATGTGTAGTTGCTGCTTTATCTGTATGTTTCAGCCATTTATGGAACTGTGGATGGGTAATGAACGTATGCTACCATTCGGTGCAGTTATTTGCCTTACTGTTTATTACTATCTGTATGAGATTAACCAGCTGCTGAATACCTATAAGGATGCTGGCGGAATTTGGAGACAGGATCGCTTCAGGCCGTTGATTACTTCTGTTGTCAATCTTGGCTTGAATCTCATCCTTGTGCAGTTTTTGGGAGTATATGGTGTTATCCTTTCAACAGTGATTGCATTTGTTTGTGTGGGAATGCCATGGCTGTTTTATAATTTGTTTACTTTACTTTTTGATAAGCAGCATTTTATACCTTATTTCAAAAATTTACTCTTCTATCTCTTGATATCAGCACTTGCCTGTATAGTTAGCAGCGCTATTTGTTTATTGATTCCTTGGACTGGAATGGTACAATTGATTGCATGTTTCCTAATCAGTATTATTGTTTCTAACGTGTTATTCTTTTTGGTTTATCGGAAAAGAACAGAATTCAAACAGATTTTGCAGCTTGCTAACAGGATGACGAAAGGGAAAATTAAGCTGTTGCATAATTGCGAATAGAGAAGCAGAAGAATTGCTTTATAAACTACAGCTATACTGACTATTGATACAGCAAATTCAAAATCAATTTCATTAAAGACTCTCTCAGAAATATCCCCATACTGCTTTTCGTAAGAAGCAATTCGGATGGTGTTGAGGAAAGGAACTGCAAATGATTAAGATTGGGAATAAATCAGAATGTTGCGGTTGCAGCTCATGTGCACAGAGTTGCCCGCAAAATTGTATTGAAATGAAGGCAGACAAAGAAGGTTTCTTATATCCAAGTGTAGATACTGTGCAATGCATCGGCTGTGATCTCTGCGAAAAGGTATGTCCTATTTTTCAAGTGGGACAAATGGGAGACAATGTTTGTAGCACATATATAGGATATAATAATAATCTTTCTGAACGCCTTGCAAGTTCCTCCGGCGGTATTTTCACTATGCTTGCAAAGTATGTACTTGCGCAGGAGGGCGTGATTTATGGTGTGGCATTTGACGATGCGTTTATGCCGCAGTATGTCCGAATTGATCATGTGGACGAATTATTCAAACTACAAGGTAGCAAGTATGTTCAAAGCCGAATGGGAACAGTTTATTTACAGGTGAGAAAAGATTTGCATATAGGAAAAATTGTACTGTTTTCGGGGGTTGCATGTCAGGTTGCAGGATTGAAAAGCTTTTTGAAAAAGGAGTATGATAATCTATACACGATAGATGTTCTGTGTCACGGTGTACCTTCTCCTCTCGTGTGGGAGAAGTATATAAACTGGCAGCGTAAGGTTTATAATTCAGAGCCTCGGCAAATACTTTTTAGAAAAAAAGATACCGGCTGGAAGAATTATAGTATAGAGATTCAATTTCAAAACAACAGTGTCTATCAGAAAACATTCCGCGAAGACATCTATATGCAATTTTTTCTGAAAGAAATATGCCTGAGGCCATCCTGCCATGCATGTCATTTCAAAAAGCTTGAAAGACCATCTGATATTACACTTGGTGACAGTTGGGGAGTAGATCGTTATATGCCGGAATTGGATGATGATAAGGGCACCTCTCTCATCCTTGTACATACGCAGACAGGAGAAGAAATGCTGGAGCAGATTCTACCGCATATGAAATATTGTAAAGTAGATATCGACAAGGTTCTTCCCGCAACAGCAGATTCACGCAAATCCGTGATTCCCCATCCGAAGCGCCGTCAATTTTTCAAGAAACTATATGCCGAACAGGATATGTGTAAAATTCAGCGTCTGCTTCAGGAGCCGTTCCCGAAAAAAGTTGTGTGGAAAATGCGAAGAATCTATAGTAAACTGCGTGAGAAAAAAGCTTAAGGAGTAATAATATATGTACAATTATCTAATCGTCGGTTCCGGACTTTACGGAGCAGTTTTCGCCCACGAAGCGAAAAAAGCAGGAAAGAATGTTCTTGTTATTGACAAGAGACCTAATATTGCCGGAAATGTATACACTGAGGAAATTGAAGGAATCAATTTCCACAAATACGGTGCTCACATATTCCATACAAACAACAAGGAAGTATGGGAGTATATCACCCAATTTGCAGAGTTCAATCGTTTTACAAATAGCCCTGTTGCTAACTACAAGGGCGAGCTTTATTCACTCCCCTTCAATATGTATACATTCAACAATATGTGGGGCGTTGTAACTCCTGAGGAAGCTGCTGCAAAAATCGAGGAGCAGCGTAAGGAGATTACAGGAGAACCTAAAAATCTTGAGGAACAAGCAATTTCTCTCGTTGGGCGTGACATTTATGAAAAGCTCATCAAGGGATATACAGAAAAGCAGTGGGGGCGTGACTGCAAGGAACTTCCTTCATTCATCATAAAGAGACTCCCTGTACGTCTTACATTTGACAACAATTATTTCAACGCTCTATATCAGGGTATCCCGATTGGCGGCTACACACAGATGGTTGCAAATATGCTTGACGGAATTGAGGTTCGTCTTGGTGTTGACTATTTTGACAATAAGGCCGAGTTTGACTCAATGGCTGAGAAAATTGTTTATACAGGTCCGATTGATGCATACTTCAATTTCAGTCTTGGAACACTTGAATACCGTAGCGTAAGATTTGAGAATGAGCTTCTTGATATGCCTAACTTCCAGGGCAATGCTGCTGTAAATTACACTGACAGAGAAACTCCTTGGACAAGAATCATTGAGCATAAATGGTTTGAATTCGGCAAAGATAAGGACGGCAACGATCTTCCTAAGACTATTATCAGCCGTGAGTACAGCTCCGAATGGAAGCCGGGAGATGAGCCGTATTATCCTGTTAATGATGAGAAAAACGGTAAGCTTTATCTTGAGTACAAAAAGCTTGCAGAGCAGGAAAAGAACATCATATTTGGCGGACGTCTCGGCGAGTACAAATATTACGATATGGATGCAGTTATTGCAGCTGCACTTTCTAAGGCTAAAGAAGAATTGTGATAATATAAAAAAGCACACCTGACACGGTGTGCTTTTACATTTTGAGAACTAAGTTTAAGTAGATTCCCCATGTCCTGCATCCAGAATAATAACCGGAGTTTCGTTATCGTAATTTGTAACAGCAGCAGGAACAGCTCCGGAATCAGCTTTTTTGCTTATATGAGCAGCTGCGCTTATTCCGACCCCGGCACAGCAGAAAACAATAGCACCGCTGATGATTCTACGCTTAACTTTATTCATAATATCTCTCCTTTTGTAATTGTTAGAGGTTGCCTATAGTTTTACCTACGATAACAATATGAAAAAAATTAAATTTTTATGCACAAGCTGTTATACCGTGAATATAAGTAATTGTGTAATAAAGATATACAAAGTTTTACAAAAATGGATTTGAACAGCGAAATTTCCAGTATTTTTTTAAGAAAATAACTTGACGTTGCTGAATATGTGTGATATAATTATGATAAGGAATGAGAAAGACAATGCTGAAAATAACTTGTGTAATTGATTGGGGCAGATTCAATCTGTGTGCGGTATTGTCAAAATGATTATGTAAATAGATAATAAAATAGAATAAAGTATAAAAGAATCATACATATCCTTTCGATAAATTTGTCGTCAGTTTCTATCCGGGGGAAGATATGAAGGGGATTTTTATTAATGTATGTGATCCGGAGATCCGGAACCTGTATTGACAGGGGCGGTGTGCGGATTTGCGGCAGAATTTTGCTGCATTCTGACTGTCTTCGGATATAACGCAGGAGGGTATCATGTTGTATACAAAAACAAGGAAAGAATTATTTCTGACCGAAGAAGATATTACTAAAAACTTTCTTGAAGAATTAAATATAGATGAAGTTGAGGAACAGCCTAAAAAAAGAAAAAACGGAGTAAAAGATTATCCGATACTCGAATTTGATGATGAGGCTCTGAAACTTCTTTATGACGGTGTAACAAATACTTTAAAATACAGTAAAGTGAAGCCGGCAGGCGGAAAAGTATTTGAAGCGATCAAAAGAACATTTGATATTATTGCTTCATTTTGTGCTTTGACTGTTCTGGCAATACCGATTGGAATAGTTGCTCTTATTATCTATATTGATGACAAGGGAAATCCGTTTTTTTCGCAGGTACGTCTGACTACAAAAGGAAAACTTTTTAAGATGTACAAACTGCGTACAATGTGTGTGGATGCCGAAGCTCGTTTTGCTGATGTACAAAAAGAAAATCAGTCTGACGGACTGGCATTTAAAAGCGATAAAGACCCACGGATTACCAGAATCGGCGGTTTTCTGAGGAAAACATCCATAGATGAACTGCCGCAGCTGTTCAACGTACTTAAAGGCGATATGTCTATAATCGGGCCACGTCCGCCTCTTCCGCGTGAAGTGGTTTTGTATACCCCGGAGCAGATGGAGAGACTTCTTGTCAAGGGCGGATTGTCATGTATCTGTCAGACAGAGGGCAGAAGTGATGTTGAATTTGACAAATGGGTCGAGGGCGATGTACGTTACATAAAAAACAGGAGTATAGGTCTTGATGTTAAATTGATGTTCAAGACGGTAACTGCTGTTATCATGAGAAAGGGAGCAAAATAGTCTGTAAGAATTTGTTCAAATAAAAGGGCTGTATGAGAAAATCATACAGCCTTTGTTTGTATAGGTCTATTTTTATTTATCAAGATTAATAAGTCCGCTGTCGATCATTTCCTGAACAGCCAGCATAACTCCGATTTTTCCGCTGGTGTATGTGATTCCACCCTGCATCCATACAGCGAACGGTTCACGGATAGGAGCATCGGCAGAGAGTTCGATAGAAGCGCCATTAGTGAAAGCTCCGGCAGCCATTATCACCTGGCTGGAATAACCGGGCATATCCCATGCTTCGGGAACAACGAAAGAATCGACCGGAGCGCCCTTCTGTATTCCACGGCAGAAAGCTGTAAGATGTTCTTCGTCGCCGAGCTGAATTGCAGTAACGATATCCCCATGATTTTCGTCCTTTCGTGGGGAACATTCAAAGCCAAGCATTGTCATTAGCTCGCTTGCAAATGCAGAAGTTTTCAGAGCGCTTGCAACAACATCCGGAGCAAAAAACAATCCAAGAAGAATTTCACGGTTCATACCGAGAGTGCATCCGACTTCTTTTCCCATACCCACGCAAGTGAGACGATAGGAGCAGAGTTCGACAAGATCGGTACGGCCTGCGATATATCCGCCGGTGCGGGTGATACCGCCGCCGGCATTTTTTATAAGCGAGCCGATAATTATATCAGCTCCGGCATCAGACGGAGACGGCGGTCGTCCAACTCCGTCTGCATTTTTTGAATATCCTGTGCGGTCAGCTCGTCGTTCATGGATAGCGCGTCCTTTCGCTTGTGTTTTTTTGCGGTGCTCACGCATGAAGCTTTCTATGCCTATTGTAGCGAAAATGCGCGGCGGACGCAAGGGCCGCTCTGCAATTTTTTGCATAGAGAGGATAGAAAACTTCCGGTTGTAGAATGGTGGAAATTGTGATAAGCTATCCTCAAAATCAAAAAGGCAAAGGAGTTACTGTTATGAAGATCGCAATGCCGTATCAGGACGGCGTTTTGCTGGAGCATTTCGGCCGCGCCAAGGAGTTTATCATTTACAACGTTTCGGATCTCGATCCGGTCACGAGCGAGGTCATCGCGCCCGAGGATCTGAGCCACGCGGCGGTCGCCCGCACGCTCAAGGAGCACGGCGTGGACGTCGTGCTCTGCGGCAGCATCGGTGAGCACGCGCGGCAGGCCGTCGAGGGCGAGCACATGCTTGCCTTTTCCGGCATCACCGGCGCGGCGGACGATGTGCTCGAGCGCTTTTTACAGGGAAACCTGGAGGCCGTCGACGGCGATTTTGCCGCGGGGGGCGGCTGCGGAGGCTGCGGAGGAGGCTGCGCCTCCGGCGGGTGCGCCGGCTGCTCCGGCTGCGGCGGCGGAGCCGAGCGCGAGCCCTATGTCGAAACGCGCACCTTCACCGACATCGTGACGCTCACGAGCGAGAATTTCCAGACCGAGGTGCTCGACGATCCGGGCCTCATCCTCATCGACTTCTGGGCGGAATGGTGCCAGCCCTGCCGGATGCTCGCGCCCGCCTTTGAGGAGCTCAACCGCGAGGAGCCGCAGGTCAAGTTCTGCCGCGTCAACGTTGACGAGCAGGGCGAGCTGGCGCAGATGTTCGGCATCGAGTCCATCCCGACGCTCGCCGTCGTGCAGGACCGCCACACGCTCACCGGCTCGGTCGGTCTGCGCAGCAAGGAAGAGATCAAGGCCATGCTTGATGGCTGCAAGTGAGGGAAGACGATGAAGATTCGCTACAACGAGGATGCGGAGGTCGTCGCGCGTCTGCGCGAGGCGCTGCTGAAGAAGGGACTTTACTGCCCCTGCCGGCTGCAGAAGATCGAGGATAACGTGTGCATGTGCCGCGAGTTCCGCGAGCAGATCGCCGACCCGGAGTTCGAGGGCTACTGCCATTGCCGGCTTTACTATAAAGAGAAATAAGAGATAACACGAAAGCGGGTGTGATCGTCATGCCGCACAGATCGGCTGCGCAGATGTATCGCGCGGCACGCAAAAGCGACGCGCTGCTGACCGGCGCGCCGCTGCCGACCCTTTTCTATTTTGCGCTGCCCATCATTCTGGGCAACATCTTCCAGCAGCTTTACAGCATTGTGGACGCCATCGTGGTGGGCAAGTTCCTCGGCGATCTGCCGCTTGCCGGCATCAGCGTCGCCGCGCCCATCGTGGACGTGGCGAACGCCTTGGTTATCGGCGGGACCATCGGCATCGGCGTGCTGTGCGCGCAGATGTGCGGCGCGGAGGACTGGGCGCGGCTGCGCTGCATGAACGCGACTGCGCTGCTCGGCGGCGCGGCGCTGACGCTGGTCATTGCCGCGGTCGGCATCGTCTGCTCGGTGCCGCTCCTGCGCGCGCAGGGCACGGAGGAGGCCGTCTGCCGCGAGGCGGCGGTCTATCTGCAGCTCGTGTTCGCGGGATTGATCTGCTGCTTCCTCTACAACTACTACGCCTCCATGCTGCGCTCGTGCGGCAACTCGCGCACACCGTTCGTCATTCTGCTCGTCTCGTCCACGCTCCACGCGCTGCTCGACGTGCTGTTTGTCGGCGTGCTTGCCTGGGGCATCCGCGGCGTGGCGTGCTCTACGGTGCTGTGCCAGGCGTTTTCGGCGGCGTGGTGCATTCTGTACGCCGAGCGGCGCTGCCCGCCGCTGACGCTCAAGCGCAGCGAGCTGCGCTTTGAACGGCGGATGGGCGGTATGGTGCTCTCCTACGCCTGGGCGGCGGCGCTGCAGCAGGCGGTGGTGTGCATCGGGCGTCTGCTGGTGCAGGGTATGCTGACGCCGCTCGGCACGAACACGGTGACGGGCTACAATATGTCGCTGCGCATTGAGCAGTTTTTGTTCTGCTTCTCACAGGGCGTCAGCGCGGCGATGGTCGTCTGTCTGTCGCAGAACCTCGGCCACGGCGACCGGGTGCGCGTGCGGCGCTTCTACCGCGTCAGCGTGTGCGTGGAGGCCGCGCTGATCGCCGTGCTTGGCACGGTGTGCTTTTTGTTCCCGTCGCAGATCGTCGGCCTTTTCTCGGACAACGGCGAGGTCATTGCCGCAGGTGCGCGTTATACGGGTACGATGGCATATCTGTATCTCTTCGCCTACATGGGCGAGGTCATTCAGGGCTTCTTCCGCGGACTCGGGCGGCTGCGGCTGACGATGGTGGCATCGCTTTTGCAGGTGGTGCTGCGCGTGGTGCTGTCGTATTTCCTGATCCCGGTGTGGGGAATGTACGGCATCTGCGTGGCAGTCGCGAGCGGCTGGGTGCTGCTGGTGCTCATCGAGGGCAGCTACAGCGTCAGAACGGCGCGGGCTTTGACTATGGAAAAAAGAGAAGACTGAAAATAAGACGGCTCGGCGAGCCGTCTTATTTTATCAGCCGTTCCATATCCTCCGGCAGCGGCGCGGTGAAGTGCAGGACCGCGTGTGTGAGCGGGTGGGTGAACCACAGCGCATACGAGTGCAGCGCGGGGCGGGCGATGAGCGCCCGATCCTCTGTGCCGTAGAGCCAGTCGCCCGCGAGCGGATGACCGAGGGACGCCATGTGGACGCGGAGCTGGTGCGTGCGTCCGGTCCGGGGCGCGAGACGCAGGAGCGTCAGCTCACCGTGATAGGAGAGCACCTCATACTCCGTGCGGGAGGGGAGACCGTCGGGCGCGACGCAGCGCTTGACAAGCGAGCCCTCGGCGCGGGCGATGGGAGCGTCGATGACGCCGCGCGGCGGCGTGACGCGGCCGCGGGCGAGGGCACGGTATTCGCGCCGCAGCTCCTCAGAATGCAGCGCACGGCGCAGCAGCTCGTGAACGTAGCCGGACTTCGCCGCGATGAGCAGGCCCGAGGTGCCCTTGTCCAAGCGGCTGACGAAGTGCGGCACCGTGCCCTCGCCGAGGTAGGCGACCAGCGCTCCGGCAAGGTTCGGCGCGGCGAGGTCGGTGGACATCGGGTGCATGGCGAGTCCGGCGGGCTTGTTGAGCACCAGCAGGTCCTCATCCTCGTAGACGATGGCAAGGGGAATGTCGAGCGGCGCGACGTCCGTTTCGCGCGGCGCGCGCTCGGAGAGAACGACGGTCACGGTATCGCCGGTGCGGACGACGGCGTTCACATGGACGCCTGCGCCGTTGAGCAGGATCGCGCCCTCACGCCATTTGAGCGTTTTGAGCAGCGTGGAGGAGATGCCAAGCTCGCCGCGCAGCAGGTGCTTGAGCGGACGGCCGTCGAAGGCGGCGGGGACGGTGCATTGCAGGGTGCGCATGGCGGTCGGCTCCTCTCTTGAAAATTCACAGACAGTATACCATTCCGGCGGGAAAAATGATATACTAACGGCAGAAATTTTATCGGAGGTGTGCCCGTGGACAAACACACGATCTGCCTTTTGAACGATTCCTTTCCGCCCATCATCGACGGCGTGGCGAACGCCGTGGTGAACTACGCGGAAAACATTGAAAAGCATCACGGTCACGCCGTGGTGGTCACGCCCGCCGTGCCGGGCGCGGACGACAGCGGCTTTCCGTTTCCGGTGGTGCGCTACCCGAGCATCGACACGCGCCGGCTCGTCGGCTACGTCGCGGGCTATCCGTTTTCGCCGGAGACGGCGCTGCGCGTGCGCGAGGAGAAGGTCGAGCTGCTGCACACGCATTGCCCCATCGCCTCGGCGATCCTCGCGCGCTCGCTGCGCGAGGTGGTGGACGCGCCGCTGGTGCTGACCTACCACACGAAGTACGACATCGACATTGCCAAGGCGGTGAAGAGCAGGCTTTTGCAGGAGAGCGCCATTCGTGCCCTTGTGCAGAACGTGAACGCCTGCGACGAGGTGTGGGTGGTGAGCCGCGGCGCGGGCGAGAATCTGCGCTCGCTCGGCTACGAGGGCGCGTACACTGTGATGGAGAATGGCGTGG
>OIYT01001132.1_pt1 | contig 20268 bp, 17 predicted proteins | sample 1588201 | NCBI WGS metagenome assembly OIYT01 (sample SAMN03283260) | human gut metagenome | biome: human-associated habitat; material: feces | host: Homo sapiens | place: USA | collected 2013
AGGGCCACGGCGTGGTGGCCGTAGTTTTGCAGCAGCAGCTCCGGCAGGATGGACACCCCCAGCCCCTCCGTCACCATGTTGATGATGGCGTAGTCGCTGCAAGCGGAGAACAGGATGTGGGGCCAGCGCTCCAGTTTGTCCAAAATGAACCGCACCTCGCCGTCGTAGTCCGGCATGGGCATGATGAACTCCTCCGCCGCCAGGTCTCCCAGCGCCACGGACGCCCGCGCCGCCAGCCGGTGCCCCGGCGGCACCAGGGCCAGCATCCGGTCCCGGCACAGGGGCACCCACTCGAAGTTCTTCCCCTCGCCCCCGGCGTAGATGCACAGCTCCGCCTGCCGGTTCTCCATGATCTCCTCGATGGCGCCGGAGCCCATCTCGATGATCTGGATCTCCACATGGGGATAGTCCTTCTGGAAGTCCCGCAGGATCTCCGGCAGCCAGTAGGTGGCCACGCTGGGATAGGCGGCGATGCGGATGCGCCCGGTGTCGGCGCCCTTGATCTTGGCGATATACTGCTCCAGCGCCTCGCTGGTGTTCAGCAGCTGGCGGATCACCGGCAGCAGCATCTGCCCCTCGCTGTTGGGCTGGATGCCGGAGGGGGTCCGCGCCAGCAGGGAAAAGCCCACCTCTTCCTCCAGCGACTGCATCATGTGGCTGATGCCGGACTGGGTGTACCCCAACTCCTCCGCCGCCCTGGAGAGGCTCCCCAGCTCCACGGCCCGTACGAACGCCTCGTACTTTCGGATATTCATCCCGCGCCCCCTGTCCCGCCATGCCCGTTTCGCATGGCGGCTCCCAATTTTTCCTCTGTCCCTCATGGTATCCCATGGCGCGGCAAAAGGCAAGCAAATTTTACAGGCGGACGCATACCGCCCCAACCGGCGGCATAAGGTTTTCAAAAGAGGTGATGCTTCATGACGATCCATGTCGTCCGGGCCGGCGAGAGCGTCGGCTCCATCGCGGCCCACTACGGGGTGGACCCGGCCCGGCTGGCCGCGGACAACGCCGTCCCCCCAAACGGCGCCCTGGCGGTGGGCCAGACGCTGGTCATCCGCTTTCCCCGGCAGGTCCACGCCGTAGCCGGCGGCGAGACCCTGACCTCCATTGCCGCCGCCTACGGCGTCACGGTCCGCCAGCTGTGGCGGAACAACTGGTCCCTGGGCGGCGGCGAGCGGCTGACCCCCGGCCAGCCCCTGGTGATCTCGTATTTTGAGGAAAAACTGGGCGCCGCCGCCTTCAACGGCTACGCCTACCCCTATATCAGCGAGGACCTGCTGGCCGCCCAGCTCCCCTATCTCACCTACATGGCCCCCTTCACCTACGGCATCACCGCCGGCGGCGGCCTGCTGCCCCTGGAGGACGACGCCATGCTCTCCGCCGCCCGCGCCCGGGGCACGCTTCCGGTGATGCACCTGTCCACCCTGACGGAATCCGGCCAGTTCGACACCCGGCGGGCGGAGCTGGTGCTGACGGACAGCGCCGTCCAGGAGCAGCTGCTCTCCCAGGTCCTCCAGACCCTCCTCCGCAAGGGCTACGCCGGGCTGGACGTGGACTTCGAGTACCTCCCCGGCGCCCTGGCGGAGGCCTACGCGGCCCTCCTCGCCCGCCTCCGGCGTCTCCTGCGCCCATACGGCCGCTTCCTCTGGGCGGCCCTGGCCCCCAAGACCTCCGCGTCCCAGCGGGGCCTTTTGTACGAGGGCCACAGCTACCCCGCCGTGGCCGCCGCCGTGGACGCGGTCCTCCTCATGACCTATGAGTGGAGACTGTTAGCACACAAGCTGGAACCCCTTGAAAATCAAGGCTTTGAAGCAATATCTGCATATAGCACATCCTACATATTTTGTCAAATATTTTAGGACAAGCCAATTATATTGCAGGAAAAAGCACAACTCGACGAGTTGTGCTTTTTCTATGCTCGGAAAGGAGAACCGACCATGCAAAAGCAACAGGAATTTGGCTACTTCATCGGAGAAGAGGCGTCTCAATATACCTTCTTTCAGATCCCCTACCTGCTGTTCACCAGCCCCCGCTTCAAGTGTCTGTCCAACGACGCCAAGCTGCTGTACGGTCTGCTGTTGGACCGCATGGGCCTGTCCGAATATAACGGTTGGTATGACGAGCAGGGCCGTGTTTATATCTACTACACCGTGGAAGAGGTTCGCCAAGACTTGAACTGTGGGAACGATAAAGCGATGAAAACGCTGGCCGAGCTGGACAGCATCAAGGGCGTCGGCCTCATTGAGCGTGTGAAGCAGGGCCAGGGCAAGCCGACCAAGATATATGTCAAGCGTTTTACCACCCAGGCCATGCCCCCGGAGGGGCAAACGCCGCCCACACCTCCAGCGCCACCCATGATGGGCATCGAATATTCGGAACGCCGCACTACGATTTTTTCCACGCCGGGAAGTCGAAAAAGTCGATGTGATGACCCCGAAAAAGCGGAATGTAATCAAACTAATCAAAATCAAACTGATTTTATTCATACTGATCCATCCATCTATCCCCCGGCGGTCCCGCTGGACGCGATGATGGATCGATACGAGCGGAGAGAAGAAGTGAGAGAGCAAATCGACTATGCCACGCTGAAACGCAACCATCCCTACGACGATGTGGAGAGCCTGCTGGAGCTTCTGGTAGATGTAATGACCAGCACAGGCCAGACGATCCGAATCGGCGGGGAAACTCTGCCCACAGCGGCAGTGAAAGAACGCTTCCAGCAGTTGGACAGCTCGCATATTGAGTACATTTTGGACTCCCTCAAAAGCACGACCGCCAAAATTCATAACATCCGGGCCTATCTGTTAACGGCGCTGTATAACGCGCCTGTGACGATAGGCCCTTACTATTCCGCCGCGGTCCGCCATGACTTCGGACCGGAGAATTAAATCGCACGGTGCGATTTAATTCCGGCGGTATGCCTTTGGTTGAAAATAAATCGCACCGTGCGATTTATTTTTAGCAATATCAAGAAAACGGAGGAATGTATATGGCAAACGACCCCAGCACTACTCCCGGCAAAGCCGCAGAAAAGCCTAAGCCCCAGCGTATTCCCTTGGCAAAAATCCACGATCTTCCCGGCACATTCATTTCCAAGCCGCCGGACCGCACCTATGGCGGGCTGGTGAACAGTATCCAGGCCGTCGGCGTGACAGAGCCGGTTATCCTCCGTCAGCGGGAGGATGGCGAATATCAGTTGCTGGCCGGGTATCGCCGCCGCAGGGCCAGCGAACTGGCAAAGCAGCAGGACATCCCGGCGTATGTCTACGAGATGACCATGCAGGAGGCCCTGGCCTATCACCAGCTCCAGAAGAACCAACCGGACGCCCCTATTCCTGGCAAGCTCCTGTCTCCCCCTGCCCCAATGGCTACCACCGCTCCCAAGCAAGCGGACACCAAGACCGTCGATGGAAAGAAAGTGGAGACCCCAGCCCCTGCGGCTACCAACGCTCCCAAGCAGGCAGACGCCAAGACCGCTGATGGGAAGAAGGCAGAGACCCCGGCCTCGGCGGCTACCGTCGCTCCCAAGCGGGCGGACACCAAGGCCGCTGATGGAAAGAAAGCGGAAACCCCAGCCCCTGCGGCTACTGCTACCCCCAAGCAGGCGGATACCAAGGCTACCGATGGAAAAAAGGCAGAGGTTCCGGCTACCGTAGCTACCGCCGCTCCCAAGCAGGGGGAGACTAAGACCTCCGACGAGAAGAAGGCGGAGGCCCTGGCAACTACCGCCGCTCCCAAGCAAGCAGATTCCAAGGCCGCTGATGGGAAGAAGGCGGAAGTCCCGCCCCCTGCGGCTACCGCTACCCCTAAGCGGGCGGACACCAAGGCCGCCGATGGGAAGAAAGCAGAGACTTCGGCTCCTGCGGCTCCCACCACTCTCAAGCAGGCAGATTCCAAAACGGCAAAGGAAAGTGCCGCCGCTCCCTCCGGCCCCGCCGCTGCCGGTCCCACCGGGACGGCCATCACTCAGCTTTTTGACGCCCGCCTTGCTCCCCCGGACGAAAAGGCGCTGAAGGATCTTCCCATTCCCAAGGAGGGGGACTCCTACTTTATCTCCCTGCACTCCGGCTATCTGAAAAAGTCCAAATTCAACACCTTTTCCGTAGACCGGGACAGCGATAATTTTAAGGAGCTGTATAAGGCAATCGAGCTGTCCGGCATCAAGGACCCAGTGCTGGCCCGGCCTATGGCGGACGGCGGCCTGGAAATTCTGTCCGGCCAGCGCCGCCATCTGATTGGCTCGGAGCTGAATTACCCCATCCCCACTATCATCCAGCAGATCGACGATGACGACGCTAAAATCATGGTGGCGGACAGCAACCTGCACCGGGATAAGATCAGCACCTATGACCTGTCCCGTGCGCTCCGTATGAAAGCGGACGGTATGAAGCGTAAGGCGGGCCGCCGCAGGAAAAACGATCCCAGCGTCCCTCTGCTGAACACCAACGAGGCCCTGGCGCGGGAGATGGGTATGCCGGTGAGTAAGCTGGACCGTATCATCCGCCTGTCGGAGGCCACCAAGGAGGTTTGCGGGCGCTATGACGAAGGCAGGCTGGAGCTGTCCATCGCCCACTCCATTTCGTTCTTAAAGCCCAAGAACCAGGATTTGGTCATGCACCTGTCCGACCTGGGCTATAAGGTCAGCACAGTCCGGGTGGAGCGGATGAAGAAGGTGGAAAAGGCGGGTAAGCTGACAGAACAGGCCATGCGCGACATTCTGGACGATAAGGACATCGCCCCCAAGACCCCGACTGTCCAATCAGGCAACGCCACAATCGCCACTCCCGCCGCACCGCCTGTTTCTCCGACTACCCCCAATCAGTCCTCCAAAACCGCTGTCCCTGCGGCTCCTGCCGTACCCTCCGCCCCTGCTGAAACACCGCCCGCTGGTGATGATAAGACGCAAGGCAGGGAGGCCAATTCTCCCGCTGAGAAAAGCGATATTTTCAAGGGCGCCCAGGAGCGGCCGGAGAATGTCAAGGTCATTCTGACCGGAGACCGTCTGCGGCGCTATTACCCGGATGTGACTATGACCCCCAGGGAGATCGAGGAGGACATCTACGACAAGTTGGACCGCTGCAAAAAGATGGATGATCGGCAAGCCGCCAAGAATGATATTTTTAAGAAGCCCAAGGGGCAGGAGCGGTGATAGCCGCAAATTCAGAAAAGGAGGAATTTTTTGAAAGTCGTTGTAGTAGAGCCGGATCATGCCCCTTACGAAAAGGAAATCAACGGACTGAATGAAATGCAGGCTACCGTGGGCGGCTTGATCCAGGCGATTTACCCCTACGAAGAGCGTGTGGCTGTGGTGTGCAACGAAGAAGGGATTTTGCTGGGCCTGCCCTTTAACCGTAGCATGGAGGGTGGTTATGGCGGCGTGTTCGGCACCTTCTTTGTCTGCGGTCTGGGTGACGATGACTTTTGTTCCCTGACCCCGGAGCAGACGGAATTTTATAAGCAGAAATTCCAGAAGGCGGAAATCCTGCTTACGGTAAAGGGGAATGACTGCATCACGATGAAGGTGCCGCCCAAACCCCGGGACCGCCCGGACGGTCCCGCAAAGCCGTCCAAGTCTCCGGAGCGTTAATCGCGTTTTTCTCTATGGTATTAGCTGCTTTGATATGGTACAGAGCGCCCCGGAGGGCGCTTTTTCATGTTCATTTTTAAAAGGAGGAGTTATTTGAACGACTACGAGGAACGCAAACAGGCCCGGATCGACTACTACCGGGAAAAGGCCGAACAGGCCAGACAGGAGAGCCACCAGCTCTATCAGCAATCATCGGATATGCTGTCCGACATTCCGCCGGGCCAATCTATTCTTACAGACCACCATTCCGCCAGAGGCCACCGGCGTCTGCTGGAGCGGGTGGATCAGAAAATGGGGCAGTCCGTGGCCGCATCGGAAAAGGCGGACTACTACGAACACAAGGCGGAGGCCGCAGAGAACAACACCGCCATTTCTTCCGATGACCCGGACGCTCTGGATAAGCTCAAGGCGCGGTTGGAGGGACTGAAATCCAAGCAGATATTTATGAAAAAAGTAAATGCCTATTACCGCAAATATAAGACCTGCCAGGGGTGCGAGGGGGTGTCGGAGGAGTTGGCCGCCGAGCTGGACGAGAGCATGAAGAGCGCCTATTCCTGGGAGACCGCGCCCTTTCCTTCCTATGCCCTATCTAACAACAATCAAAATATCAAACGGATCGAGAGCCGCATCCAGCAGTTGGAACGCGCCCAAGAGGCCGGGTATCGAGGCTGGGACTTTGAGGGTGGCACGGTAGTCCCCAACCAGGAGGAAAACCGTCTGCAAATTATTTTTGATGAAATTCCCCCGGAGGAGCTGCGCCGGGAGTTGAGCCACCGGGGTTTCCATTGGTCACGGCGTAACCAGGCATGGCAGCGCCAGCTCAATTTCAACGCCATCCGGGCCGCCAGCTATATCCAGGCCCTCCGGCCCAAGGATGGCACAGACCCCCGCAAGCTCCAGCCCAAGCAAAAGTCCACCTATGAACAAGAACGGTAAAGGAGTGATCGACGATGGAAGAAATCAACGGCATTGTGACGGTCATGGAAGAGGTGGAGATTTTCACCATCCCAGCCCTGTTCACCCCCTATAAGGTGGACCGGGAGAGCGTCTACCCCGGCTTGTACCTGTATGAGATACAGGCCCGGCAGGATGACCCGGATACCCCCTTCCGCCTCATGGAGCGGGCGGACACCGGCTTTTACGGCTCCGTCTTGACCCCCATCCCGGTAGACCGGATGGAGAGCGGCCAGCGGGACATCCGGCCCGGAGACTTCATCCTGGACGAGGAGGCGGAACGGCTCACCCCCAGCGAGTTTGAGGAAAAGTACCTCTCACCGGACTATGACAAGTAAAATGCCTGTGTCCAAAGTAGATGTCTTGAATTTTTTAGAGCAGGTGGTTCGCCAGAATACCCAGCATTATCAATCAGATTTTGACTATGACCGCCGCACGCTGACACAGGCGGCCCAGGCTTCAGATATGGCGAACCGTGTGTTTTACTGGATGAGCCGTCCCGCAGGGACATGGTGTGTCAAGGAGCGCGAGGTATTCCTGCGTGGGAGTGGCGCACACTCCATCTGGACCTACTATGCGGAGGAACCGGAACACATAAAAGCCTATCGTATTACAATCACCGGGATAGAGGATGGGAAAGTCATGGGCGCTGTATATGAGCTGAACTATGCCGAGCAGGTACGCCGGGTACAGGCCCAGGCGATCCCGGCTGCGGCCGTCACGCTCCAATATGAAAGCGGCCATACCGTTACCATCCCTTACACGGAATACCGCAAGTCTATCGCCACCCTTCTTCCCGGACACGGCGGCATCCGCACGGTACGCTATGAGCCGGAAAGCGAGGCCGAGCTGACCCGTGCCCTTATGGCGGAACATCGAATACAGGCAGGCAAGTATAAAAAGAGCCGCAGTAAATTCTCCGGGCGCTCTGACCGATGAACAAGCCCCCGTATGCGCCCAGCACCGCCATGGGCGGTGCTGGCATAGCAAGTATGTCATTTGGTAGCCCAAACGACCCTTGCCAGGGGCACAGCCCCTTGGAACCCCAGATGGCGGAAATAAATCGCACCGTGCGATTTATTTTAATCAGCTATCAGAAAGGAGTGCTGCCATGCGGACAAGACCGCACCATATCAGCGTATGGATGAACGACGAGGAGTACCAGCACTTGAAGGAACAGGCCAGAGAGGCCGGGATGGGCACAGACCCCTTCATCCGCAATCTGGTGGCCGGGGTACAGCTCCGGCCCAGGCCGCCCGACGCATACCCCGCCCTGCTGCGGGAGCTGCACGGTATTGGTGTGAATATCAATCAGATCGCCCACTGGGCCAACGCCCAGAAAAGTATCTCCGAGGCGGACATCCTCAGAGCCTCCTCCCTGGCGGAACAGGCGTGGCGTCTGGTCAAGGAGACGCTGTAAATGGCCTATGACAAGATTATCACCATTCATAACCGTCTGGACCATTGTGTGGACTATGTGCTGAACGAGGAAAAAACCGGCCTGTCCGCCGCCCTGGGATATATTGCGGAGGAGAGCAAGGCGGGAACGCTGGTCACAGGCGTCAACTGCGCCCCGGAGCGGGCCTGGCGGGAGATGCGGGAGACCAAGCGGCGGTGGGACAAGAGAGGCGGCGTCCAGGGGTATCATATCGTCCACTCCTACGCCCCCGGCGAGGTGACGCCCCAGGAGGCCCATGCCGCCGGGGTGGAGTTTGCCCGCCGCCTGCTGGGAGACCGTTTTGAGGCGGTGGTCGCCACCCATACGGACCGAGACCACCTACATTGTCACATCGTATTCAATTCCGTGTCCTTTATGGATGGGCGGCGCTATCGCAGCGACTTCAAAGCGTACTTTGGGGACATCCGGGGAATTTCCAACGAGGTCAGCCGGGAACGGGACCTGTCTGTCATCGAGCCGGAGGGCAGGGGCAGGCACTACGCCCAATGGTCCGCGGAGCAAAAGAGCGAGCCTACCATGTACGGTATCGTCCGGGCGGACATCGACGCCGCCATCGCTCAGTCCTACACCTACAAAGCCTTCCTGTCCAAGCTCCGCCAACAGGGCTATGAGGTGCGGGATGGCCGCAAATATATTTCTGCCAAGCCCCCAGGCGGGGACCGCTTTATCCGCCTGTACCGCCTGGGACAGGCATATTCGGAGGAGGGCATCAAGGTCCGCCTGGCCGGGAGCCGGGAGGTGCCGTCCGCACCGCCGCCCTGTCAACCGGCCATCCCCCGCACCCCAAAACGCTATACCGTCCGGAGCGGGGCCATCCCCAGGCCGTCCCGGCAGAAGGCCCACGGCTTCCGCGCCCTGTACCTCTACTACTTGTATCTGCTGAACGGCCCCAGAGCGAAACAGCGTCAGCGGCCCTTGCCGTTCTCCACCCGAAAAGAAGTGACCAAGCTCCGGCAGTATCAGCGGCAGGTCCGTTTCCTGCGGGAATACCGCATTGACACCGGGGACCAGCTCTCTATGCTGGCCGGGGCTTTGCAGGCGGAGATGGACGCCCTGGTAGAGCGGCGAAAGGAGTTGTACCAGCGTCAGAGGCAGGGCTATGAGGTATCGGTGGAGATTGGAGCCATCAACCAGGACTTGCGGCAGCTCCGCCGCAAGTGGAAGCTCTGCGGCCAGATCGAGGCCACAATCCCCGCTGTTCAATATCAAGTGGCAGAGGCCCGCAGGGCGCAGAGGGAGCAATCGAAACAATCAGAACACCATGAGAGGAGGAACGACAGATGGATGTAAGCGGCGAGGCCGCGGATGTGTTGGTCCGAGAGGGCTTGCAGGTCACGGAGACATCGGTGAAGCTGATGGCATCGGGCCTTAAAAATGTGGCCGCTCTGCTGCTGGCGATCCGGCGGGGCGACTACAAGATAGAGGGTGAGACCAATTCCAAACGATTGGCACGGGACCCCACGCCCCCGGTGGTCATGCCCCTGCGTCGCGGGGATATGGACGCCTTCCGGCAGGCGGCAAATGAATACGGCATCCTGTACTTTTTCGCCCAGCCCAGGGGGAAAGAGACCGAATGGGTGGATGTGGTGTCCAGCGAGAGCTATACCGCCAAGATCAACGCGGCCTTTCAAGCCCTGGGCTACCCCTTGCCGGAGCAGACGCAGGAGGACCCGGCATCAAAAAAAGCGAGCGCCCGCGCTCCACAAGAGAACAGCTCCAGAGAGCGCGGGAGTGGCTCGACGCCCTCCCAGACGAGGGATATTGACGGCAGTGAAAAGCCCTCTGTAAAAGCACATTTGGAAATGCTGAAGGCGGCGTCCCGGAGTGTTCACAGAGGCCAGGAGCGCACCCATGAGCAGGAACGATAAAAGGAGGAATTTTCTATGGCAGATGTAAGCGCCCTTATCCGCAAAAGGGCGGAGGAAAGCAAGGCATGGCGGGAGGCCATGGAGGCGGATCGCGGCAACTTGTCCGAAATGAGGGATACCGGCCTAAAAGAGGTTACATCCAACCCAGAGCAGTACATGAGCTATCTGCGCTTGCAGGCGGATAACATTCAATGCAGCGCCGGGAATGTGGTGTTGACGATGTATCAGTTGGACGGTGCTACCCGGATCGGCAGCTTGAATTACTGGCACGAACAGGGGCGCAGGGTGCTGGACGAGGAAATGAAGCGCGGCGCAAAGGTATTTGTCCCGCCCCGGAATAAGAAGTACCGCTACATTCTGGGGGATTACTACGATATTTCGCAGACCAGCGGCCGTCCTGTGCAGGAAGCGCCTCGGATCACGGAAAACGAGGGACGGATGGAAGCGGCGCTTGCCGCTCTGATGAAATCAACTCCGGTTGGAATCATCGAGGATACGGAGCTGGCCAGCGCCGCCTATTACGACTCGGACCAGATGGCGCTTGCCATCAACACCTCCTACCCGGAGCCGGAAATTTTCGCAGCTCTGTCCACGGAGCTTGCCTATGCCCACTTCCATGACAGAGGCAGGAATCCGTATTTTACTCGTCTTACTTGCAGGATGGACGCCGAGACCATAGGCTATCTCGTATGCCGCCGCTTCGGTATTCCCTGCCAGGAACCCAACGCGGCAGGTATTGAACTGCATTACCAAGACTTCACTGTATCCAATCGGAGCGACGCCCTGGAGGAGCTGAGGAAAACAGCACGGGATATGGGCGACAGCGTTGAGCAGGCCATCCAGCCCCGGCAGCGGGATATGGGCCGCCGGAGACAATTCGGCAGATAACCGGGTGTGTTTCCTCGCGGGGAGAGTACGCCGCGACCCACCGCCCGTCAAGGCCGGACGATTGCTTGCGCAATCGCCGCGAGCCGCCCAGTCTGCGGACTGGGCGGGCCTTGACCGGCGCTGTTCCCCGGCGTTTTCAGTTATCAAGGGGAACACACCCCAAAAGCCGCCCGGTGGGCGGCTTTTGCTATGCTGGGAGCCGGTGCGTCTCCCGGAACCCTTTTTGTATCGCATGGTGCGATTTATTTTTGTATGTGAAGGAGGCCCCAAGAAGCCATGAAGCACAAACTTATTTCATTCTGTCTGGCGGCGCTTGCCCTCTGTGCCGCCGCTGTCCCGGCCCTGGCCGTCGGGCAGGAGCAGTACCCCATTGAGGTGCAGGAATATATGGAGGGGGACAATCCCCGTATCAAGAAGGTCTACCAGCTCTCGCTGAACGATGACCCGGCGGGCATCCCCACCGGGGACTTTGAGCGGGACGGGCGGCTCTATTTCCTGCTGGATATGACCCGGAAGGACGAGGTGGGCGTGGATACTCAGCCCCACACCGAGACCGTCACCCTGGATAGTGACACTGGGAAGCTGGAGGAGGTGCTGAAGCGCCTGAACCCGGAGCTGGAAATTGCCACAGAGGACGGCTACACGGGCACCCTGGCTCTGGACTACACCAGCGTCACCGTGGAGGCGGCGGGCTATGCCACCAAGACCCGCACCCTCTCCGCTACACGAACCTACCCCAACCTGTCCGACGCCGACCTCTCCCTGATCCCCAAGACCATTGAGGATGGGGGCAAGACCTTGACCCTGGCGGATGTCCAATGGGAGGGCACCGAGCAGATGGAGGCGGGAGCCACCATCACCCGGTACACCGCCACCGCTACCTACGGCGGCACCAGCAGCACCCAGTATGCCACCGGGTACACCGTCACCGCCAGCTATGCCGGCGAGGTAGCCCGGACGGACTGCAAGGTAGTGACCTACACTGCCATCTTCGGAAGCATGGAGGCCTCGGCCAAGGCAGAGCAGCCCCAGACGGAGGAGAGCGGCGAGGCCGGGACAGTCCGCTGGCCCCTGGCACTCGGATGCGTGGGCGGCGTTGGTCTGCTGGCTCTGGGCGGTTGGTTTGCCGTGAAGAAATGGAGAGGACGGAGGTACGGCGTATGAGATGGAAAACGGTATTCGCCGCCACCGCCCTGCTGGCGGCCCTGGCCGTTACCCCGGCCCGCGCATTGGAGTACACCGTGGACGCCCCGGACGATTATCTGTTTGGCAGGCCCACCAGCGACGAAACCATCTATGAGCAGGAGGCGGTCAATGTGGACAGGAGCAAAAACACCGCCCTGATCCCGCCTGGCTTCGGTACGCCCACCAGTTACCTCCCCGGCAGCGGCGAGGCCCTGACCCCCAATCTGGTCCCCGGCGCACTCAACGGCGGCGGTCTGGTCACTTCTACCGGAAGTGTCACCTACCCCACCGTGGATAGCGGCGTTTCCTGGACGAATACGGCCTATACCAGTGTCACCGATGACCTCTATTACAGCGCCGGGCATCTGGGCACGCTCAAAATCCCCACCCTGGATCTCTCCGTGAAGGTCTACCAGGGGGCGGACAGCAAGACCCTTGCCAAGGGCGCGGGCCATTTCACCGACACCAGCCTTTGGGACGGAAATGTGTGTATCGCGGCCCACAACCGGGGTGTCAACGCCTACTTCGGCCAACTCCACACCTTGACAGTGGGAGATACCATCACCTGGACCACCAAGCTGGGGACGCGCACCTATGAAGTTGTCTCCGTGTCCAAGGTCTCTGAGACGGACGCCAGCGGCACGGAGGCCGCCGGCGAGAACTGTTTGACCCTTTATACCTGTGTCCGGGGCCAGAGTGAATACCGCTGGATGGTTCGGGCCATGGAAAAATAAATCGCATGGTGCGATTTATTTTTTTGTAGATTTTTCATTGATTTTGGACGCAGAGGGAGGTGATTTGCCGGAGTGCAGGGCCTCCTTCTGCCCATTTTTAAGGAGGCATCCATGAAAAAACGATTGATTTCCCTGCTTTTAATTTTGCTTTCTGTTTTCGCCTTACTGCCTACTGCCGCCTTTGCCGCAGACAGCGAGGAAGCGGCGCTGGGTGAGGTAGGCATCTACAACGGCGGTTACGAGCTGTCGTACTTGTCCATCAATGGCACCGTCAGGACGCAGATCTATACCTATTTTGAGTACACAGACGCAAACGGGACATTGAAGGAGGTGCCCGCATACTGCGTCAATCCCAACACGGTGGGCGTCCCGCAGACCGTGGCCAAGGGCGAGAGCATCCAATACATCGCCAACGAGCGGTCCAGCGACCCCAAGGTGGTGGGTATCATCTCCAACGGCTACCCCCACCGCTCCCTGGGCGAGCTGAAGCTGGACAACAAGTATCAAGCCTACTACGCCACCAAGATGGCCCTGTGGTGCTATCTCTTGCCCAACTGGAACATCAACAATCTCAAGGTGGCCCCCGGCCTTACGGGGTTGGAGCTGGAACGGGGCCAGAAGATTTTAGCCGCCGCCAAGGACATCTACAAGTGGGGCACCACCTATAACTATATGCTGTCCCCCAAGATGACCGCTACCCCGGACAAGTCCGTGGCCTATCCCGTCACCATCAACGGCGTAGAGTATAAGCAACAGGTCTTTACCCTGTGGAGCGAGACCTGGGTATATGACTATGATATTTCCGTTGCGTTCTCTAACCCCTCCGAGGTTCCCGCCGGAACGCGCCTGGTAGACGAGAACAACAACGACATCACCAAGGTTTCCGCCGAGTGGACCGGGGACGGCTATGGAGCCAAGTTCAAGGTGCTGTACCCCGCAGACAGCATCGAGGGCCAGAGTGGAACCGTCCAGCTCTCCTTTGAAGCGAATGTAGCCCAGTACGCCGCCATGTACGCCGTGTGCGCTGAAAAGGACAAGTACGGCAATTTGCAGAATTATATCTGTGATTTAGACAATTACAGGCACATGGAGCTGGCTGCGGTGAGCAGCTATAACGACCCTGCGGGCGGCGGGGACGATCCCGATGAAACCGCCTTAAAAATCGTAAAGCTGGAGGAGGGCACGGAAATCCCGCTGGAGGGGGCGGTTTTCTCCGTGTATGACCCGGAGGGCCGCAAAGTCGGCTCCTTTTCCACCCTGGTGGACGGAACCGTGACCATCCCCCTGACGCTGGAGGGCCACTATACCGTGACGGAGGAAATTCCGCCGTTATATCACCTGCTGCCCGATGTCCGCACCCAGCACGCGGATGTAGAGTATGACAAGACCGCCACCTTGACCTTCTGGAACGCCCCCTATGGGAGTATCCGTGTCCAGAAGTTGAGCAATACAGGCGAGACGCTAAACGGCGTCACCGTACAGATCAAGAATATCACCACCGGCGAGGTCCAGACCGCCCAGACGAAAATCGGCGGTGTGGCCGTGTTCGATGAACTGGAACCGGGCGGTTATGAGGTGCAGGAGCTGGCGGGTATCTCCGGCTGGATCGCGGATACCGACACCGTGCAGACCGTCTCCGTGGTGGCAGGAAAATGCTCCGACGCCACCATTATCAATAAGGAGCTGCCCGGCCTCCGGATCACGAAATATGAGCGGGGCACCATGACCCTCATGCCCAATGTCTCCTTTGAAATCTTCCGGGACGCGGAGAGCCTGGGTATTTTCCGGACGGACGAGTTCGGCCAAATCCTCCTCACCGACTGCCAGCCGGGCACCTACCTGGCCCAGGAGGTCAACACTGGGAGCGACGGCCATGTGCTGGACACCACGCCCCAGGAGGTGGAACTGCACGCCGGGGACGGGATCAAGAACCTGGTATTTTTCAATGACCGTCTGCCCGGCATCCATTTAATCAAGGTGGACAGCTCCGACCTCTCCCAGCCCATCGCCAACGCCCGCTTCCGGTTTGAGGCGGTGGATGGCAGCTATGGCCCGGTGGAACTGACCACCCTGGAGGACGGAACCATCGACCTGAGCAAGCTACCCGTGGCCTCCTATGTGGTCACGGAATTGGAGTGTCCGGGCTATGTGGTGGACGACGCCCAGCGCATCATCCACCTGGACGGCGGCGAGCAGGCCCAGTTCGTATTCACCAACAGCAAGCTGCCATCGCTCTATTTATATAAGGAGAGCGCGGATGGCACGCCGCTGGGCGGCGTCACCTACCGGCTGGCAAAAATCGAGGACGGCTCCCGGTATCTGGACCGCACCACTTCCAGCACAGGAGAGATCGTTTGGGAGGGCCTCGACCCCGGTGTGTATTCCTTACAGGAGCAGTCCACCGTGTCGGACCACCTGCTGGACACGACGGAGTACCATGTGGAGTTGTTCGCAGGCCGGGACAGCACCATCTGCCTGCAAAACGACAAGCGACCCAACCTCACCATCTACAAGTATGACGCGGACAACCACTCCATCCCCGTCCCCAACACCACCTTTTTGGTGGAGGCGGCAGACGGCCACAGCGTGGCGGAAGTGACCACCGGCCCGGACGGCTCCGCCACCGTGCCCAACCTCTGGCCGGGGGTGTTCAAGATTTCCGAAACATCCGTGGGCAGCTCCGAGTACCTGATGGACGCACCGGATCAGTATGTGACCCTGTACCCCAACCGGGACCGGGAGGCATACTTCTACGACCACAAGGCCCCAGTCATTGAGATCATCAAGGAAAATTCCATCACCCATGACCGGCTCGCCAATGTGCGCTTCCAGGTCTGGTACGCCAGCAACGACACGGAAACAGGCGAATACAACGACCTGGGCATCTTCACAACGGACGAAAATGGCCGCATTGAGCTGACCGGCCCCGCCAACGGCCTGCGGGATGGATGGTTCCGGGCCAAGGAACTGGCTCCGCCCACAGGCTTCGCCATCAAGGACAGCGACACCCAGGAGGCTTTCATACAGGCGGGCAAGGGCCATACATTTTTGTTTGAGAACACGCCCCTGTCAGCCATCTGCGTGTGGAAATATGATTCCAAGACTGGGGCCGCTTTATCGGACTGCTGGTTCCAAATCCGCTATTTAAGCGGCAATACCAGCGGCTCCGGCGGCACCGTCATCGGTACTTACCGCACTTCGTCCAACGGCTCCTTTACCGTCACGAATTGCGAGGCGGGCACTTATATCATTGAGGAGCTGTCCAGCGATGGCTCTCATGTGATCGACACCCCGCCCCAGACGGTGTACCTCTCCGGCCAGGAGCAGGAGGTGATACAGGTTCACTTCGGAAACAGCCCCAAGGGGGCCGTTTTGGTTAAGAAGGTGTCGGCCAGCGACAATACGCTTTTGAGCGATGTTGAATTTTTCGTGACCACAGCGGACGGTGCCGTGGTGGGCGACGCCAACGGCAAATTCGTGACGGACAGCGCCGGGAGCTTCCTGGTGGAGAATGTCGATCCCGGCACCACGCTGGTCATCAAGGAAACCAGGGCGAAATCCGGCTACCTGCTGGATGATACGCCCCAGACCGTCCAGGTCAAGGCGGGCCAGACCGTCACGGTGGAGTTCCGCAACCAGCCCCTGGGCAATCTCGTCATTGAAAAATGGGGGCGGACCGGCACAACGACGGTTCCCCTGGAGGGCGTGAAGTTTGAGATCAAGTACGCCAACGGCCAGTATGTGGACGCCGGCGGCGGCACCCTGTCCTCCAACGGCATTTATTACACCAATGCCAGCGGGCAGATTATCCTCTCCGGCATCACAGGCACGGTGGTGGCAACGGAGCTGGAGAGCGTGGAAGGCTATGCCATCGACCCGGACAGCCAGAGCCAGACTGTCACTATCAACCCCAACGATACCCAGACGCTCCGTTTTTACAACAACGCTGTGGGCGGCGTGGAGATCATCAAGGTCTCCGAGGCAGACAAAACCAAGCGGCTTTCCGGCGTTACCTTTGAGATACGGCGAGTGTCGGATGACGCCCTGGTGGATACCGTCACCACTGGGACGAATGGCTCTGTGTTTGTCACGCTGGAGGATGACAGCTACTACGCCGTGGAGACGGAAAGTGCCGAGGGCTTCAAGCTGGACAGCACACCCCATTATTTTACGGTCAAAGACGGGAAATGCCCGCCGCTGACCGTGACCAACGCGCCCATTTCCGGCATTTTGATCCATAAAATATCGTCTGTGGACGGCAAGGGAATTTCCGGGGTGCCCTTCATTTTGTACGACAGCGGCCACAACCCCATTGACCAGCAGACCAGCGATGACCGGGGATATGTCTATTTTGAAAACCTGACCGTCGCTGGCCGTTACTATCTGCGTGAACTGGAGAACGAGGGCTACATCCCGGACACGGAGCTGAAAACCGTCTATGTCAAGGCCGGGGAGACCACCGAGATCACCTGGAAAAACACGCCTATTACGGCGCAGATACAGATCGTGAAGAAGTCCGCCGACTACAACCCCACCACGGGCCTGCCCGCGGGCACGCTACTGGAGGGGGCCGTGTTTGAAATCTATGATAAGGCCGGGAATGTGGTAGACACCATTCGCTCAGACAGCCGGGGGCTGGCCGTATCCAAGCCCCTGCCCCTCTCCCGTTATACCATCCGGGAGATCAAGGCCCCGGAGCGTTACGGTGTCAACGAGACGGAGCTGACTGCCTATCTGGAGCATGAGGGCCAGATCGTGCGGTTTGAAGTGACCAACAATAGCTTGACCACCGGCGTATCCATCACCAAGACCGGCCCCAAGGAGATCGTGGCGGGCCAGCCTGTGCGCTATGTGTTCTCCGGGATCGCCAATACCTCCAATGTGCGTCTGGACAGCTTCTATTTCCGAGATACTCTGCCCGCGCAGGTGCGGTTGGAAACGGTGGTGACGGGCACCTGGAATTTCCCCGGCGTGTATAAGATCGTCTACCGGGTGAACGGCGGGGACTACCGCGCCTTGGCGGATAACCTGTCCACCAGCAAAAACTACACCCTGGCCGCCAGCTCTGCCGCCCTGGGCCTTGCGTCCAATGAGCGCGTCACAGAAGTGATGTTTGTGTTTGGGCAGGCCCCCGCGGGCTTTGCCCAGGTGGAGACGCCCTATCTCTACTGCAAGGCTGTTGCCGGACTGCCCGCCGGTTCCTTTGTCAATGTGGCCGATGTGGGCGGCGTCTACAACGGGACCTGGGTACAGGCGGTGAGCCGCTGGGTAACGAGCGTATATGGCAAGACGCCCACCCTGCCCCGGACGGGGTATTGAGCCATGGGGAGAAAAATAAATCGCACCGTGCGATTTATTTCCCACGGTGCGTCTACTCCCCAGAGAGGAGGCGGCCATGCCTGACTACAAGCGCGTCAACAGCAGTTTGGAGATCAGTAAGAAAATTGCCGACTGCCTGGAGGACATTGACCCCATCCAGTACAACGGGCAGAACCGGGCCAGACGGATACGGAATGTCAACGACCATATCCAGGGCCGGAACGATATGCCTCTGGACGAGCTGCTGGACTGGGCGGCCAAGGCCCAGGGCGGGAGCTATACCGCCCGCGTCCTGACCATCCGCCGGAGTATTCAAGACTTCCGAGAGCAAAAGGCCCTACTGGAAACGCCATACGCCAAGAGCGGCAGCGGGAGGCAATACAAGTATAAGACCATGGACCTGGACCTGGCCCGGCCTCTGAAGGTTATCGACCAGCCGATTTATGACCGGGCGGCAAAGGCGGGTTTTCCCCCGGATTTCTTCCGGGAGAGTTATTTTGACCAGGTGACTTTCTATTGCCTGCCCGATCATGCCGACTGCAATTTTTCCCGGTTTTACAACTGTACCTTTGCCGTGTGCCGCATCCAAGACGCCCGCTTTGATGGGATCAGCCTGTTCAGCTCTGAATTTCATTCCTGTGTGATCGACCACACCACTTTCTTTCACGCAACTCTGGCCGACACCCATTTTCACGACTGCAATATGGCCTGGGTCTCCTTCCAGCGGGCGAAGCTGGCCCGGTGCAATTTTCTTGACTGTGCCATGGACAGCGTTAATTTCATGGACGCTATTCTGGATGGGTGCGGTGCCGGGCGGTGCCAGATCAAAAACATTCGCTGTCTGGACCAGGCCACCGTCACCATGGGCGGAGCCACCGGCGGAGAGATTCGGGCCAACCGCGCCGCCATCTTCCGGGCCATGGGTGTCCCGGAGCCGCAGGAAAAGAAGCACAGACCCCGGAACCAGGAACGGTGAAGGTGGTCCGCCATGAAACCAAATCAGATGAGAGACTGGAGAAGGGCCGCCCCTGTGTGGGCGGCCTTCTCCATCCCCGTTCTCTGGCTGGCCGCCCTGCTGGCCTCCGGCTATGAGGACGGCATAACCGTCTTTGCTCTTATGGGCCGCTTCAGCGAACTGCTGGAGCGGCCCTTCGCCATCCGCTGGACACCCTACACGCTAAAATTTATGGCGGCGGCGCTCCTGGCCTACCTCTGTGCCATTGGACTGTACTGCTCCACCCGTCAAAACAAGCGGCCCGGCGAGGAGCATGGCAGCGCCCAGTGGGGCAGTGTTCGGGAACTGGACCGAAAGTATCGGGATAAGCACCCGGAAAACAATGTCATTCTCACCCAACATCTGCAAATGGGCCTGGACGGGCGGAAGCACCGCCGCAATCTCCTGCAAATCGTTGTGGGCGGCTCCGGCGCAGGCAAGACCCGCTTTGTCATCAAGCCTAACATCTATCTGGCAAATACCTCTTACCTGGTCACGGACCCCAAGGGCGAGGTAGCCAGGGCCGCGATCCCTCTGCTGCTCAAACGGGGCTACACCGTCCGCATCATCGACCTGGTGGACCCGGCCAACTCCGACTGCTACAACCCCTTCCACTACATTCGCAAGGACGCCGATGTGTTCCGCCTTATCGACAACTTCATCAAGAACACCACCCCCAAAAACGCCCAGCAGTCCGATCCGTTTTGGGAGAAATCCGAAACCGCCCTGTTCTCCGCTCTCATGCTCTATCTGCTCCATGAGGCCCCGGAGGAGGAACAGACCATGGAAATGCTTTTGACCATGATCGAGTACGCCGGGGCCAGGGAGGAGGACGACGATTATCAATCCCCGCTGGACCTGCTGTTTGAGGCGTTGGAGGAGGAACAGCCAGGCCATATTGCCGTGCGGGAATACCGCATTTTCAAGCAGGCCGCGGGCAAAACTCTGAAATCCATTTTAGTGAGCGCCGCCGTCCGCCTGTCGGTGTTCACCCTCCCGGACATCCAGCGCCTCACCGGGCGGGACGCCCTGGAGCTGGATAAGCTGGGGGAGCGCAAGCAGGCTATCTTCTGTATCATTCCGGACAGCAACGACAATTCCCTCAATTTTCTGGTGGGTATGCTCTACACCCAGGCGTTCCAGGAGCTTTACTACCAGGCGGATAAGGTGCATCAAGGCCCCCTGCCCGTGCCGGTGCGGTTTCTGTTTGATGAATTTGCCAATAGTGCGACACGTTTCTAACTGAAAAGGTTAGGCGTGAAGCTGAAAAAAATATGAAA
>OIYT01001137.1_pt1 | contig 20199 bp, 16 predicted proteins | sample 1588201 | NCBI WGS metagenome assembly OIYT01 (sample SAMN03283260) | human gut metagenome | biome: human-associated habitat; material: feces | host: Homo sapiens | place: USA | collected 2013
ATTGTCCCTGATTTTCAGAAAGCAGAGTTTCAGGAGGTTGAGAATCAAGGTACAGGTTTTCTGCCTCCTGTTTTTCAGCCGTTGATGAAGCAGTCCTTTTTGCCCGACTGCCCTCACGAACAGTAATAGCCTTGCGCCTTGTTTCCGCTTCAAGCTCATTGGCTTCTTCTTTGCTGACAGGCTTATCGAAAAAGCTGTACACATACTCAAAACAATTGTGAATGCTCTCGTTTGGCAGGAGCTTTGTGCGGACGAGATACCCCATATCCAAAAGCTTGCCGACAGCATTGTGAACCGCCGTTTTGCCCTCCTTGCAGATAGCTGTCAGACCTGACATGGAAAAATTCCAATAGTTCGGCAGGGACAGCACCTTGAGAAGAAAACCGAGTAATTTATTCTTGATCTCCCTATTCCGCAGGAGCTTGCTGCTGATCATCGAGTAATTTCCGACTTTCTTGACACGGTTCAGGGTAGCGTTATCGACCGTGTAAGTTTCAAGTTCGTAGTCATACCGAGGGATAGAATGATCCTTTTCGGAATATTCGTAAAAATTATAAACAGTGCGTATCCTGCCCGTAGGGGATTCGTTCGGCATCTGCACGATTTTTTGGAGATAGCCCCATTCTTCCAAGTCTGCAAGAGCGCTTTCAACGGCAGTTTCACCGTCGGGACAGACAGCGATCAAACCTGCCTTTGTGAAATTCCACTCAGGCGGCAGATCCATTACTCTGCCGAGCAGACCGATAGCAGGACATCCTAAATTCGTTGATCTGACAAAACAGTTGCTCAGAACGGCATAACCGCCAAATTTATGTACACGGCAAACCGTATCGGAAACCGTTTTTTTGATTTTTTTCTTATTGTCCATTTTCATTCACCCCTGTCAGCTATACTGAAACATCATATTTGGTATTCGCAGCTTGTTCACCGCATAAACGCAGCCGTAAGGCTTCTTGACTTCAAGGAGAAAACCTCGTTTTTTCAGTCCGTATACGGCATCGCAGAGCTTATCATAATGATAAATTGACAGCTCATTCACTTTTGTCAGTTCATCTACTGTAGAGTAGTCGATTTCTTCTTTGTTCATCATGATTTGCAGAATAGTAGTCTGCACTTCGGTAAAGCCTAAATTCGGCACATCAATTGCTTTTGGATTTGACATAGAAATTCCTCCCTGACTTTCATTCTGAAAAAGAAAATCGCTCCTCATTGCTGAGAAGCGTAGTACGATATTCAATTTTGGGCATAAAAATAGCGGACAGCGCTTCACTTCTATGAAACACCGTCCGCTATTGTCCATTATTCAGTTTGTCAACAGGCTTTCTACCGTCTTTTTTCTGTTATCTACCAAGTTTCTACCAATTTTTTTGTCGATAGGCTTCTACCAATTTTCTACCATAAATCTTCAAATTTGCGATTTTTACGATTTCCCGAAACAGTGTGGTTTTACTGATTTCTACCATAAAAAACGCCGTAGATTCGGGTTTTTAATGCCTTTTAATATCCACTAATGACCACTAATGCCGAATAGGGTCACTTATATCATATTTTTCTTTACAAATCAATCTATACTTGTCGAAAAAATATCAGTTAATTGATTTGAATTTTATTCATAATCAAAAGTTATTACAGTATCCAGACTGCATCCGTGATTAATGAGCTCATTGTCTATGTGTTCTTTTATTTCACCGCAAGAAATGCGGCAGCCATATGGGATTATTATATCAAAGAAAATACTTGCTTTTCCATTGCTTTCTGAAATACGAAAATCATGAACAGAAAATCCCTTATCAAGTGAGAGAGCAGCCGTTTCTGCAATATTCCTGTATTCGGATGTCTTTTCATCGTCAATATCAACAGGATCTGTATGAAGAGTAAGAGATATATTGAATTTTCTCAGAATATTTCTTTCCATATTATCAGCTATTTCATGTACTTCTTTGAAACTTCTGTTACTGTTTAATTCTATATGGCAGCTTCCGATCATATTAGTTATGCCATAATTATGAATTACAAGATCATGAACACCGATAATATTACTGTCAGACAATATTGTGCTTTTAATGCTTGATGAAATCTCTTCCGAAACAGGCTTACCGATAAGATCATCAACCGTATCACGAATAATCTCCAGACCTGTTTTCAGAATAAAGGCAGATACGATAATTCCCATTATACCGTCTATCGGGAAATCAGTGAACAACGAGGCAACAAGTGCTATTATCGTTGAACTTGTCGCAATAACGTCGTTCCGGCTGTCCTCTGCCGTTGCTTCGAGAACTCCGGAATGTATCTTTTTTCCAAGCCTTGAATTAAACAGAGAAAGCCATAGCTTTACGCCAATAGAAATTACAAGCGAAACAAGCACTATCAAACTGAATTTAACAGGCTGCGGATCACTTATTTTCCGTGCCGATTCCTTGAACAGTTCAAACCCGACAATAACTATAATTGCAGATAAAATCAATGATGTAAGATATTCTATCCTGCCATGCCCGAACGGATGATTCTTGTCTGCCGGTTTAGATGCCATTCTGCATCCAAGAAAAGTTACTATGCATCCGCCGCTGTCGGAAAGGTTGTTGAATGCATCGGAAATTATTGAGATCGAACCTGAAATAACACCCATTGAATATTTTAACAGAAAAAGAAATATATTGCATATAAGTCCCACCACACTGCTCAAAGCACCGTACGACTGCCGCACCGCAGCATTTTCAATATCTTCGTGGCTTTTTACAAATCTTTTTACAAGAAATTCAGTCATAAAGATCACCCCCCATCAATTATATTACTTATGTATGAAAATATATTATATCATACTGCCGTAAAACAATCAACCCTTTCGCCGTTTTTTTACTTGTTTATCAATTTTTTATCATTTTTTTATCATTTTTTTATCATTTTCTATTGAAAAAATTTCCCGAAAATGATATAATATAATGTAATAAAATTTCAGACAGCACCGTCAGCCATTCTTATTGGTGCTGCCTTTATCAGGAGTTGTTTATGAAAATCTGGAATGTCAGTCATCCGGACAGAAGAATTGCCAATAAACTATCGTTTGGCTGCGGCATAACACCGCTTGCAGCATCTGTCCTTGTTTCAAGAGGATTCACCCTGCCGGAAGATGTAACCGAAAAATACAATACAGATATGCTGTCCGATCCGTTTCTTATACGTGACATGAAACAAGCAGCGGATATTATAAACACAGCTATTGACGAAGGTCAGCGCATCTGCGTTTACGGCGATTACGACTGCGACGGAATCACTGCAACTGTTATTCTGTACTCATACCTTTCGGAATGCGGTGCTGATGTGTTCAGTTATATTCCGGAAAGAACAGAGGGATACGGACTTAACAAAAACGCAGTCGACAGGATATTTTCAGAAAACACCGGGCTTATCGTTACTGTTGACAACGGAATATCCGCTGTTGAAGAAGCAGAATACATATACTCAAAAGGAATGAAGCTCGTTATCACCGATCATCACCAACAGGGAGATATTCTTCCGAGGGCTGAAGCTATTGTTGATCCTCACAGGCGTGACTGCACATCTCCATTCAAGTTTTTGTGCGGTGCAGGTATTGCTCTTAAACTTGTGGCGGCTCTTGACGGAGGCGACTATACCCTCGCTCTTGAACAATTCGGCGACCTTGCCGCTATAGCAACTATCGCTGACGTTGTGAATCTTTCGGGCGAAAACAGATTTCTTGTTTCCTACGGACTGGAACTTATCAATAATACCGATCGTCCGGGACTTATTGAACTGATTAAAAAAGCAGGACTCAGCGATAAAAAAATAGATTCACGCTCCGTTGCATTTGGAATTGCTCCAAGAATAAATGCGGCTGGACGTTTCGGCTCTCCGAAACTGGCGTTTGATCTTCTTATGTGTGAGGACGATTATAAAGCCGGCGAACTTGCAGAGCAGCTCGATACGCTGAATACTCAGAGGAAAAATGCCGAGAACTCTATTACCGACGAAATTTACAGAACTTTTGACGAAAATCCCCGGCTTCTCCGAAACAGAGTTATTTTTGTTTCCGGAAAAAACTGGCACCACGGAGTAATCGGAATCGCAGCATCCAGAATAATGGAACGATTCGGAAAACCTGTTTTCATTGCTTCGGAATCGGACGGTGAAATAAGAGGATCTGCACGGTCTTTCGGTGAATTTTCAGTGTTCGGCGCACTGACATACGCTTCTGAAACTCTCGAAAAATTCGGCGGACATCCTGCTGCCGGAGGATTCACAATAAAATCCGGCATGGAAGAAAAATTCCATGAAAAACTTGAAGAATACGCAGCGAACTTCCACAAAATAATGCCTGTCCCATCTCTGAATGCAGATACGGCTCTTACATCTGATCTGCTTACAATGGAAAATGTATCCGGACTTTCACTGCTTGAACCTTTTGGCACTGACAACGAAAAACCTCTTTTCTATATTGAAGGAATAGCTCATAATATAAAGGGATTATCAGGAAACAAACACACTCTTATAAGCAGTGAGATCGGCGGTAAAAATCTCGATGTGCTGAAATTCTATACTTCTCCCGAAGATGTTCCGTTAAGAACCGGTGATCTTTTTATGGCAATCGTGAGTCTCGGAATAAATGAATTCAGAGGCTGCAAGTCAATTTCGATGATAGCAGAGGATATTCTCCCTATAAAATTTGACCAGAAAAAGTATTTTTCCGCATACAGCACCTTTGATGCCTTTATGCGCAGTGAGGAACTCCCACAGGCATATTATCCTGTAATGCTTCCGAACAGAAATACTGCTATGAAAATCTATGCCGCAATACCTCACGATGGTATCAGTGCCGATAAATTATACTTGCAGATTATGGACGAAAAACTGAACTACTGCCGCTTCTGCACCGTGATAGAGGCGTTCAGGGAACTTGGTATAATCAGTATGTCCTCAAAGAACAACAGAATATACAAAATTCCTGTAAAAGAAAAGAAAGATTTTGCTTCTGCTGCCGTTATCAGAACACTTGGCAGCATGATAAGAAAGTAGGAGAAAATTATGACAGATGAAATGAAAAAATCAGATGATATAATTCCGGCTGAAGAAGCAGAAGAAAAAAAATCTGACGACTATCTTAATGATATTCCGGAGTTTGACGACAACTATACTATTGAAATGCTTATCCAGAAGATCCTTACGGATGACAGGCAGTATGACGTCAGTAAAATAGTTTCTGCCTACGAGTTTGCGGCAAAGGCTCACGAGGGACAAAAGCGTTCATCAGGACAGGCATATATAATTCATCCGCTTGCGGTAGCGTACATCTTATTGGAGCTTGGCATGGATACTGATACGATCTGCGCTGCCCTGCTCCACGACGTTGTCGAAGATACTCCGGCAACTCTTGACGATCTTAAAAAACGCTTTGGTCAGGATGTAGCAATGCTTGTGGACGGGGTTACAAAACTGAGCAAAATTCCGATCTTCACAAAAGAAGAACAGCGTGCGGAAAATATAAGAAAAATTCTTCTTGCCATGTCTCAGGATATACGTGTAATGATTATAAAGCTCTGCGACAGGCTTCACAATATGCGGACACTGAAATACCGTCCGCATGACAAACAGCGTATTACGGCTCTTGAAACCATGAACATCTACGCTCCTATCGCCCACAGACTTGGAATCCGTGCTGTAAAAGAAGAACTTGAAGATCTTGCTTTCCATTATCTTGACCCCTACGCTTACACCGAAATAGAACATATTCTTGAAAATAAAAAGGAAGAGCGTGAAGCTTTTATAGAGATAATTAAAAGCCGCATTGCACAGAGATTCAAGTCAGAGGAATTTGCAGAACCGCCGCAGATAGACGGCCGTGTAAAGAGCATCTACGGCATTTACAAAAAAATATTCCTGAATCATAAAAATATTGACGAAGTATATGATAAGTATGCCGTAAGGATAATCGTTTCATCCATTTCGGAATGCTATAATGTTCTCGGACTTATCCATGATATGTTCCGGCCGCTTCCCAACCGTTTCAAAGACTATATTTCCACCCCTAAAAGCAATAATTACAGATCACTTCACACTACTGTTCTCGGAAGAGAGGGAATTCCCTTTGAAGTTCAGATACGTACATGGGAAATGCACGGAGAAGCTGAATATGGTATCGCAGCTCACTGGAAATACAAGGAAGGAATCAACGGCAGAGACAAAATGGAACAGCGTCTTGCATGGGTGCGTCAGATAATCGAGGCACAGCAGACATCGGATGACGTTGAGGAGATAGTCCGTATCATAAAAACCGACCTTGCGCCGGAGGATATCGTTGTCATGACACCAAAGGGCAAATCAGTTGATCTTCCGGTAAATTCCACTGTTATTGATTTTGCATACCGTATACATACACAGATAGGTCACAAAACTATAGGAGCAAAAGTGGACGGCAGAATCGTTCCTCTGGATTACAAACTCCAGACCGGACAAATATGTGAAATAATCACCAGCAAAGATCCCAACAAAGGCCCGAACAGAGCATGGCTCAATATCGTAAAAACAAACGAAGCACGGTCAAAGATACGTTCATGGTTCAAAAGAGAACGGCGTGAGGAAAATATAGCAGAGGGAAAAGCCGCTCTTGAACGTGAATTCAAGCGTCACAGAATATCACTTGACGAATCGCAGTATGAAGAATTCCTTTCCGATGACTTCAAGCGTCACAACTGCGAAACACTTGATGATTTTTATGCATCTATCGGTTACGGCGGTGTTCTGCTTTCAAAGATTGTTCCCCGCCTTAAAGATAAATTCGAGAAAATATATAACAATACGCCTCAGACTGCTGCCCCGCTTATACAGCCAAAATCAAACAGCAAAAACACGATCGTGCTCGATCAGATAGATGACGTTCTCGTGAAATTTGCCCAGTGCTGCAATCCCCTCCCCGGAGATGATATAGTCGGATTTATAACCAGAGGGCACGGGATTTCTGTCCATACTACAAAATGCTCAAATTACAGGGCTGTTCTGAACCGCAATAACGAAGAAGAAATGAGCCGCTGGTGTGAGATACAGTGGTCTGACAACAGTGCAGTACAGCTCCAGACGAGCTTTGAGGTCACGGCTGTTGACAGGGTAGGACTTGTTTACGATATCACCTCGATACTTCTTGAAGCCAGAGTTCCTATCGTTCACTCTGCATCACGTGTCATGAAGAATGGAGATGCTATTTTTGAAGGAACTATTATTATTTCAAGTACGGATCAGCTGAAAAACCTTTTTGAAAAACTCAGAAAAATAAAAGGTGTGATTACAGTCGAGAGATCAACGATCTGAATGTGAGGTGCTGAAATGAAAATACACTTGCTGAATCTCGGGGAACTCCGTGTAAACTGTTACGTTGTTGAAACAGCACCCGGACGATGTGTTGTCATTGATCTCGGCGGAGATCCGGACAGACTTATTAATTTTCTCAATCTGCATAAACTGAAACTCCGGAAAATTCTCCTTACCCACGGTCACTTTGACCACATCGGCGGCGTTGAGGCTGTACGCAGACTGACAGGCGCAGAAGTGTACATCCATGAAGATGATGCCATAATGCTGTCAAGCGCCGAATATTCACTTGCCGCCGGAATGTCTTTCCATCCGTTTGAACCGGTCACTGATTATACCGCAATTACCGGAGATTCCATTCTTAACGACGGTGATCTGAGTTTTAAGGTAATGCATACCCCCGGACACTCAGGCGGAAGCGTCTGCTATATCTGCGGCGATGTTATTTTTTCCGGCGATACGCTGTTCAGGGAATCTGTAGGGCGCTCTGATTTTCCCGGAAGCAACTCCATTGATCTTGACAATTCACTGCGTTCTCTGTCTTTGATTTCCGGAGATTACAAAGTTCTGCCGGGGCACGGACCGTCTACAACGCTTGACCATGAACGTCATACCAACCCTTTTATGCTGAAAAACAGAATGAATTAATATGATACTAACGAGGAATATATGATGAATAATTTTAAAATGCCGGTTATTTTAATCGGCAATTCTTTTAAATATGAGATAGAGGCAACTTTGAAATTGTTTTTTCATGAGAACAGATTTGCTTTTTCCGATGATATAAGCAACGCTGTCGGAGATAATTACGTTGTTGCCTGTATCCAAAATGAAAATGAAATATCAGTTGAAATAATGCTTAACGGAGTTTCTGAGTCTCTTTCTTCTGTGGACGGATCATGAAGAAATACATCACCGCCATGAGGGCAACAATCATAATCATACTTTCCATAGTTCAAGGTTCTCCTTCAGTGTTGAAATCAGAATGTATCTATTATATCAAAGCTGACACTATTTGCAAGCCTTTTCTCAAGAAAGCAGTCTGCAATTTCATTTCCGTGGTCTGAAACAACGAACACCGATGTGCATCACCCTCGCGGGGCCAGATAGATCAGGTTCCGGTCCGCGAGGAAATTCGACACGCTGTAAAGCACTACGGCGGTATCGATGCCCTGCTCCGCCATATAGTCCGCCACGGAAGTGTGGTAGTACCGCAGGTCCACCAGATGCACCTCGGAAAAGCGCTGGGCCAGAAAGGGCGCCAGAGAATCGGAATAGGAGTCCCGGATCAGCAGCAGCTTGCTGCCGTCGGTGATCGCCGGGTTTTCAAGGACGCACAACGGCTGATTGCCGCCGAGGAAGGAGCTGTATTTATCCTTGTGCTCCAGATAGCTCCGGTCATACAGCCGCCCCGCCGCCTCCTTGCCGGACTTCCAGGACGTGACCCGCAGGCTGTCCTCGGGCACCCAATACTCTATGGTATCCGGGGCAAGCCAGTGGATACCGGAGGTGGAGTACAGGGTGCCGTTGAAGTCCATGCTGGCAATTTCCGGTGTAAAGTCAGTTTCCTTTAGCGGTTCCTTTTCCAAGGCATTTAACAGCGCATTGGCTCCGTAGAACGCCCCACGGGTGGTCCAATGGTGGTCGGTCCGGTAATAGATAGGTTCCCCCGCGTGTTCCGTCAAGGCTCCCAGCAGATCCACCGTGGGCAGGCCCGTTTTCTCCGCCGCACTTTGGATGAATGCAGCCTGATCGAAGCCGGGCGCGCCCTGCGGCAGCCTGTCCTTCCAGATCTCTGCCGCCGAGGGGATCAACCCCAAAAGCACCCGGCCATGAGATGCTTCTCCAAACCGCTTCACATCGTCCAAATTCTTTTCCATCTGAAGCCTGTCCGGTTCATCCACCTTGGCGATGAGGGTGTCGCCGCAGAGGTAGACGCCGTTGAATTCCCGCTTGCCCAACATCTGCTCGCACCGGGCCTTCAGGCCCGTCCAGTCATCCCGCAGAGGGAACTGGTCGGCAAAATAGTCCTCCATCCCCGCGGTAAAGCTGCCGTTTTTCAGGGTTTCCCAGGAAAAGTCCGGGAACTGGGCCAGCGTCCGGTTTTCCGTTTCAGAGCGCGCCCGGTCCGGCAGCGCAATGTGCCACGCCAGCAATCCTGCCAGAAACAGGCAGAAGATCCCCGTGGTCAGCCGTCCCTTGTTCGCCATGCGGTTCCCTCCCTTCTTGGGTGAAATGAAAAATCAGAATCGGAAATACAGAAACGGGTTGTAGCTGCCGTCTACCAAGTAGGCCGTGCAGATCACCAGCCCCGCCGTCATCAGCAGCGGCCCCAGCAGGTCTCTCGTCCGCTCCGGCAACCGGTCCCAGACCTTCCGGGGCAGACGGGTGGAGCCAATCGTTAAAAGCAGCAGCGTCAGACCATAGGCTATCAGGTAGTAGCCGTCAGCGGCACTCCACAGCGTTCCGCTGCCGAAGCAGGTTTTGAAATACCCGGCGCAGACGGTGAGGTCCTCCATGGCGAACACGCCCCAGCCCACGAACACCACCACAAGCGTGTAGAAATGCCGCAGCCACGATGGCAACTTTTGGAGGAAGTCCCGCAGCAGATACTTTTCCAGCATGAGCCACACAAAGAAGTGCAGGCCCCAGAGGATGAAGTTCCAGCTTGCCCCGTGCCAGAAGCCGGTGCACAGCCAGACGATGAAAATATTCCGCACCGTCCGGGCCGTTCCCCGCCGGCTGCCGCCCAGCGGAATATAGAGGTATTCCCGGAACCATGTAGTCAGGGAAATATGCCACCGCCGCCAGAACTCCGTCACGGAGGCAGCGGTATAGGGGTAGTCGAAGTTTTCCGGGAAGTGAAAGCCCAGCATCTGCCCCATGCCGATGGCCATGTCGGAATAGCCGGAGAAGTCGAAGTAGATCTGAAAGCCGAAGGCCGCGATGCCCAGCCAGCCGCCGACGGCCGTCAGCGTCCCGGCAGACTGCGCCGCCAGCTCCGCGTCCCACAGTGCACCGATGCTGTTGGCCAGCAGCACTTTTTTCGCAAGGCCCACGGTGAACCGCCGTGCCCCGGCGGCGAACGCCGATGCCGTGTTCGTCCGGTGAATCAGCTCCGCCGCAACATCCTTATAGCGGACGATAGGCCCCGCCACCAGCTGCGGGAACATGGTCACATAGGCGCCGAAGGACACCATGTCCCGCTGGGCGGGCGCGTCCTGCCGGTAGACATCAATGGTATAGCTCATGGTCTGAAAGGTAAAAAAGGAAATGCCGATGGGCAGGGGCAATCCCAGGGTGGGAATGGAAACGCCGGGGATCAGAGAGAGGTTGGCGGCGAAGAAATCCCAATACTTGAAAAAGCCCAGCAGACCTAAGTTCAGCAGCACGCTCTCCGCCACGAACCACCGGGCCAGCTTGTCCCGGCTGCGGTACTTCTCCACCAGAAGGCCGTGGGTATAGTCGATGAGGATGGACAGCACCATGATGCTGATATAGACCGGCTCCCCCCAGCCGTAGAACACCAGGCTGGTCAGCAGCAGCGCCAGGTTCCGCCACCGAAGAGGAACGGCGAAGTAGATCGCCAGCGTGATCGGCAAAAAGCCGAACAAAAAGGGCAGACTGCTGAAACGCATGGGCTGTTCACCTCCTTTTTCTGTAAAGTATTTCTACTTGAACGCCGTTAAAATACAACGTTTTCTCGTTTCTACATAGCAAACCAGCCGTGGTGTCACGGCTGGTTGTTCCGCGTCAGACTGTTACGCGCCGAATTGTGCGTTCCAGGCGTCCTCGATCTCCGTCTGGTACTCGCCGGAGGCGATCATTGCCACATAGGCGCCGTTTTGCAGCACCTTGGCAGCCTTCCACTGGTCAATGGTCTCAGGATAGAAGGCATCCCCGTCCGCCTGACTGTCGATCCGGGTCTGGAGGATCTCCGCCGCCTTGGCGGCATCGTCCTCGGTTTCACACTGCATGAACACATACTCATTCACAGCGTAGGACATCACCGGGGATTTCGCCAGCAGCTGCTTGGTGGAGATCTCCCCCAGGCCGGGATAGTACATCTCCAGCATGTCGCTGTCCAGGTCCATCATATCGTCGCCCCAGCCGTACTGCTCCGCAAGGCCGTTGTAAAAGGCCGTCAGGTCCACGTCATTGGCCGTCTCCGTCTTGCTGCCGCAGGCCGACAGCACACCGCACAGCAGCAGGACCGCTGCCGCCAGCGCAAACAATTTCTTCATAGTGCCTCCTTATGAACGTCCCTCAAGGGCGTTCATTTTCTTTCTATTGTGTTCTCTGCTTGCTAATATACACGATTTGCGTTATAATAGTCAAGAAACAAGCGGTAACAATCCGATTACAGAAAAGAGGTTTTTTCATGTACAGCTTCCGCAACGATTACAGCGAAGGCGCGCATCCCCAGGTTCTTCAGGCTCTGACGGACACCAATCTGGTCCAGACCTGCGGCTACGGCGTGGACCCCATCTGTGAGGAGGCCCGTGACCTGATCCGGACGGTCTGCGCCGCTCCCGAGGCAGACGTTCACTTCCTGGTCGGCGGCACCCAGACCAACCTGACGGTCATCACGGCGCTGCTGGCCTCCTATGAGGCTGTGATCGCCGCCCACACCGGCCACGTCAACTGCCATGAAACCGGCGCCATCGAAGCCACCGGCCACAAGGTCTGCGTGGAGACCTCCCCGGACGGCAAGGTGACTCCCGCTATGGTGGAGGCCGTTCTGGCCCGTCATGACGGCTCGGAGCACATGGTCTCCCCCAAGATGGTCTACATTTCCGATACCACTGAGATCGGCACCGTCTACACCAAGGCGGAGCTGACCGCTCTGCGGCACTGCTGCGATGAGCACGGCCTGCTGCTGTTCCTGGACGGCGCCCGTCTTGGCTCCGCCCTCACCTCCCCGGAAAGCGATCTGACGCTGGCGGATCTGGCGGCGCTGACGGATGTGTTCACCATCGGCGGCACCAAGAATGGCGCAATGTTCGGCGAGGCCGTGGTACTGACGGTCCCCTGCCCCCACTTCCGCTGGCACATCAAGCAGCGGGGCGGTATGCTGGCCAAGGGCCGGCTGCTGGGTGTACAGTTCCAGGCGCTGCTGAAGGACGATCTCTACTTCGACATCGGCCGTCACGCCAATGACATGGCTTTCCGTCTGCGGGACGGCTTCAAGGCGCTGGGCTATGAGTTCCCGGTCCCCTCCCCCTCCAACCAGCAGTTCCCGGTCATGAAGATCCAGACCGCCGAAAAGTTGGCCGCCATGGGCTTTGAGTTCCAGGTGGAGCGGGTCATCGACGAAGAACACATTATGTACCGCTTCGTCACAAGCTGGGCCACTCCCGAAAGCGCTATTGACGATCTGCTGAACGCTCTGGCTCAGTGCCAGTAATCGCGATTTCCGGCAAAACAGCTCATAAATCCCCCTGCTCTTTAGAAAAAAGAGCAGGGGTTCTTCTTTTTTCGACATGTTTTTCTTGACACGAACAGTTGTTCGATGTATGATAGAAACAGGTAAAGAACATTTGTTCGATAGGAGGAACGTGTTATGATCGGTTGGAGCTTTTTCTTTATGCTGGTAGGCGTATCCACTTTGGCTTCCCAGGTATTCCGGGTAGTGGACTATATTGAACAGCCCACCCGTCATACCCGCCGCCACGCTGCGGCACGGTGAAGATGGACGTTCTTGCCAAGCTGGAGATCCTGACGGACGCAGCCAAGTATGACGCCGCCTGTACCTCCAGCGGCGTCCGCCGCGGGTTCCGGCAGGGCTATATCGGCAACACCACCTCGTCCATCGCCGGCTGCTGCCATACCTTCTCCGCTGATGGGCGGTGCGTCACGCTGCTGAAGGTGCTGATGAGCAACTGCTGTGTCTATGACTGCGCCTATTGCGTCAATCGGCGGAGCAACGATACCCGGCGGGCGGCGTTTACGCCGCAGGAGCTGGCGGACCTGACCATCAACTTCTATCGGCGGAATTATATTGAGGGGCTGTTCCTCTCCTCCGGGGTACTGCGGAATCCGGACTACACCATGGAGCAGATGATCCGGGCCATCCGCATTCTTCGGGAAGAATACCGCTTCAACGGCTACATCCACGCCAAGGCCATCCCCGGCGCTGCCTCGGAGCTGGTGGAGCAGCTGGGCCTTTTGGCCGACCGGCTGAGCTGCAACATTGAACTGCCCTCAGAGGCAGGACTGCGGACTCTGGCCCCGGAAAAGACGAAGGCCGCTATACTGGCTCCTATGCGGCAGATCCAAGTCAGAAGTATTCAAAATAAAGAAGAACTGGTCAAGTACCGCCACACACCCAAGTTCGCCCCGGCGGGCCAGAGCACCCAGATGATCGTGGGTGCCACGCCGGACAGCGACCTCCACATTCTGCGGCTGACGCAGGGGCTTTATGACCGGTATCAGCTGAAACGGGTATTTTTCTCCGCCTATGTGCCGGTGGTGGAAAGTGCCCTTCTCCCCTCCAAGGAGACCAAGCCGCCCCTGCTGCGGGAGCATCGGCTCTATCAGGCGGACTGGCTGCTGCGGTTTTACGGGTTCCGTGCGGAGGAGCTGCTGGACGAGCAGGCCCCTTCCTTTGACCCCCGTCTGGACCCCAAATGCTGCTGGGCCTTGCGGCATCCGGATTTTTTCCCCGTAGAGGTGAACCGGGCGGACTACGAAGCACTGCTGCGCGTCCCCGGTCTGGGGGTAGTATCCGCCCGCCGCATCCTGACTGCCCGGCGGGCTGGCCCTCTGCGGCTGGAAAATCTGCCGAAATTAGGTGTGGTGATGAAGCGGGCGCAGTATTTCCTCACCGCCAATGGCCGCATGGCCGACGGCCTGCGCTTCACGCAGGACAGCCTTCTGCGAAACCTCATCGCCGTGGAGCAGTCCCTGCTGCCCCAGCCGGAGATGCGACAGCTTTCTCTGTTCGACGATGCCGTTTAAGTCCGGAGGTGCCCTATGAACGAAATGATCTACACCTATGACGGCAGCTTCGAGGGCTTTCTCTGCTGCATTTTTGACAGCTACGCCAACAAAGAAGTCCTCACCGCCATTACCGACGATGAGGACTCTGCGCCTATTCTGTTTCCCGTCCGGGCGATACAAACCGACAGCGGTCACGCCGGGCGCGTCCTGCGAAAGCTGCACAAGCTCTCCCCCTACGGGGAGGAACTGGTGCGCCGGGGGTTTCTCACCTGCATGGAGGACCGTGAGATTCGCCTGTACCGGCTGGTGGTGAAGCTGCTGCGGGAGGGGTCCGGCTTTCTGCGGAACTTTTCCGACGAGACGCTTCATCCGGTAGCGGCAGCCGTCCGGCACCTCAACGGCGAAGCCCACCTTTTAAAAGGCTTTCTCCGCTTCTCCGAGCTGGGCGGCATCCTCGGCAGTGAGATCGAACCGAAAAACCGGGTCCTCCCCATTCTGCGGGGCCACTTCTGCGCCCGCTATCAAAACGAGAAATTTTTCATTTATGACCGCACCCACCACGAGGCGCTGTTTTACGCCGCCGGCAAGGCCGTCATTCGCCCGTTAGCGGACTTTCAGATGGCGCCGCCGGACGAGACGGAGGCCGCCTACCGGCTGCTTTGGAAGCGTTTTTATGACACCGTAGCTATTCGGGAGCGGGAAAATCCGAAACTGCGAATGACCCACATGCCAAAGCGTTATTGGTCCACCATGACGGAATTTCAGGATGATCCCTATTTCACTCCGCAAAGCTCTGCCGCAGCCGTTCCAGTCCCCGGCGTTCCAGCCGGGAAACCTGCACTTGGGACACCCCCAGCACCCGGGCGGCCCGCTCCTGCGTCAGCCCCTTGAAATAGCGGAGCAGAATCGTCATGCGCTCCTTTTCCGGCAGTTGATCCACCGCCTCCCGCAGGGCGATGCGCTCCACAAGTCCCTCCTCCGGGGCCTCTGTGCCCAGCAGCCCCTCCAGCGCAAGGCCGTCCGCTGTTTCCCGCTGCAAGGAATCCGGTGCCTCTGTGGCCAGATCCACTTGGGCGATCTCCTCCGGTGTCCATCCGGTCTGATCCGACAACTCGGAGAGGGACGGCTCCCGCCCCAACTCCTGCCGCAGCCGCTCCCGCAGGGCATACAGAGTCAATGCCTGCTCCCGGATGCTCCGTCCCACCTTGATGGTGCCGTCATCCCGGAGAAACCGCCGGATCTCCCCGGCGATCTTGGGAACGGCATAGGTGGAAAAGCAGGTGCCGTAGGAAAAATCAAACCCCCGGATCGCTTTCAGAAACCCAAGACATCCCAGCTGGTACAGGTCGTCCGGCTCCACTCCCCGGCCATAATACCGGCGGACCACGCTCCAGATCAGGCCGTTGTTTTCCAGCACCGCCTGCTCACAGGCGTCCCGGTCCCCCTCCTGAGCCGCCCGCAGCAGCTCCATGGCGCCATTCATCGCTTGATCCGGGGGGCGATTTTCTTTTTCATCACCACGGTGGTACCCCGGCCAGCCACGGACCGCACCTTTAAACTATCCATAAAGCTCTCCATGATGGTGAAGCCCATGCCGCTGCGTTCCTCTCCTCCGGTGGTGAACATGGGCTGCCGGGCCTTTTCCACATCCGGGATGCCCCGGCCGTAGTCCCGCACCGTGATCTCCAGCACTTGTCCGGTACAGATCCGGACCTTCACCGTCACCTTGCCGATCCGGTCCGGGTACGCATGGACGATGGCGTTAGTGGCCGCCTCAGAAACGGCGGTCTTGATGTCCTCCAGCTCGTTGAGAGTGGGGTCCATCTGTGCCGCGAAGCAGGCCACCGCAGAGCGGATAAACCCCTCGTTGCTGCTCTGGCTGGGAAACTGCAAAGTGACTTCATTTTCCGTCTTTATTTTCATTATGTAAACCTCCCGTTATTGAATGGAAACCAGCCGCCCGATGCCGGCAGCGTCCAGAACACGGCGGGCCTGCTCCGGCACGTTCCGGAGCACAACGCTGCCCTCCATCAGCTGCATCCGCTGCTGAGACCGAAGGATCAGGGCGATCCCGGAGCTGTCCATAAAGGTCACGCCCGCAAAGTCTAAGATCAGACTTCGGGGAAGGGCCGCATCAATGGCGATCTCCACTTCCTTCAAGGCATTTCTGGCCCCGTGATGGTCCATTTCTCCGCTGAATTCCAGCAACAGCTCCCGGTCTGTGTCCCGCGCTCGTATATCCATACTATTCCCTCTTTTGTCGAATTTTATCCCCATTTGTCAAATCAGCTCAGAAGGTACTCTGCTCCGATCAGATCTGTTGGGGAATGGCTTGTCTTACGGTGATGGTAGCATATTCGCCGGACAGGTTTCTGTCGAAGCCGGGTGCGACTGTCATATTTTTATGTAAATCTCTGCCGGTTATCTCTCACCTGCCGTATCACGGTCAAAATCGACGGAAAACGTTCCCTTAATGCGCCCATGGCCCTGCCTTCGGGCCCATAATAGCGCACTTGAAATTTGCAGCAAAAAAAGCGGCCCATGCGTAAAACGCATAGGCCGCTTTTTCGTGCAGTCAAAGCAGATTAGATCCAGTTTTCAGAAAACGGTTTTTCCGTTAATACAACGCTTCACCGGTATAGACCAGCTTGGCGTCACCGGTGAGGGTGATCTTCTCGTCGGTGTAATTCACCACCAGATCACCGCCGGCAGCCCGGACGGTCACATCCCGTCCCTTTTCGCACATACCGTTGGCCACGGCCGCCACCACAGCGGCGCAGGCACCGGTGCCGCTGGCCATGATCTCGCCGCTGCCCCGCTCCCAGACCCGCATTTTGATGGTGCTGGGATTCACCACGCGAATAAACTCTGCGTTGATCCGCTCCGGGAAATAGGGAGCCTGCTCAAACCGGGGACCGAGGAACTCCACATCCACATCGTCGATCCGGGGGCAGAAGGCCACGCAATGCGGCTCTCCCACGTCTACGCAGGTGATGTTGAAGGACTGTCCGCCGATATACACCGGGTAATCCACCACCGTCTTTTCCGCGATGGCAAACCGGAAGGCCGCCGCATCCAGAGAGGCACGGCCCATATCCACACAGGCGGAGGTCACAAGACCGTTGGCGGTGTAGAGGTGTACCTCCCGGACGCCGGCACCGGTCTCGATCCGCATATCTTCCTTTTTCACCAGACCGTTGTCATACAGGTACTTGCCCATGCAGCGCAGGGCGTTGCCCGCCGTGGCGCTCTCGCTGCCGTCGGCGTTGAACAGCCGGATTTTCGCATCGGCAATGTCGGAATGCTCCATCAGGACGATCCCGTCGGCGCCGATGCCGTAGTGCCGGTCACAGAAGGTGACGCACAGGGACTCTGGGCAGGTGATCTCGCCGTGGAAGTTTTCCAGGAAGATGTAATCGTTTCCGCAGGTCTGCAGCTTGGAGAATTTCAGCTTCTGCCGCTCGCTGCGAAGGTGGCAGATGTCGATGAGTTCCGTGTTCCGCTGGTTGTAGCGGCTGGCCAGAATATCCGTCAGCGCGTTGGCGGTATCCAGAGAGGTCAGGCACGGAATCCCCAGCTGGACGCAGCGGTGGTTCAGATGGATGAAGTCCCGGATATAGATGGGCTCCGTGGAGCCAGTGAGGATCACATAGTCAATCCGGCCGTTTTCAAGAAGCTGGAACACTCGGTTGTCCTTCCCCAGCTTGCCCACGATCTCCACATCGGTACCCAGACGGGAGATCTCTCTGGCGGTGCCGTCGGTGGCGTAGAGCTTGTAGCCCATTTCGTCCAGCTTCCGGGCGATGTTGACGATCTCCGGCTGATCCCGGTGGTTCACGGAGATCAGCACGCCGCCGCGGGTCTCCTTCTCCACCTTGTATCCGGCAGAGACAAGGCCCTTGAACATGGCCTCCTGCATATTTTTGCCAAGGCCCAGCACCTCGCCGGTGGATTTCATCTCCGGGGAGAGGGCAGCGTTGGCATCGGTGATTTTCTCAAAGGAGAACACAGGCACCTTCACGGCCACATAGGGGGGCTGGCGGTACAGACCGGTGCCATAGCCCAGAGAGGCCAGAGGCTGACCCACCATGACGCGGGTAGCCAGATCCACCATGGGTACGCCGGTGACCTTGGAAATGTAGGGCACCGTGCGGCTGGCACGGGGGTTCACCTCAATGACGTACAGCTCGTTCTGGTAGATCAGATACTGAATATTGATGAGGCCATGGGTTCCCAGAGACAGGGCCAGCTTTTCCGAGCAGTCCACGATGACCTTCAGCATCTTATCTCCGATGGAAAAGGGCGGATAGACAGCAATGGAGTCGCCGGAGTGGACGCCGGTGCGCTCGATGTGCTGCATGATGCCGGGGATCAGGACGTCCTTGCCGTCGGAAATGACGTCCACCTCCAGCTCCTTGCCCATGAGGTATTGGTCCACCAGCACCGGGTTTTCGATCTTGCCGGAGAGAATGACCTCCATATAGGTCCGCACGTCCTCGTCATTGTGGGCGATGACCATGTTCTGGCCGCCGATGACGTAGGAGGGGCGCAGCAGCACGGGATAGCCCAGCTCATGAGCGGCGTCCAGCGCCTCCTGCATACCGGTGATGGCCCGGCCCTGAGGCCGTTTGATAGAGAACCGCTCCAGCAGGGCATCGAACCGCTCCCGGTCCTCTGCCATGTCGATGGACTCAGCGCTGGTACCCAAAATGGGGATACCGTGGCTGTCCAGGAACTTGGTGAGCTTGATGGCCGTCTGGCCGCCGAAGGCCACCACCACGCCCACGGGCTTCTCCACCTCGATGATGTGCATGACATCCTCGGGGAACAGAGGCTCAAAGTACAGGCGATCGGCGGTATCATAGTCCGTGGAGACGGTCTCGGGGTTGTTGTTGACGATGACTACTTCGTAGCCCAGCTCCTTCAGCGTCCAGACGCAGTGGACGGAGGAATAGTCGAACTCGATGCCCTGACCGATGCGGATGGGGCCGGAGCCAAGCACCATAATGACCGGCTTGCCGCTGCGGGGGAAGGTCCGGGATTCGCAGAACTTATCAAAAGTGGAATAGAAATAGGGAGTCTCGGCATCGAACTCCGCGCCGCAGGTATCCACCATCTTGTAGACGGCGTCTTTCTTTTCACAGGGCAGCGCGGCAGCGCCGGAGAGTCGCTTGAGGGTATCGTCGGGATAGCCCATCTTCTTGCCGGTCTCATAATGCTCAACAGTGAGGCCGTCCTTTTCCAGAGCCTTTTCAAATTCCGCCATTTTCTTCAGCTTTGCAAGGAACCAGCGGTCGATCCGGGTGATGCTGAAGATCTCGTCGATGGACGTACCGCCCTTCAGGGCCTCAAAAATGGTAAACAGACGGTGGTCATCCACCCGGCGGAGCCGCTCCCAGATGGGGGCGCGGTCCTCAGGGTCGTTTTTGCGGTTCAGGCTGTCCAGACCCACTTCCGCGCCGCGGACGGCCTTCATCAGTGCCATCTCGAAGCTGGGAGCGATGGCCATGACCTCGCCGGTGGCCTTCATCTGGGTGCCCAGCTTGCGGCTGGCGTCGGCAAACTTGTCGAAGGGCCACTTGGGCATCTTCACCACAATGTAGTCCAGCGTGGGCTCAAAGCAGGCACAGGTCTTGCCGGTGATGTCGTTTTTGATCTCGTCCAGCGTGTAGCCCAGGGCGATCTTCGTGGTGATCTTGGCAATGGGATAGCCGGTGGCCTTGGAGGCCAGCGCGGAGGAGCGGCTGACACGGGGGTTCACCTCGATGACCGCATATTCAAAGCTGTCCGGGTTCAGAGCCAGCTGCACGTTGCAGCCGCCCACGATGCCCAGATGAGTGATGATGTCCAGAGAGGCCTTCCGCAGCATCTGGAACTCCTTGTCCGCCAGGGTCTGGGTGGGGGCCACCACGATGGAATCACCGGTGTGGACGCCCA
>OIYT01001143.1_pt1 | contig 20113 bp, 21 predicted proteins | sample 1588201 | NCBI WGS metagenome assembly OIYT01 (sample SAMN03283260) | human gut metagenome | biome: human-associated habitat; material: feces | host: Homo sapiens | place: USA | collected 2013
GGAGCCCTCCGGCCCGTTTTCAGCGGGGGCGGTCAGGTTCTCCGGCGCCGCGGCCATCTTCCGGCCAAGGTCAACAGGGCGCAGGACGATCAGGCCGGCCGCCAGCGCCATGACCAGCGCCAGCACAACGCTCAGGATCAGCAGCGGATTGTGCTTCCGCCGCAGCTCACGTTTTCCCCGCACAGCCGTCCCTCCTTCTTTTTCGCTATTCTATCACAGTTTCCGCCGCCGCGCCAGACAGCGGCGGGATTTTTTCGGAAACCGCCCTGTGCCGTCCTCCCTTTACAGGACGGCGTTTCCGGCATAAAATCTCTGTTGACAAAACGTCAGCTTCTCCACGCAAAAATCCGGCCCCGGATATGCGAAGCTGTTCACAGCAAAACAAAAAGAGTTTTGATCATGAAGAGCCAAAAAATCCTTGCGGCCCTCCTGGCCGGGTGCTCCTCCGCGCAGCCGGAGTCCCCGTCCGCCGACGGCTCCGACGCGAGCCAGCAGCTGCCGGAGGACACCGGCGAGACGCCGCGGAGCGAATTCGTCGGATCCTCTCTGGGCGTGTTCACCACCCAGGATATCAACGGAAATGAATACACGCGGGACTTGTTCGCGGACTATGACCTTACGCTGGTCAACATCTTCGCCACCTGGCGCTCCCCCTGCGTGACGGAGATGCCCGAACCGGAGGCGCTGTGCCAGCAGATGGAGGAGCAGGGCGTACAGGCGGTGGGCTTTGTCCTGGATGTGCGCGGCGAAGAGGGCGAGATTGCCCAGGAGGACCTGGAGCGGGCCCGGGAGCTGGTGGAGCGGACCGGCGTCACCTATCCCGTCCTGCCGCCTGACACCACCGGCCTGAACGGCCGCCTGACCGGGATCGAGGCCATCCTGGAGACCTTCTTTGTGGACCGGGACGGCAATCCTACGTTGGCAACGGCAGCCTGGGGGACTGGCTGGAGGTCGTTGAGCAGGATCTGGCCGCCCTGGAGGGCGACGCGTGATGCGGTGGCTGATTTCCTCCCGCCGGGCCGGCGTGGCCGCGACCGCTCTGGGCGCGGCGATGATGGCCTGCGGCATCTGGCACGGCGAGCTGGCGATCGTCTTTACAAAGAAGGCGCGGCTCACGTTTCACGCCGCTGTCTCTCCCACCACCGCCGCACGTTCCGGCAGGCGTTCTCGCACTGATACCGGATGCTGCGGCGCAGAAGGCGCGGGAGGCCCCACATGCCGGACTCCACATCCCACCGCGGGGAACCGGAGCGGTACAGGTAGTCGACTGGGCATTTCACGGGCTCCGGCTCGACGTTGAACACATTGCCCACGCTGATTGCTCCCTGGACGGGGATTCCCCGGGTGAAGGGGGCCTCCGGCTGGGCCCGCCAGCGGTGGCCGTGAAGGGCAAAGCTGATATTCCTCGGCTTATCCGCCGGCATCAGCAGGCGGATGATCACCCGCTCTCCAGCATACGTCTGGAAGAGCGGCGTAGCCGGGTCGCCGTGGACCTTGGAGTCGAAGACCTTCTCAATCAGCGGAACCCGTTTCAGGCGGTTGAAGAACTGCTCCGAGCGGTAGTTGCAGCTCTTTTCCCCGGTGTCCTCGTGGTCGGGCGCGTCGTGGCCCCCCTCTTCGGCGCCCTGTTCCGTCGTCTTGATCAGATTTCCGTCTCTGTCCAGAAGCCGGATGCCGTTGTGGGCAAACAGGACGAATTCCCGGAAGGTCTCCGTTCCCGGCGCGGTGATAACGGCCTCCTCCTTGTAATTCTCGTCCATGGGACAGATGCCGCTGTAATACTTTGCTTTCAGCGGTTCCACGATCACGGCGCCGAACAGCCCGTGATGCCGGTGGTTCCGCAGGTCGCCGAAGGAGGTCAGCAGACAGGCCCCGTATTCCCGGTCCGTGTGCCAGAGATATTCGACACATTCCCCCGGTCCGACGGTCTGCTCCATAGCCCACGTGACGCCGGAGGATGCCACCGGGTCGAACTTCAAAAACCGGGGACTGAGAGACACCCGGTCGCCGGGGACATGGGGAAAGGCCACTGGCACGGAGGGGTAATCATGGAATTGGATGGGGACCTTGGGGTCAAACAGGTTGTGCCGTGTGACCTCGATCCAGTCTCCCGCGTTGGCCCGAAGGATGAGGGGGACCGGCTTTCTGCAGCCGCGCAGCACGTCCCGGGCCTGTTCCAGGGGGACGAACAGCAGCCCCTCCGGGTCGTGGTCACCGAAGCGGTTGTAAACCGGGGCTTTCTGAATGGCGGCGATCTCAAATTTGCGGACCACCGCGCTGGCCGGCGGCGCCTTGGGCGCGGCGATGGGCCGGATGCCGCACGGCGGCAGGAGGTCCTTTTGTGGCGTGGCATGGGCCCGGATAATTCCCCACAGGCCCAGCCACAGATCGTCGATGCCCCCGGAGTAATACAGGTAATCCCCCGCCGCGTAGGGCTCGTCGATGTGAAGGTTGAACACCTCGGAGATGCCGATGGTCTGGGCCTGCGCCAGGGGCGAGACCGGGTCGCCGTATACGAAGGAACTGAAAATGTGAGCGGGATCGTTTTTGAGCTTTAGCTGCTCCGGCATGGAGTCGCAGCGGTAGTTGATGCCCATGACGCCGGGGTCGTCGTCGGAGACGGGGTATTCCGGGGGGCAGCGGGTCGCCCTTCCGGTCGAACAGCAGGGCGAAATCATGGAGGAACAGCGCGAATTCCCGGAAAGACTTCAGAAAAAGCCGAATTCGGCTTTTCCTCAAATCCTTTTGTGCGTTCGTAGAGATAGACGGTGAACGGAAGGCCAAGTACAAGCGGCTCACGAATATGAAAATCACCGAAGCGCTCATCTCCAATCTCGCTGAGGACGGCATGCGTGGACCGATCCGTAAAAAGAGTGGAACGGAATGTGGAATTCGCCTCTCGCGTCTATCAAACTGCGCCTACTTCCCTCGCATACGCAAAAGACCTCTGCGAGAACTATCGTTTTGCTTTGTCCAAGTATCGTCTCTGTATGAACGAGAAGCAGTATGCCGCCATCAGCCGAAATGACTTTGCCAAACTGAAAGAGGACATACAGTTTCTGGACAATGCGCTGAAGACGGTGCTGTAGGATCACCAAAAGTATTTCCAGGAGCGGTTCGTAAACGGTCTGTCCATCCGCGAATATGCAGAGGCGCATCAGATGAACCGCGGCAGCGTGGACTATCTACAAAAGAAACTTCTCATCGCGCTGGCGCAGCTACTGAAAGAACGGGATGAAGCGGACGGGACTTGTCGTCTACAGCCAAAAACAACTTGATACACCTGCATAAGTACCAGAGCGTCTGCCGAATGGCAGGCGCTCTTTTTCTGTCAATTTTATGTCAGTCTGCTAAGTAGTTGGGATAAGTAGTGAGGGAGTATTTTCAAAGAACGGTCAATCGGAAATGAGGTGATTCCCGTGTCTGAATGAGTGAACGATGTATGGCTGATGATGTTCGTGCGACAAACGGAGAAAGGACAGGAGGTGCTATATGAAGTTTCAACAATGGCCCAAACGCGATCCCAACAAAAACTATTTCATGGTTCCCAACGAAGTTTTTCACATCGGTCTCAGTTACCCGGAGATCTCCATCTACTGCTACCTGCTGAGCATCGAGGACAGAGAAACCTACCAGTGCTATCCCAGTTACAAGACCATTGGCAAAGCGCTGGGTATGTGCGAGAACACCGTGAGTAAGTATGTGCGCAGTCTGGAGGAGAAAGGTCTCATCCGCACCGAACCGACTATGGTGCGGAGCAAAGACGGCAGGACGCTCAACGGAAACCTGCTCTACACTATCTGCCCGATCCAGGCGGCAGTCGAATTGCTGCGGCAAGCAGGTGGCCCGGTACATCTACGCCGTCACCAACTACCCCGGGCGCCCCGCCGGCGTCCAGGCCAACCTGTACGTCTGTGAGGATCTGCCGGTGGCGGGAGATATCCTCTGCCCCGGCGCGCAGGGCTTCCAGGAGGCGCTGATCCAGCCGGAGACGGAGGAATAGGCGAAAAAAGTCCTGCCGCATAGGCCGGGGGCGTCATAAGAAAGTAATAAGTGATTAGAGGGACGGCATGGCCTATGGGTCATGCCGTTTCCTCTTTTTCCAGCTCAGACAGCAGGGATAAAGCAGGGAACCTCTGTCTGCATGAGGAAATTATATCATCGCCCGTCTGGACGAGGATAACGTAAGGAGAATATGCAAAGAAATCGCATAATTATCTGATGGTTGGGAGGATTTTATTTATAGCAGGATAAAAGCGCGGCGTCACAAGTGACGCTCCCGCCGGTCACAACTGCCTGCGGTGCGGGCAGTGACGGGAGTTTTTCGGGTGACCGGAAATGGGGTCAAAAACAGAGAAGTGCTATCACTTCTGCGGTCATTATCCCCGAAAGCCCACTCCCACAAGGAAAAAATAGGGGTCAAACCCCGGAAAGGAGTCCAATTTGAGCAAAAAAGAGAAATTTGCCCTCTATTTATCTCCTGAGAAAAAAGCTCTCCTGGAACGGCGGTATCAGGATGACGGCAGTCGGAGCCTCACCGGATTTATTGAGCGAGCCATCGATTTCTACCTGGACTATCTCAGTGCCAATGACGCGGGGCTGTTTCTTCCTGCCTCCATCAAATCCTATCTGGACGGCAGGCTGGATCAGTTCGAGGACCGGGATCCTCCCTGCTGTTCAAGCAGTCAGTGGAATTGGATATACACTCTGGCATCATAGCAGACAGCTTTCAGCTCAGCGAAGATGACCTGCGCCGCCGGCGTGCTGAGAGCGTCAAAAATGTGAAACGAACCAATGGCCGTATCTCGTTTAAAAACCGAGTGTGGAAAGCCTGGGAGGAGGGCGATGAGTGGCTCGACTGATCGTCAAGAGTCCCTACATCAAGTGCGGCGGCGATGGTGCGGTCAGCGGCTATATGAAATATATCGCCATGCGGGAGCGGGTGGAGATCGTCCCGGATGACCGCCCGCCCACACGAAAGCAGGAGCAGCTTATCACAAAGCTGGTCAAAGATTTTCCGACGGTTAGAGAGCTGGATGAATACGGTGACTATCTGAACAAGCCTACCAAAGCCAACGCCTCTGCACTGATCATGATGGCACTGGAGTCCAACTGGGATGCGGCGCAGGACACAGATGGGTACATGAAGTACATCGCCACCCGTCCCAGAGTAGAGCGGCTGGGCAACCACGGGCTATTCGGTGACGAGGAGGTTGTGGATCTGAACAAGGCTATGGCGGAACTGGAACACTACACCGGAAATGTGTGGACGCACATCATCTCACTCAAACGCGAGGACGCCGCCCGGCTGGGTTATGAGAGCGCCAAGGCATGGCGGGATCTGCTCCGTGCCAACCGCAACGACATCGCCGCCGCGATGAACATTCCTCCCCAGGACTTCCACTGGTACGCCGCCTTCCACGATGAGGGCCAGCACCCCCACGTCCACATGATGGCGTGGTCTGTGACACCGGGACAGGCGTATCTGTCCAAGGACGGCATCCGACAGATCAAGTCCAGGCTGACCAACCAGATCTTCCGTCACGAGATGCTCCACACCTATGAGCAAAAGTCCCAGTCACGGGATGAGCTGGTGCAGGAGACTCGCAGGGTCATTCAGCAGCTGACCCGTGAGATGGCACAGAGCATCTGTTCGGTTCCCGAGATCGAGCAGAAGATGGAACAGCTGGCCGGACAACTGGAAAGTGTCAAGGGCAAGAAGTCCTATGGCTACCTGTCCAAGCCGGTGAAGAAAACCGTGGATGAGATAGTGGACAAGCTGGAGGAGTTACCAGTAGTCCGTGAGTGTTACGACCAATGGTGCGTTCTCCAAAATGAGATAGAGAGCTACTACCACGACAAACCCACAGAGAAGAAAAAGCTGTCCCAGGAGAAGGAGTTCCTCCAGATCATGAACGCGGTCATCCGCGAGGCAGAGCGCATCCGCCTTGGCGAGATCACCTTTGAGGATAGCGACCTACCCCGGCGAGATGAGTCAGGAGAAGCACCGAATGCGTCCTACGCCTGTTGGGAGCTCCGGCAGATCGTCAGAGATGAATCACTACCGCTGGAGGATCGGGACAACGCCGTGGCGGAACTGGAACGACTGGCGGATGGCGGCGAACTACACGCCCAATACCTTATAGGCAAACTCTACCGGGACGGCCCTCTGCTGATGCCGGACTGGGTGAACGCCCGGTATTATTTTCTTCGTGCGGCACAGCAGGGATCAGCGCTGGCGCAGTATGCGCTGGGCAAGCTGTATCTCTCTGATGAGGAAGAAGTACGAGATCCGGATGAGGGGCTCCGATGGCTGAAGCAGGCCGCCCAAGGAGGAAATCACTATGCCGCCTACCAACTACCTCAACGGCGATGTGGTGCGCAGAGATGCCGAAAAAGCTGTGGAGTGGTTCACTCAATCGGCAGAAGCGGGAAACCAGTATGCACAGTATATGCTGGGCAAGCTATATCTCACAGGTCAGGATGTTCCACGGGATCAAGAGCGGGGCCTATACTGGCTGACTCAGTCAGCGGACCAGGGCAATCAATATACCCAATTTCTTCTGGAGCGGCAAAATGATCTGCGTCCGCCCGCAGTGATGCTGTCCGTCACCAGACTGCTGCACCACATGAGCAGGATATTTCAGGAGCGATCCCTGCCCCAGTCCAGCACAGGTCTGCACATTGACCGAAAACGCCGCCGGCAGCTCCAGAAAAAGAAGATCGCCATGGGCCACAAGCCGGATGACCACGAGGAGGAACAGAACCAGAGCGGCATGAAGATGAGCGGGATGTGATCCCAGTCAAAGTCTGCATCGCAAATCTAAAGATAAAACCCCGCCAGAAAATGATAACTTTCTGAAAAAAGTTCCCGTTGGGGATAGCTATTCACTGCGAGTTAAGATATTGTGTGTTGCTGAAAAAGGAGGCGGCACACATGAGAACCACACTGGAAAATCTGTACTATGGAAATATCATCCCTAACGATCAGCAGGTCAAGCGGGGTACTCCGCTAAGAAGGGCCATGAAACAGGCGGCGGAATGCGAGGAAAAACTTATTGACCTGCTGGATGACGACGCGCAAACTCTGCTGCTGAACCTCGTCACCGCGGAGAACGAGATTGGGAGCACCCTGGCTATGGAAAACTTCATCATGGGTTTCCGGTTGGGCGTGCGGCTGATTCTGGAGGCACTGGATGAGGATGATGGCAGCCTGATCGACATCAACAAGGAGGAATAGCCTATGGCAAAACGCAGACCATCCGGCGACGGCATGGTGCGCAAACGGGGGGACGGCCGTTGGGAGGGGCGCATCGTGGTGGGCCGCAAGCGAAACGGCGAACCCATCTTCCGCTATGTGCTGGCCAAGACACAAAAGGAGCTGTTGGACAAGCTCCACCGGGATATTGAAGTCTACCAGGACATGGAACTCACCGAGGACAGCCGCATGACCCTGGGAGAATGGCTGGACCACTGGCTGGATGAGTACGCAGCGGACACTCTGCGGCCCAACACCCTGCGCAGCTATGAGCAGTACATCCGGTGTTACATCAAGCCCTACCTGGGGGACAAGGTGGTCTCACGGGTCACCAGAGTAGACATTCAGAAACTATATACCAAGCTAAAACAGGAGGGGCGTGTTCACGACCACCCGGAGCACGGACACGAGCTGTCCGACACCATGGTGCTCCGCATCCACGCCATGCTTCACCGCTGCTTGAAAGACGCGGTGACCGCCCACGTCATCCCCCGGAACCCAACAGACGGGGCAACGGTACCCAAGGCTGGTTACAAACCCAAGCAGATTTTAACACGGGAGCAGATGGAGACCTTTCTGTCGGCGGTGGAGAAGAACGAGGTCTGGAGGGACTTTTTCTACACGGAGCTGACCACCGGCCTTCGCCGGGGCGAAATCTGTGGTCTCATGTGGCAGGACTTCGATGAGACCGCCGGGACGCTGAAGATCGTCCGCTCAGTGAACACACCTCGGGCGGGAGTGCTGGAGATCGGCGAGACCAAAACCAACCAGGGCAGGCGGACCATCCACCTGCCTCCCAGTACGGTCCAGCGCCTGCGGGAACGGAAGAAGCATGCCGTCAGTCAATGGATCTTCCCGGAACCTCTGGCCCCAGAGAAGCCAGTCCGCCCCAGCGCCGCCTACTACTGGATGAAGCAGATCCTGAAGGAGGCTGGCCTGCCCCGCATCCGGTTCCACGATTTGCGTCATACCTTCGCCACCCACGCCCTCACCAGCGGTGTGGACGCCAAGACCCTGTCCGGTATTCTGGGCCACACCAACGCCAGCTTTACCCTGGACACCTACACCCATGTAACGCCGGATATGCAACGGGAGGCCAGCAATATCGTCGGCGGCTTTCTGGAAAACTTGTTTGGAAAGGAGTTGAAACCGTGGCAAACAGGCGAAAGAGCGGCACCGGAACACTAAGGCAGCGGAAGGACGGCCGCTGGGAGGGTCGGACGGTCATCGGCTACGATGAGAAGGGCCTGCCCAAAACGAAAAACGTCTTGGCTAAGGCCAAACGGGAGTGTCAAGAGAAGCTGAAACAGCTCATGGAGTCGGTGAGCGACTCCAAATCTGAGAAGATACGATCAGAGATGCCCTTCGGGGAGTGGCTGGACTTCTGGTATCAGAACTACTCCAAGCCCAAACTCCGGCCCACCACCCAGGCCTGCTATGAGGGGAAGATCTATCAGCACATCATCCCGGAGCTGGGGAAGATCCCTCTAAACCAACTGACACAGAAAGACCTCCAGCAGTTCTACGCCCGGCTGAAAAAGGGCGGGCGGCTCATCCGCACCGAGCAATTTGGAGAGGGGCTTTCCGACACCATGGTGCGGGGCTGCCACGCCACCTGCCGCTCCGCACTGGAGAAAGCGGTGCAGGAGGGACTGCTCCGAACCAACCCGGCCATCGGCTGTAAGCTGCCGCCCAAGCGGGGCCGGGAGATGCAGGTGCTGAACCGGGAGGAACTCCAGAGGTTTCTCATCCAGGCTCAGGCGGAGGGTTGCTACGAGTTGTTCCTCCTGGACCTATGCACCGGCCTGCGGCGGGGCGAACTGATGGCCCTCCAGTGGGACGATCTGGACTTTGAAACCGGGGTGCTGACGGTCAATAAGCAGGTCTACGATGTGAAAGGGCAGCTCCAGCTGAGCGTGCCCAAAACCAAATCCTCCATCCGCAAGATAATCCTGCCGCCCACAGTAGTGGAGATGCTGCGGGAGTACCGAAAGAATGTGGATTCCCGGTGGCTGTTTCCCTCCCCGGTGAAGGAGGACACCCCCATCTCCCCCGGCGTGGTGCGCAGGAGGCTCCAACGGATTCTGGAACACGCCGGGTGCAAGCACGTAAGATTTCATGACCTGCGCCACACTTTCGCAACGCTGTCCTTGGAGAGCGGTATGGATGTGAAGACCCTCTCCGCCATGCTGGGCCATGTGTCGGTGGCCACCACGTTGGACATCTACACTCACATCACCGATGATATGCAGACCGAGGCGGCGGCAAAGATAGACCGAGGGCTGGGGAATGAGACACAAGAGATGCGGGATAAATCTGAGCCAGAACTGCCCCGGATGACAGACTTCCAGCCCACTCAGGGAAAAATCCGCAGAGCCGGCACCGGGTGCATCACTGAGATCAACGACCATTTATTTGAGGGACGCTACTCTCCTGTATGGCCTGATGGAAAACGACACGCCAGGAATATCTACGCCACAACTCGAGAGGAGTGCGAAGAGAAGCTGAAAGTGCTCATCCGGGAAATGCAGACAGAACGCAAGTCACTTCAGGATCAAATCAGGGGAATCGTCCCGCCGGACAAACTTCACAAGAAGCAACGGCAGATCTGGGAATATATGAAATTCCACCCAGAGGAAACGAACCTGAGCGCTATCGCCAAAGGCGCTGGAGTGAATCGACATACGGTGGCGAAACACTATGAGATGATCCGGGGGATGCTGGGGAGAGCGTGAGAAAAGCAGAAAACCGAGGGTAAAAAGATGGAAGAGAGCCGGGAGTATACCGGCTCTCTTCCATCTCTGCGGCAGCACTGCCATTATTTCAGCTTGGCGCCGTCTTTGAAAGCGTTCCCCACCTTCTCACCCAACTTGCGGTAGGCACTGTGGATGGGATCAAAGGTAATGGGCTGAAGCTTGTCCGGATCAATGCGTCCGTCGGCGTCCAGCACGGACTCGTCAGCACTGACGTTGACGATCTCACCCACCAGACGGCAGCTCTCCGGGTCATAGCTGACCAAGCGGCACTCCACCGCCATGGGCAGTTCGTCAATGAGAGGTGCATCCACAAATTCCGACTTGGTGGTGTGCCAGCCGGCCTTGGCCAGTTTGTCGGCCGCTTTGTTGCCGGATTCCATGCCCACATAGTCGCAGGCTACCACCTGTTCCATGGTGGCCATGCTGACGGTGAAAGCCTTGCGGGCGAGAATGTTGGCGGTGGTCTTGTGGCCGGCGCTGATACACATGGACAACTCATTGTCATCGCTGATCCCGCCCCAGGCCGCGTTCATGGCGTCGGGCGTGCCGTCCTCTCCGTAGGTGGCGAGAATAAAGACCGGCTGTGGATAGGTCCAGGGTTTTGCTCCAAAATTCTTGCGCATAAAACATTCCTCCTGTTATGTTAGGGCTCAGCTGCCCGCAGACGCGGGGATCAGCCGCACATGATTGCCACTTTGATTACTCCGTCCCGCTTGCTTTCAAAGAGCGCATAGGCTTCGTCGATATCTTTCAGCGGATAGGTGTGGGTGATCAACGGAACAGTGTCCAGCTTCCCCTCGGCGATAAGGTCGAGGGTCTCTTTGCAGTTGCAGCCGTCTACGCCGCCGGTTTTAAAGGTCAGATTTTTTCCGTACATATCCGGCAGCGGCAGAATTTGGGGAGCGTCGTAGAGGGCGACCACGGTGACGACGGCATTGGGCCGGGCGCAGTCCCATGCCGTGCGGAAGCTGCTTTCGCTGCCGGCCACCTCCAACACCACATCAGCGCCGCCGTGGTCGCTGTGGGCCGACACAAACTCCCTGAGATGGTCGGCGGTGGTGGTCAGTACGCCGGGGTAGTGCCTGCGGACAAAGTCCAGGCGGCCCTCGTCGATGTCGCAGACGATGACGCGCCGGGGATTTTCTAAACATACGCACTGAAGGGTGCAAAGGCCCGTAGGCCCGGCGCCGAGAATCAGCACGGTGTCGTCTTGCCGGATCTCGGAGATCTGCGCGGCCCAATAGCCGGTGGCCAGCACATCGCCCACCAGCAGGGCTTGCAGATCGGTGACGGCGTCGGGGATCTTGTCAAGGCCCTGGTCCGCGTAGGGGACACGGACATACTCCGCCTGACCGCCGTCGATGCGGCACCCTAAGGCCCAGCCGCCGTTTGGGTCGGTGCAGTTGTTGACCCAGCCGTGCCGGCAGAAGAAGCACTCGCCGCAGAACGTCTCCACGTTTACCGTCACCCGGTCGCCGGGCCGGACGTTGGTCACAGCGGCGCCGACCTGCTCCACGACGCCTACCATCTCATGGCCCACCGTGACGCCGGGGACAGCCCGGGGGACACTTCCGTGCTTGATATGCAGGTCGCTGGTGCAGATGCTCGCCAGCGTCACCTTTACGATGGCGTCCCGGTCGTCCAGGAGCACTGGCTTTGGCTTTTCGATCAGTTCAAATTTCCCGTGTTCGATGTAGGTGTAGGCAAGCATAGCGGTTCTTCTCCTCCCTGTTTGCGGTACATGGCCGTGGTGAGCGTTGTTTGAACAAATGCGGGTCAGCGACTGACAGATGCGGCAATGCGATCCAGCCCTATTCCAAGCCCCTCAAAGCCCACACATCGGCTGGGCCGGGTGTTGACGGCGTGGTCCAGCAGAGGCTGGGCCTGACTGCCGGTGTCCAGGCACAGGTCCAGCGCCAGTACATCCTCCCAAGCCCGGTTGAGAAAGGCCACCTCCCGGCGGCCGTGGGTGCGGCTCAGGATAAAGGTCCCGGCCTTTTGCAGATAACTCTCCACCTGCGGCCGGGCAAACCCGGCGGTATTAAGGCTGTCTGCCAGCCCCTCCCGGAACAGTCCGGGGATATCTGCCCACTGGAAGGGTGGCACGTCATAACGGACGAAAGTGTACCGGCTGTGGCAATGGACGGCAAGCAGGCACTTGCGGCCCCGCAGGTCGATCACATGGAGGTCCCAGCAGAACCGCCGGTCTGGCTCTGCGCCGTAGGCCGGCGGTTTTATTTTCAGAAATCGTTGGAGGGGAAAGGTCAGTCCCAGTTCCATCATTTCACCTCGTGGGGAATGGTGATTTTCTCCACCCGGAGCTGGCCGCCTTCCACCTCCGCCATCATCATGGTGATCTCCTGGTTGAATCGCCGGGGGCCGCAGGAGCCGGGGTTGAGCCAGAGAAGGCCGTCCTTTTCCTCCTGCACAAATTTGTGGGAGTGGCCGAACACTACCGCATCCACGCCAGAGAGGTCCGCCGGGGCTTCCTTTTTGTTGTGGACCATATAGAAGGTCACGCCGCCCAGAGTGACGGTGAGATCGTGGGGGATGGCCTCCGCCCACTCCTTGTCGTTGTTGCCTCGGACGATATAAAGTGGTGCGTACTGCCGCAGCTCGTCCACAATTGCTTGTCGGTTGATGTCCCCACCGTGGAGGATGGCGTCGGCGGTTTTCAGATGCTTCACCACCTCGGGCCGCAACAGGCCGTGGGTGTCGGAGAGGATGGCCAATTTCATACCTTCCCCTCCTCAGATGACGATCCCGTCGCAGTGGTCGATCTCGTGCTGAATGATCTGGGCAGCCCAGCCAGTGAAGGTCTTCAGCCGCTCCTGAAACTGCTCGTTCTGCCAGCGCACTTTGATGGACTTCCACCGCTTGGCCGGGCGGGTGCCGGTAAGGGACAGACAGCCCTCCTCCGTCTGATAGGGTCCGGACTTTTTCACGATCTCCGGGTTGAACATGACCATGTATGTTCCCTCGTTGTCAAAGGCGATGATGCGCTTGTTGACGCCGATCATGTTGGCGGCCATACCCACGCAGCCAGCCTTATGGTGTTCCAGCGTTTCCAGCAGGTCCGCCGCCGTTTGCAGATCATCCGGTGTAGCAGGCTCCGCTTTTTGGGCCAGAATTGCTTCATCTTTGCAGATGTCTCGAATCATCGGTTCTTCTCCTTATTTTGTCGGATCGCTGCACGGGTCGATCTCTCTGTTTATTTCACCTTGCATTATACATGTTTCTGCACAGATGAGCAAGACGGGGGAACCGGAATAGAATCGGTTGTCCTTACGGCAGGCACTGATCACTGTCCAAGTATGAGGGCAACTGATAAGGAAACATTTTCATGGATTAAACCTCAACCACATTTAGTATATGTTTTGCGCAAAAATATCTCATAAAAAGCTCCGAAAATTATAAAAATCCCCTGAAATCATCCGATTTCAGGGGGGGGTTGGTCCGAGTGGGGAGACTCGAACTCCCGGCATCTTGCTCCCAAAGCAAGCGCGCTACCAACTGCGCTACACCCGGTTATTGATTTTTCCAATTGTGGTCAAACATGTGGTCAACGCCGATTTTTGACCAGTTACCGGCGAGGTGCGAAACCATGCGGGGCCATGTGTCCCAAGGCTTTCCGGGAAGTTTTAGAAGTGCAGTCCGAACCTCGGCCTCACGCTCCCAAAGCAAGCGCGCTACCAACTGCGCTACACCCGGTTATTTGATTTTCACACGCCACGCCAAGGAGGGATCGGGGAATTTTGGAATTCCCTGACCCCTCCTATTTTACTGATTTATTCCTCAAAGTCAAGGGGCCTCTTTCTCCAGCCGGCACAACTTTGTGCCGGTCAGGGCCACCGCGAAGACGAACCAGAAGATGCACATGACGCGGGGGTAGTTCCACAGGTAGTCCGCCAGGCCGCACACCATCGTCCCGCACAGTGCCGCCGCGGCGGCGCAGGTGATGGTCCGGGCCGCGGAATCCGGGCAACGGCGGACAGTACGCGCGGCCCGCTTGATGTTCCACAGCATGGAGGCCACAAAGCCCGCGGCGCCCAGCAGGCCCACTTCCACCCAGACCTCCAGGTAGAAGTTGTGGGAGTGGACGTAGGGGAAATCCGCGTGGTAGAGGTTCCAGTCCGCGATGTACGCCTGAGGAGCGGCGGTGCCCAGGCCCGCGCCCCGGATAGGGCGGCTGCGGATGACCTCCAGCGCCGCCTGGAGCAGCGGGATGCGGCTGGCTGTGGAGGAGTCCGACAGGTTGGTGATCGTCAGGATGCGGTTCAAAATCGTGGTCGGCAGGAAGGGCACCGCAAAACAGCACAGCGCGATGAACGCCGGGATCAGCTTCGGCTTCCACAGAAACACCATCACCGCCATGGCGCAGGCGCCGCCCACCCAGCTGGCCCGGGAGTAGGTCATGCCCAACGCCGCCATGCCCACCACGAACACGCCGCAGGCCAGCAGCCTGCTGAAAAGGCGTTTCGAACAGAGGATCAGCGCCAGCACCAGCGGCAGCAGCAAAATCAGCACCTCGGCAAAGGTGTTGGCGTTATCGAAGATGGACACCACCCGGCCCGGCATGCCGGCGTTCACCTTCAAATCCACGGTGGAGGCGCTGACCTCCACGCCCTGGATGCGCTGGTAGATGCCGTACAGGGACGACACCGCCACGCAGACGGTGCCGCCGGCCGCCAGACGCTTCAAATCCCCCGCCGTGCGGACGGCGCTGACCGTCACCAGCACACACAGGGCCGCCGAGATGTGGTAGAACAAAAACCGCAGGGACAGCGACGGCGCGTAGGAGCACGCCACCGCCAGAAACATGGCCCCGAACAGCACCAGCGGATAAAAGCCGATATTCGCCAAATCCAGCCGGAAGTCCCGCCGGTGCATGGCCCCGGCGTGGAACAGCACCAGCAGCAGGGTAAATCCCATCAGGCTGTAGGCGTTGTTCCAATACGTATAGGGAATGACCCACAGAAGGCAGATGCACCAGGACTGCGCGATGGCGGTCTCCTCCCCCATCGCGAAAGCCAGCCGGGCAAAGACGCTGTCCTCAAAAGTCAGTTGAAAGGTCGTATACAGCCAGTGCAGCAGCCGCCCCGGCAGATTCACCAGCCAGGTGAGCCCCCGGCACAGGCAGCTGTCCGGCCAGGCACGGGCCACCGCGCCCTCCCGGCACAGGGGCCGCAGGACGCGGCTGCCGTCCACCTGGCGGCCGCACCAGGCGCCGATGGCCGCCAGAACGCGGTGGACGGCGCTGTCCTCGTAAGCGGCGCACAGCGCCAGACACAGGTGATACAGATAGCTCTCTCGCAGAAGCGTCATAAGAAGGGTTCCTCGTTTCGTCAAATGCGGTTTTTCAGGCGGTACATCTGGGTCAGGGTGAAGAAGTGCTTCCCCTTCACCAAATTCGCCACCATCTGCTTGTTGGGGCTCAGGCCCGCCGGCGTCACCTCGGCGATGGCCTTCGCCATCTCCGGGCGGCGGCAGAGCTCCTCCACCGTCTTTTGCTTTTTGCGGACGGACTTACCGTTGCTCCGGGCATACTCATTGCCGATGGCGATCAGCAGCCCCGCCCAGTTGGAGTTCTCCCGCCACTGGGGCCGGGCCTCCTCCAGCCGGTACTTCTTCACCAGGGACTCCTTCCGCTCCATGAAGCGGCTGAAGACCCGCATGAAATCCGCCATGTAGCGGTGGGTGGCGGAGGAGGGGTTCAGGAAGTAGCGGTACAGCGGCTGCTCCGTCACCGCCAGCTTGCGGGCGTTGCAGAAGTACTCCATCAAAAACAGCTCGTCCTCCAGATAGGCGCCCTCAAAGGTGATGTGGGCCCCGCGGAGGATGTCGGCGGAGAACAGGTACCGCCAGATGAAGCCGTTGAACACCGGCGCTTGCAGCCGGTCCCCCAGCAGGGGGTACACGATGCCCTCCCGGATGCCCTGCTCGTCGTACACCCCGGCGGGCAGCAGCAGCTCCACCGACTTGCTTCCGTCGGCCCCCAGGTTCAGGTGGGCGCAGCCCACGGTGTCCGCCCCGGTCTGCTCCCGCAGGCACCACAGGGTCTCCAGCGCCCGGAATTCAAAGCGGTCGTCCACGTCCAGAAAGGCGACGCACGCGCCCTTGGCCTCCCGCAGCCCCAGGTTCCGGGCCTCGCTGACGCCGGCGTTTTTCTTTTTGTGGAAGACCCGGATGCGGTCGTCCTCCGCCGCGCACTGGTCACAGATGGCGGGAGAGCCGTCGGTGCAGCCGTCGTCGATCAGCAGCAGCTCCCAGTCGGGGAAGGTCTGCTTGACCACGCTCTCCACGCATTTTTTCAGGTAGCTTTCCGCCTGGTAAACGGGGACGATCACGGAAATACTGGGCATAGTACCCCTCCTTTGGCATATTGCCGGATAACAGGAATATTGTACCCTATTCCGGTTGGAAGGTCAACGGCTTTTCCCGGAAAAGCCGGGCATACTAGGGGCGAGGTGATGGATATGCAGGACATGGAGCTGCTACAATACGTCCACGAGACTGCCAAAATGGGCATCCAGGGTCTGAAAAGCCTGGAGGGCCAGGTGCGGGACCAGGACCTGCGGCGGGCGCTGGCCCAGCAGACGGAAGAGTACCGGCACATCTCCGCCGCGGCCGGAGAGTTGCTGCGGGGATTCGGCGCGGAGCCGAAAGACCCTGGCCTGATGGCCCGGGTCTCCTCCGAGGTCATGTCCACGGTAAAGACTCTGGCGGACCCCTCCGCCTCCAACATCGCGGAGATGGTCATCCAGGGCAACACTATGGGCATCACCAAGGGCACCCGGCATCTCAACGACTATGCCGGAAATGACCACCGGGTCCGGCAGCTGGCGGAAAAGCTGCTGCGGACCGAGGAGGCCAACGTGGCGCAGATGAAGCAGTACCTGTGACAGAAAGTCACAGGTACTGCTTTTATCGGTGCTCAGCCCATCATGCCGGAGGCCCGCAGGCCGGCCACACGGCCCTGCAGCTCGTCCAGCGTGCCGATGGGGCCGTCCTCCCGCCGCAGCCTGGTCTGTACGTCCGGCGGCAGGGTCTGGAAATACTCGTAGGCCGACAGGTCCTGATCCAGCAGGTCCGTCAGGCAGAGATAGCTTTGCAGCTCGTCCATGGTTCACTCACCTCCGCCGCTAGTCTGCCCGGTATTTCAGGCAGGCAACCGCGAAACGCGGCGTTTTTCGCGGCCGGAGCTCCCTCACAGCCGCAACGTCCGGATCTCCCGCTGCAGGGTCTCGAGAAAGCGGGCGGCGTGGGCGCCGTCCATCTGCGTGTGGTGGAATTGGAACGATACGGGGAGCGTTGTTTTCAGGAATTTTTTCCGGTACCGGCCCCAGATCAGGAAGGGGTTGTTGTAGAAGCCGGCGTAGATGTTGACCGCGCCGTCGATGTCCGTCTGGGGAAGGGCCGAGGTGCCGATCACCATATAGTCGTCCCCCGCCTCGTACGGCCGGCCGGTATCGCGCACCTGGCCGGTCAGGCGCAGGTAATCCTGCCAGAAGCGCCGCGGGTCCTCCGTGAAGGGGACGTCGCAGGTGCTGATGTCTCCTGCGCGGGTGGCGACCACCGTGTTGACCGCGATGCGGTCGAACCGCATCAGCTTTTCGCCCACCGGCAGCAGGTAGAACTCCTCCACCCGCGAGGCCGCTTTGCCGACGCACCAGCACAGCAGCGGGTTGAACCCGCAGCGGCACCCGCGGCTCAGCTTCACCAGGTTCGTCACGTCCAGGGTCTTGAACAGCGTGACCATGGGCATGGGCGCGTGCATCCACAGGTCAAAGGCCGCCGCCCGGCTGGTCTGGCCCGCGTCCACTTCTCTCATGTCGGTCCCTCCTTACGGTCTCAAATTGTCGAACGCCCCCTATCTTATCATACGGAGCCGCAGACGGCAAGGGCAGTCCCAAACAGGACTGCCCGGCAAACCGAAGTTGCGCGGAGAACCGCCGCGAATTTTATTTGTCGAGCCCAGTATGCCATATCGCGGAACGATTCGCGACAGAGCTGTCCGTTGAGGTCCCCGGCTATTTTCCTATTTTTTCCAAAGGTAAATAGGGATTTAAAACCGCCGCTTTCCAAGTCCCGCCGGTTATGCTATAATAGTCTAAATACGATTTGAGGAACAGCGGCCCGCTCCGGGGCCGCTGGAAAGGAGCTCTCTCCATGCATTACTACGACCTGGAAGGGCGGCTGGCCGCGTCGGCGCTGCCGAACCTGCCTTTTGCCCCGGCGGCCCCCGGCGCGCCCTCCCTGTTTCTGACGGAGCGGACCTCCGCCTCCCCTGTGTGCTTCCGGGCGGCCAGTCCCCGGCAGCTGACGGCGGAGAGGGCGGACGTCTCCTGGCTGGACCCCCGGCGGATGGAAAATCCGGCCCCGGAGCTTCCGCCGGAGGTCTCCGGCAGCCTCCGGGCCGGGACGCTGACCGCCGTGGACCTCCGCCACCCCCGGTGGCGGGACGCGCTGGCCTTCACCGCCCCCAGGCCGGGGAAGAAGCGGGTCCACCTGCTGGCGGTGGGCGACGTGGGCGGCACGCTGCTGACCGCCCTGAAGCTGCTGGGCGGCGACGTGATCTCCGCCATCGGCATCCGCGACCTGAACGAAAACGCCGTGGCCCGCTGGACCGCCGAGATGGGCCAGATCGCCTGGCCCTGGGACTACGGCGCCCTGCCGGAGGTGGAGCCGGTGACGGCGGACCGGCTTTTTGACTGCGACATATTTCTCTTCGCCGCCACCAAGGCCATCCCTCCGGTGGGCAGCGGGGTGCGGGACGTACGGATGGCCCAGTTCGACGCCAACCGCCCGCTGGTGGAGAGCTTCGCCCGGCAGGCCCGGACGGCGGGCTTTCGCGGGCTCTTCATCGTCCTCTCCGACCCGGTGGACCCCCTGTGCGGGGCGGCGTGGCTGGCCTCCAACACCGCGCCGGACGGCACGGTGGACCACCTGGGCCTGCTGCCGGAGCAGGTCCAGGGCTTCGGCCTGGGGGTCATGACCGCCCGCGCCGCCTATTACGCCAAGCGGGACCCCCGGTTCGCCGGCTTTTTGGCGGAGGGCCGCGCCTTTGGCCCCCACGGCCAGGGGCTGGTGGTGGCCAACTCCATTGAACACTATGACGACGCCCTGTCCCGGGAGCTGACGGAGCTGGTGATCGCCGCCAACCTGCGCATCCGGGAGCTGGGCTTCAAGCCCTATGTGGCCCCCGCCGTGTCCTCCGGCGCCATGCAGCTGCTGCTGGCGCTGCGGGGGGACTGGCACTGCGGGTCCGTGTGCCTGGGAGGCGTGTGGTTCGGCGTGAAAAACCGCTTCACCCCCCACGGGCTGGAGGTGGAGACGCTGGACCTGCCGGACGCGCTGTTCGCCCGCCTGCGGGAGACGGAGGCGCGGCTCCGGGAAGATCAGAGATAGCGGACCCTGACGCCTCCTATCTCCTATCTCTTATCTCTTACTTTTATCTCAGACGGGGGTGGCCGGATGGCGCAACATGTAACAGTGGTCCGCTTGGGGGATACCTTCTCCGCGCGCTTCGGGCAGGTGCTGGCCGAAGCCCTGCGGGGACGCGCGTACCAGTCCGTGAACTGGCTGACGGACCCGCTGGAGAAGCAGCGGCTGCTGTTTGCCGTGCCCTTGAACGAAAGCGGTGTGAACCCCGCCTTTTACAGTCTGCTGGCCTTCCTGCGGACACATCCCGGCTGCCTGACGGGCAGCGTGGGCGGCGTGCTGGTGGACGGACCGGGGGACCTGTACACCAAGGCCGTGGGCCGGGAGCTGGTGCTGGCGGCCAGTCTGGCGGGCTGCGCCTTTCCGGGCCGCCCCCTGGTGGAGGGGACGGGAGACCTGTCCAACTTCAAGGTCCAGGCCAATAATCTGGGGACGGACCTGGCGGGAGCCTACCGGGCTGCCGCCCAAGAGCTGACAGAACGGCTGGAGCAGCCCGCTGATTTGACCCAGGACAGCCCGGAGCTGCTGGTGCTCCACGCCTCCAGCCACCACACCTCCAACACCATGGCCCTGTGGGAGCAGACAAAGGCCCGCCTGGGGGAGGATATCGTCTGCACCGAGATCGGCCTGCGCAACGGCACCCTGTCCGACTGCTCCG
>OIYT01001144.1_pt1 | contig 20101 bp, 27 predicted proteins | sample 1588201 | NCBI WGS metagenome assembly OIYT01 (sample SAMN03283260) | human gut metagenome | biome: human-associated habitat; material: feces | host: Homo sapiens | place: USA | collected 2013
ATAGCGTTCACTTCCTTTTTGCGGATGCTTCCAATTCCAATGCGGAGGGAATCCGCCCCTCGGCGCAATACTGATTGACCCGCCGCTCCGATACGCCCCAACGATAGGACGCCTCCCGAATGGAGATATAGCCCTTGATCTCGTTCATACCGCACCTCCGCATGTATAATAATCAATACAATACATTATATACGAATATCCGAATATAAGCAATCCCACACGGACGACTTTGCACGAAGTTTTTTAGGGGTTGTCAAATTCATCTTCGATCAATAATCGAGAGACGGTGTTGCATATCCGTCAGGCAGTATCCGAAACAGAGGATATATTTGCAGATTTTTCTCCATGATCAGGGCTGTGTCATACATTTGGTGGTCAATCTCGGTTGTTTTTGCGGCAGGAAGAAAAAGCAACGGTCGATTTCTTTCAAGCCGTTTTCTGCCCATTTCCGCAAATGGGCTTGTATCAAAGACGGCTTTTAGATAGATGATGGATATAGCGGTACGACCTTTGAGAGACCGGATTGGAAACGATTGACGGAAAGCAGAGAAAGAACGTGCTGAAAAAGAAAAAGCAGCTTTAGAAGCTGCAACTGATACTGACAAATCTAAAAAGGGAGCATAGGTAACTGCCGGAAACTCCCATTACATAAGGGTTTCAAGCCCACTTCTAAAAATATCCCTATGATTTTCTATATACGTTCATAATATCATTATGGTCTTTTGTTACGATTTCATTCATTTTTATCTCCTTTAATTGTCGACGCAACGAGTCGACAATTAAATAGAATGCAATTTGCTTTGTTTCTTCTTCGTTCCACTATAACGATGAGCAAATGCTCCTGTAACTAATCAATTGAAGCAATACAAGCAGAAATTGCTTTCTTCCAGATAACGTAGAAGATATTGATAGTTTCAACTTATATCCGATATCGTGTTATTGACTTCCAGTTTTCCGGGAATCCCATCTGTTTTAACAGATTCTTTTCTGTGATTCTGGAGCTGCTTCTTACATATTTATCTATCAGAAGAACAAGTTCTCTTTTAAACAATAAAAAGCTGTCTGCAGAGAGTAAATAACGAAATGCTATTACAACACCAAATAAATCCTTCTTCCCCTGATTATACTGATTTCCAGTTTGTGAAATATGTAGCTTTGAATGCAACACAGTATTCGGTATTTCAGAATACACCTTATGCGAAAAGAGACGCTCGTTATGTGCGCACACATTACGGTACAGTACAAGTACCTTCAGATATTGTTCCAATTCCCTTTCATTTACCTTCTTGAAATTCTTACTGATTTTACTTTGAATCCGGCTTGTAAGAAAAGAATACATCTTAGAAATCTGTCCAAATGTCATCGCATTAATCAAAACCCATAATGGTACATTCTGATACACATTTCGTTGATGAACAATATAATCATAATCTGTATTTGTCAGGGCAAGTCCATCTAACATACGTATTAATTTGTCGATACCTCGTTGATTACTTCTCACATAATTATAGCTGGCGGTGTCAAGATAATGTGTCTGCATCTCTCCGTATACTTCACAAAATGAATAACTGATGATATTACGAATTTTCTTTTCAATTTGACAGATATATCGAAATATAAGCTCGCGAAGTCTATTATCAAAATCGTAGAGTGCATATATATCTTCAAATGTAGTATTCTCAAGATATACCCGTGTCATTGCATCTCGAAAGGGTTCTTTATATCCGCCAATCAATGCAAAGTATCCAATGTCACGTAGCTTCTCTTCTGCAAATTCTCTATTGTTAATAATCAACTGTTTTTCATCTGTCAATTTATGCAATTGCTGCTCATAAGTAAGAAATGGCTTCAAACTACTCCCCCTTTATGTATGAAAAAAGGAGGGCCCGCAGGTCCTCCCCCGGTCTCAGTCCTCTCGAGTATCTGAAACCTAATCGCTGATTGAATTCTACAACAAAGCTACAAAACTGTCAAGCGACAAATTCTGCATTAACTCAGTGTATGTCATCAATCAATATTTATTTTATGAGTTATTTATGCTAACTATTCATGCCGAGCACACCTATAACAAACGTTAATATTACTACAATGCCAAAATAATCTTTTTCCCTTTACAGTTCTTCATTACTTGTTACCTTTCTTTCATTTTTGAGGATTTATTTTCCTAGTTATTCCATGGATAAATATCTCTTAAAGCACAAAATCATGGAAAATGGAATGGAATGTTCCAGCAGGATATTTACGAAACTGATAATTCCACTTGTCAACTACCCACGACCTGAAGGTCATGGGTTTGTAACTGCCCAGTCGTACTAACAGCTTACGCCTCCGGCCTTTAACCCCAATAGATATCGCTATCTAAAGTTGCGATACATTCTCTTTCTTCTTGGGCAGAATATTTAAAGTTCCCACATCGACATAATTATCGACCAATACAAGACTTTTCGTTGCACTAGCTACCAGATCTATCAGTAAGCTAAACGCATCATATATCTGTCCATCAAAAAAGATTTTCTGCTGTGATTCATTTACGCATTTCAACAAATGTTTCCATTATCCTGATACTGACTTGTATTGCAATATCACTCCTCAACACCGCAGAAAGCATTGCAATACCTTGTTCTGTAAAAACATATGGCAGATATCTTCTTTAGGAAATTTTTGATATCAGATTTCTCTGCTCCATACGCACACCTTATAATCAGGCAAGAACTGCTTCCTGCTTTACGATTTCTTTCACCTCATCCAAAGACAAGCCGGAATAACGTGCCATTTTCTCAACGGATGTTTCGCCATCACGAATCATACGAACAACGAACTCACGTGTTACTTCTTCACGCTCCTGATTTCTCATTTCTTCAATTGCTTTGCACATACTCTCAACTCCTTTCGCATCTTCCTTGAAGTATCTGACTCTGTCTGCCAGTTTTCCATAAAACATATCATCCGCATCGGTACAGGAGAAATCTACTAATTAATTTGTGAAATTTTAATAACCTCTAGGTAGAACTCGACTCTTGCTCTGCTTGCTTTTTTCTACCCTTTTGCTCATTTCAGGTACCTTCTGGGTAGAATTCGACTCTTGCTCTGTTTGCTTTTTTCTACCCTTTTGCTCATTTCAAGCCCCTCTGGGTAGAGCTCAACTCTCGTTCTGCTTGCTTTTTTCTACCCTTTTGCTCATTTCAGGTACTTCTGGGTAGAACTCAACTTTCTCTCAGTTTGTGTTTCTCTACCTTTCTACTCATTTCAGGTACCTTCGGGTAGAATTCGACTCTTGCTCAGTTTGTGTTTTTCTACCCCTTTACTCATTTCAGTCGCTTATGGGTAGAATTCGACTCTTGCTCTGCTTGCTTTTTTCTACCCTTTTGCTCATTTCAAGCACATCTAGGTAGAACTCGACTCTTATCCTGCTTGCTTTTCTCTACCCCTTTGCTCATTTCAGGTACTTCTGGGTAGAGCTCAACTTTCTCTCTGCTTACGTTTCTCTACCCTTTTGCTCATTTCAAGCACCTATAGGTAGAACTCGGCTCTTATCCTGCTTGCTTTTTTCTACCCTTTTACTCATTTCAGGGATTCTGGGTAGAACTCGACTCTTATCCTGCTTGCTTTTTTCTACCCTTTTACTCATTTCAAGCACCTCTAGGTAGAACTCGACTCTTGTTCTGCTTGCTTTTCTCTACCCTTTTGCTCATTTCAAGCACATCTAGGTAGAACTCGGCTCTTATCCTGCTTGCTTTTTTCTACCCTTTTGCACATTTCAGGTACCTTCGGGTAGAATTCGACTCTTATCCTGCTTGCTTTTTTCTACCCCTTTGCTCATTTCAAGCACCTCTGGGTAGAATTCAACTCTCGCTCAGTTTGTGTTTCTCTACCAATTTTTAGTTCTTCCATCCGGTCATCAGAGGGTGGCGGAAGAAGTTTAGCACGTTTTTCCAGAGAGAACTGGCGGTATTCTGCAGGGGATAGAAACGGCTTATTTTGAACCGGCACAGTTGACGAATTGCTAAATTCATCATATATATCCTTCCGGACTCCTCAACAAACAATAAAATCCATGTATTTGCCTAATTGCAAACACATGGATTATTACCTTAAATTCCTAATCCAACAGGTTCTTCATATTCTCAAGTCCTATAAGAAGGGTTGAAGAATTATGAAGTAAAGCTGATGTTGTAGGCTGTATGACACCTGCAACTCCAAGGAGTATTAACATGGAATTGAAACCGACAATGGTTCTGTAATTTTTACCGATACGTCTCATTAAGGCATCGCTTAAGTTTTTCAGAGTAACAACACGGTAAAGGTCATCGGCTCCTATTGTGATATCCGCAATTTCCCTTGCTATTTCGGCACCGTCACTGATAGCTATTCCTACATCTGCTGCCGATAATGCCGGCGAATCGTTAATACCATCGCCTATCATCACAACTTTTCTTCCTGCCGCTTTTTCTTTTTCTATAAAGCCTGCCTTATCTTCAGGAAGCACTTCCGAGTAGTATTCGTCAACGCCTACACGTCCTGCAACGGCTTTTGCTGTTCTTTCGCTGTCACCGGTCATCATAACAATCTTTGTAAAACCTGCTTTGTGAAGTTTTCTGACTACGTCTTCTGCTTCTTTCCTTAACGGATCCTCTATGCATATAACTGCCGCAAGAGCACCGTCGATTGCCATATAAAGATGTGAATATTCCTCCGGAAGTGTGTTGAATAAATCCTTTTTGTCCTCAGGAATAATACTTTTTTCATCTTCAAAAACAAAATGGTAGCTGCCTATGATAACCTTTTTATTGTTTATCATGGTTGATATTCCATGTGCCACAACATATTCTACCTTGGTATGCATTTCTTCATGCAGCAGATTCTTTTCCATGGCCGCATTGACTACCGCTTTTGCCATTGAATGTGGGAAATGTTCTTCAAGACATGCCGCCGTTCTTAAAAGTTCGTCCGGTGTTTCTCCGTTGAATGAAACCACATCCGCAACTGTTGGTCTTGCCTTTGTCAGTGTGCCTGTCTTATCAAATACAATTGTATCTGCTTCTGCCATTGCTTCAAGGAATTTACCGCCCTTGACAGTTATGTCATGGGCATTTGCCTCCCTAATCGCAGAAAGTACGGATATAGGCATTGCAAGCTTTAAGGCACAGGAGAAATCTACCATTAAGATAGAAAGTGCCTTCGTCACATTTCTTGTTAAAAGGTAAGTAAGTATCGTACCGCCAAGACTGTATGGAACAAGACGGTCTGCAAGATGCTCTGCCTTGCTTTCCAATCCCGATTTGAGTTTTTCGGATTCTTCTATCATTGCAACAATCTTTTCAAAACGACTTGAATTTTTAGTCTGATTTACAAGGATTGTAATTTCGCCCTCTTCTACAACGGTTCCCGCATATACAACTGCGTCTTTTGCTTTTCTTACGGCAACGGATTCGCCTGTAAGGGATGCCTGATTGACCATGGCTTCACCGTCATATACTTTTCCGTCAAAAGGTATTACATTACCCATATGTACTACAACCTTGTCTCCCGGTTTAACGTCATTTGAGGATACAAGAACTTCTTTTCCATCAACCGACAGCCATACTTTGCTGATATTAAGTGACATACTTCTTGCGAGGTCACCAACTGATTTTTTATGTGTCCATTCTTCAAGTATCTCGCCTATGCCAAGCATAAACATAATTGAGCCTGCGGTTCCTATGTCATCCCTGAGGATGGATACTCCTATTGCGGTTGCATCAAGAACAGGCACTTCAATCTTATGTCTGAGCAAGGTTCTGATTCCGTTTCCTATGTATTTAAAAGATTTTGATATTACCATCAAAGCCCTTACAGGTAATGGTATGAAAAATCTGGTTGCGTAATGCAGCACAATTTTTGTTACAAGTTTTTCCTGATACTCCGCATTAACCTGTCTGCTGGAATTATCTGTAATTACTGCGGGCACCTCGATATCTTCATAGTGGAAACGTCTCAATGTGTTGATTATATCTGTCCGTTTTCCCTTGTATTCTATAACCGCGTCTGCAGTTCTTTCATATACCTTTGCAAAAGTGATATTTTTAGTATTATTAAGAAAATACAACAAAATATCCGCTTCTTTATATGTCATTCTACTGACTGCGAAATGAACTCTCATCCGCTTATCTGATTCATGTCGTATTATAAACTTCATACTATTTTTCTATTTCTCGGATTCTTCTGCTTCTTCAGCATCTTCTTTGACATCCTCAAATTCTTCTGCTTCCTTGGCTGCTCTTTCTTCATTGATTGCCTTGGCATCCGCAAGAATATCTCCTGCATTTTCCTGGACTGTATTGACAGTCTTCATAACACTGTCTTTTGCCCTTAATACGGCAGCAGTACAATTTGTATATACCTTCTTTGCATCTTTGCTGGATAAAATCTTAACTCCGGCAGTTCCAAATGCAAAACCGGCAGCAAAAAGTCCTACTTTTTTCCAATTCACGCGCTGTAAACACTTTAACATATTATGTACCTCCTGCGAGCATTTCTTCAATTTTTTTTGATTATATTTCTGTTATCCCGCAGTGTCAACGATAAAATTTCTCAATAAGATTTGTGTCCTACAACTCTGCATTGTATTTCTGTGCCGCCACTTTCTCCACAGCCTACGAAGCATATAATCCCTATGCTTTTTACACTCTGTCCGGATGTAATCAAGATTGAATGTGTCTCCCTTTGCATTCAGATAAGCATAAAAATCCATTAAGGTACGCAAGCCTGTACCACTGCCACTATAATGCTTGTAAGCGTAGCCTGTGATAGACATCATGGTTACCCTTACCTACGTACTCTGCCTTGTAGCCCTCTGAAATCATATGCTTCTCCATACGCTGCTCCCATGCATCCGCATCAAACAGGATATCATGCATGCACTTAAGAGTACTGCCAGCCCTCTTTTTATGCTTCTTATGCCTTTTTTCATAGATTACATTCCTAGCCACACTTTTCATTGTAATCCGTGTTTTTTTTAGTCAATTTATACAGTTCGTTACGGTATTTATTCCTGCGTTAAAAGGATTTACCATTCCAAACTATCTTTATTGAGCAGGAAATCATATATACCCATGATGAGAACCCCGTCATCATTATAATATTTTGCAGGTGTATCTTTCGTAATTATAATTTTTTTGAAAGCATCGCCTGTCAGCATCAACGATCTCTGTTCCTGCTCCATTTTTTCTTGTGTAGGCATTGCAAATGCTGATTGAATATAATAACGCTTAGATGCCTGATTACATACAAAATCTATTTCTAATTGCTTTCGGACATTATTGCCATCCTTTGTTGTATAATTTACAGGGACTACACCTACATCAACATTATATCCTCTCATTTTTAACTCATTAAATATGATATTCTCCATTGTATGGGTTTCTTCCATTTGCCTGAAATTTAATCTAGCATTTCTAAGTCCCATATCAGTAAAATAATACTTTGATGGTGTATCTATATATTTTTTCCCTTTAATATCATAACGCACTGCTTTATCAATCAAAAATGAATCACATAAATATTCAATGTAATTTGTCAGTGTATTTTTGCTAATTGTTTTCTGCTTAACACTCTTAAATGTAGCGGATAATTTTGAAGGGTTTGTAAGCGAACCAATGGATGACGAGAGAATATTTAATAGTTCTTCCAATTCTGACCGGTTACGCACACGATGTCGTCCTACTATATCTGAAATATAGGTTTCGTCAAACAGCGATTTTAAAAATGCGATCTTTTCCTCCGGAGTTGTGAAGTTTAATATAAGCGGAAGTCCTCCGTATAGCATATATTCATTCCATCCATCCTGTTTCGTCCCATCGTATACTGACATAAATTCCTCAAAACTAAGTGGATACATATGCACCTCATCTCCACGACCACGAAATTCAGTTATTACATCTTTTGATAAGAAATGTGCGTTACTTCCGGTTACATAAATATCTACATTTCTCATATGAAGCAAACTATTAAGAACTGATTCAAACTGATCTAAAAGTTGTACCTCATCCAATAAAACATAAAACATTCCTTCACCACTTATCTTTTCTTTCAGATAAGGGAACAGTACATATGGATCTTGATATTGTTTATTTTCAAATAACATCAACACTTATTGAACATTTTTGTTTGTACCCGCATTTTTGTTCAACAGAATCCGATGAGAAACATTTTACCATCCCCCCGTTTTATTCAAGGTTCATGTGACAATTTGTAAAACTTTTTGTGCACAGTGTATCTCATCCAACGAGAATAACATGCATTTAACTTTTCAATAATAGCCGCATAGATTCTGTATGCACTGAGTCCAAAATCTTTATGTATTATCTTTCAACCCATAACACCGGTACAGCATATCTGTCATTTTTTGCTTATCTGTTCCGCCTATACCCAAGGACTTTAAATCTACTGTTTCATCAGCTATTTAATCTATACTTCGCCCTCATATCATGTGAAACGTTATGAGCCTCTTTATACATTCCTTGCGTTGCATGTTCACGTGCTCTCTAACTTTTCAAGCATCTCAACTTCTGATAATGCCTTATACGGATTTTCATTTATCTTTTTTATCTCGAATGGAAATCCATTTACAGCTAATGCCTGCGTCAAAAACATACGGATTGCAGTTGTCGTATCTGTACCTAAATCTTTAAATAATTTATCTGATTTTGCTTTTAAATCATCATCCACTCTTACCTGTATTGTACTTGCCATTTACGCCACCTCCTATCTTCCCTCAATTGTAATCCAAGATTCCATACCCGCTATCTTGGATTACAATTGAGGCCATGTTTTTTTTCAATAAGAATCAATAAATTCTATAAGCCACGTATAATATTCAGATAATCCTGACGTCCATCTACAACCGCATATATAACTACTTTTTTATTTTCTTCATCAGTTTTGTAAAAAACAAGTCTTTTTCCAAAACAAGCACTCTATATCCTTGTCTCTTAAGAACACGGTATCTGGGTTCTGTTCCAATGTATGGCTCTTCTTCCAATTCAAGAATCTGTTTTTCAATCTGATTAAGTTTCTCCAATGCAACTGTATTTCCAAAATTCCGGGCAGCATACAATATTATTTTTCTGATGCCCTCATCGGTTGTATCGGTTCTTATTACTTCATACTTCATAATCACTCCTCCTGAAGCATTTTTCTCAAATCATCGAATGTCTCAGATATCGGAGCAACTCTGCCATTTTTTGCATCATCTTCTGCTTCGGCTAATACCTCTAAGAGTTCTATTCTCGCTTTCATATTTTTATATTCTTCATATGAAAGTGCAACCGTATCACCTCCGCATATATCTTCAATATTATTTCTTACGGTGTCCTTGTTACTTCTCATCAACAACCTGGAAGATGAAAAATTTTAACCGATAGCTTTCATAATCTCTTTTTCATGATCTCTGGTAAATTCACTTAATTCATAGAATCGAATTCTCTTATTGACTAATATAGGAATCACAAATCCATTTTTTACCAAAACCATCAGTCTGTTAATAATCGTTTTATTTGTTACCGACAATTTCCTGCTGACTTCAATCGGAGTAAACTCTCCTTTATAGTTTTTTATCAGAAATTGCAATAGCTCTTTTTCTTTTCCTTTTAAAAACGACAGACTTCCGGTAATATCTTCCTCTTCAGAAGCCAACTGCAAATCACAGACTTTTCCGGAATACAATTTCACCATTCTGAGGAAATAGTTGATCCAGATCTCCGGATGTGGCGGGTTATCTCTGCCAGAATAGTACAGCGCAGGGAGTCCCATCTGAATGGATTCATAATATTCATCAATATCATAAGCAAAATATTCTTCCAATGAACCGATTCCATTAAAGCCGTATCCATTCAAGTCCATAATATAACCGGATAACAGTCTTGCAGTTCTGCCATTTCCATCTTCAAACGGGTGTATTGTCACTAATTGATAGTGTACAACTGCTGCTACAATCAGAGGGTGGTCATCGGTTGTATTTACATACTCCACCAACTCATTCAAAAGTCCCGGAATGTCGCAATATTCCGGCGGAATATAATCAGGGTTTCCTGTCTTAGAATCATATACCGCAAATAACACTCCCGGTGGCATAGGTCCTCTGAGTCCGATTTTCTCCTTGGAAGCCCCCTTTTCTACCAATTTCTGTACATCTAAAATAAGTTTCATGGATAATTTCTCTTTTTTACTTACCTTTTCTTCAAGATAATTCAGTGCCAGAAAATAATTCCGTACCTCCTGCTCCGGTTTCAGATAATGTTTTCTTCCGTCGCTTTCTATTACTTCATCCACCTGTTTTTCTGACAATGGATTACCTTCAATTTTATTCGAAGCATAAGAACTTTTTTTCTTCGAATTTTTGCGAAGCTTATTCATGACAGTTTTGGACAGCTTTACCGATGATACTTTATATCTATTCTGTTCAATCTCTGTTATATATCTTAAAATTTCATTCGTTAAAGTCACTTTTATCATATAAGAAAAGCCTCCCTTTCAAATATTATTATATACAAAAGGTAAGCTTTTTTCCATTAATATTTCACTATTTTTTCACTATTTTTCTCTATAGATTTTATAAAACCAAATAAATCCCGGACAATATCAGCGATATAGACAGCCAGATCCAGTAAAGCAAAGGGAATCAGCAGCAACGCAAATTAGACCTTCGGGTCAAGACTTTCAAATACCCCTGTTCTCTTTGCGACCATTCATTATAGGTTGCGGACTAAGGCAGTCTCTCTGACGGACTATGGTGCTTCGCACCTTTTTTCATGCAAAAATAATTTTTGTATTATCCTTAGAAACTTGAAGTTGCCAGCTACAATTCTTTCATCATACACAATGATTCTGGCATCGAAATGTAAGGACCATAATTATCTATTTTTTCAAATCCTACTTTCCGATATACATGACATGATTCTTGTAGCAGTTCTCCAGTTTCAAGAATCAACCTCTTGTATCCCAGCTCTTTTGCCCACTCAATCAATTCAAGAACCAGCTTGGTTCCTATTCCTTTCCCCTGAAACTCATCTCTGACAAATACTCTTTTCAATTCGGTTGCATCATCGATATCACCATAATGATATTCTCTAATTGCTCCTGCACCAGCGGCTTTGCCATCAACATATACAACTATAGCCTCTTTAATTTCATCAAGTTGGTTGTACTGTTTGTACTTGTCTCTCTTAATTACCCTTCCTACTCGCCTATTTAAATCCATATCTAGTAACTGACAGTTCATAATAAAGTCTTCATTTATGCCAGAACATCTAACAAATTCTATATCATCCATATTTGACCATCCTCCTATGTTAAGTATATAAGAACTTACAAGCTCCACAAATCCCGATTGAGATTTCACCTGTTTTAGGGAATTTAATAACTGTTATATTTTGTTATTAAATTCTCTGCAAACCCTTGAAAACACTGGATTTATCGCAGGTGAGCTTTCCCTTATTGTTTCCCTTGTGTTATATCGTCCCGTCAGCGTTTACGAACTCTGATAAGGGCAAATACAAGGGCAAGAAAAATCTATAAAACAGTATAACACAAAATAAAAGTGACATGGTGAACTGATTGAAATGCTTCTGATTTTTGTAACAAATGACTGATTGAATGATAAGGAGATTCTATACGATGAGAACAATATTTGCAGAATACAATCCACACAGAAACAGCATTGATATTTATACTTCTGCTGGTTATATGCTCCGCATTGACTGTTGGGAAGCCGAAAAGGATTTAAAAACCACACCCGGATCAGACTGTGCATTGAACGCACTTGCCATTGATAAACCGCTTGAATATGCAAAATTATATCTTGATGAAACAATGCAGATATGGGTAGATGCAGAAGATTCATTAGAACTATGGTGATTTTTTCAACAGCACTAAGGTTACTTTTTCCCAATCTCATTTATTGAGAATCGTCTTTTTACCGTGCATATATATTCAATATCTTTTTATCTATTATAATGAAATCAAGGGCTGGTCTAATGCCAGCCCTACAAAAATGAAAATTCACATAGAAAATAAATTTACAATTTTTCCGATATAAACCTGTTATCAACAAATACAAACATAATTTATATTATCGTATCTATTGATATGATATGTATTTCAAAGAGTTACCAGAAGTTTTTGAAAACTTTTCCCTTGTGATATTATCTAAAGCTCCTAATTTTATACTTTTCCCATGATGGAGCAGCTTATTTGACCGTATCTTTAATAGCTGTATTTTTGTAATTAGATGTAACACCACCGGATTTTCATCCGTTGAATCATCCGCATATTTAAGACAATAAGAAAGACCGGTGCCATTACCTCCTGTCCACAACATATTATCTGTTGTGAATATCTGATATACCTTCGGTGTTTCTGCCGTATAAAATGTCTTTTCCCCAGATGCAGGCGTTTTCATATTATTGCCTTTTTGTTGGCGGTACATTGAAGATACCGTATTTAGACCAGAACCAATGTGCATACTTCTGTTCCTCCAATCATTTTATCTGAATTGTAAATGTACTGCTTCTCTGACTGTTTTCAGTGTCCTTGAAATAGTGTCAAAAAGAGGTGCTATGCCTGGCTTAACTACCGTATGTTTTGCACGGTCTTTTACATCATGCACTCCAAATCCGTAACACATATTTCTGCCCTCTGCGGAAAAATTCACGGTATCTCTGTCTTTATGTACATTTGAACTGCTTTTTTCTGCATTTATGTGTTCCCGCATTTCAGAATTTATTTTATATCCATCATACTGAAACGCCTTACTCTGCCTACTGTAAACTTCCAACGACATATCCGTGTCCTCCTCAGATTTTCGTATCTAATGTAGATAATAAATCTACATTATCGTATTCCGCTTGAGTATATGCTCTTACCACTGAACTACTGTTTTCTGACATTTCACTAATATACTCATCTCTATCTTTGCGTTTCTCACGCAATTCTTCCAAATATTCTTCATCTCTTTTTCGTTTCTCACGCATTTTCTCTAAGTATTCTTCTTGCTCACGTTTTTTGTCCCGTCTACTTTTTGCTGCTTTTTGTTGATTTTGTGTACTCAATACATCTGAACTTTTATTTGACGAATTAGCTGTTCTCATACCACCACATGAAGATTGCCGATTTCCATTAGCATCATATGTAACTGTCCTGCCTCCCAACTCTACACCGTCACGCTTTGCAAAAGAATATACTTGTGAATTTGCTGCAACCTCTCCGGATAAATTCCATTCTATTTCTTTTGCGAATTCCGGATCATTAGCCATTTTTTTCAAACAGTCATAAGAAAGATTTACGACCACTTTATTGGAATTGCAAGGCACAACACCGCCGTTGGTATTAAAACTTATTTGCGGAAACTTTTTACATAATTTTTCATAATATTCTTCCACACTATTAGAATTGCTTGTCTTTCTTGCACTATCCGCATAGCCTGTTGCATAGTTACCGTAATTATTTGTAATCCCCATTGACATATTGATATCCTCCTTTGCTCTCCGGTACCGCTTTCAGCACCATGGATCTGATGCCGTCATGCTACCAGACAAAGGCGGTTGCGGCCACCAAATATGGCGCAACTTTCCGTTGCGCGGCCTGTTTTTGCGCCTGAACAGGCTCAGTCCTGCGTCAGAACGCCGGTGAGGTCCAAGGGCTTGCCGTCGGCCCACAGGCGCTCCAGATCATAGAAGCTCCGGGCCTCGGCGTTGAACACGTGGACGCAGATGCAGCCGTAATCCAGCAGCACCCAGGTACCGTCCCGGTAGCCCTCCCGACGCAGAGGCTTCTCCCCCGCCTGCTCCTCCAGCAGCTTCTCCACAGAGCCGCACAGAGCGTTGATCTGGGTGTTGGAGCTGCCGGTGGCAATGACGAAATAATCCGCCAGGGTCGTAATGTCGGTGATCTCAATGGCGGAGATCTCCTTGCCCTTCTTCTCATCCAGGGCCTTGGCGGCCAGAATGGCCAGTTCCTTCGGTGTCATCATACTTTTAAAATCCTTTCTGAATGTCTTAGCCGCCCATCGGCAGCGGTTCTCCGGTCACAGGGTCCAATCCCTGATTCGCATCGGGCGTTGCAGGTTCCTCCGGCGGCACCACGATGATGCCGGGATCTTCCGGCTGGTCCGGTGTCTCCGGACTGCCGGTGCCCGTCTCTCCCCCGGTGGAGCCGGAGGGGTCTGTGGTCTCCGTCCCCGTCCCCGGTGTTTCCGGTGTGGCCGGGGTCTCCGGCGTGGGTTCAGACGGTGTTTCAGACGGCGTCTCCGTTCCCGGCTCTGTCTCCTCCGGCGGTGACACGATCTCCCCGGTGTCCGGGTCGATCAGGTTGCCGTTTTCGTCGGTGATATAGTCCTTTTCCGGCTCATCCTTCTTGCCGCTGCCCATCAGAGTCGGCGGCACGGCGGCCTTGCTGTCCTCCACATGGCCGGTGGTGGAGCTGACGGAGCCGTCCTTATTGACGGACATGATGTCCAGGTCGCTCATGGTGGAGGGCTCCACAAAGGGGCTCAGCTCGTTGTTCACCAGCTCCAGCAGTTCCTGGGCGTTGGGCGTCACATAGGACTGGTAGCTGTGATACACCCGGCTCCAGCAGGAGACGTTGGTGTTGGGCATGGTCACAAAATTCACCTGGGCGGTGTCCAGCTTGGCGCCGCTGCTGTTCCCCAGGAATGCCTGCTTGGCGAACCAGAGCATATTCTGGAAACTGAGATCCGTCTCCACGTTTTCATTGAAAACCTTGATAAACTCATTGACCTTGGTGATGTTTTTCAGGCTCATCAGCTGTTCGATCATGGCTTTCAGCAATCCCTGCTGGGTCTTGATGCGGCCCAGGTCGCCGTCGGGATAGCCCAGCATCTTGCCGTTTTTGCGGTTGTCATGGCGGTAGCGGAGTACCTGCATGGCGTCGTCGCCGCTGAGCAGCCGGTAGCCCTTGCTCTGGTGGATGGAAAGATCCTGATAGGGATCCTCATAGTTCATGTCCCGAGGCACATCGAAGTAAACGCCACCCATGGCGTCCACGATTTTGCCCACGGCTTCCCACTCCACAATCACCTGATAGTCCGGCTCGAAGCCCACCAGCTGAGAGATTTCTTTATAGAGGGCCTTGATGCCCTTTTCTCCACCGCCGTAATAATTATAAACGGAATTGATCCGCTTGATGTCCCACGGAACGTTGACCATGGTATCCCGCGGAATGGACATGACGGTGGCCTTTTGGTTGGTGATATCATAGCTGGCCAGCAGCATAGTGTCCGTGTTGCCGCCGCCGCCTGTGTCCCGGCCTAAGATCAGCACGGTGTAGTAATCCTTGCTCTTCCGTTCGCCGCTGACGCGGGGCTGCACGCCGTCGCCGTAGTCGATGCCGTCCCCCGCCTGGGTGCCGTCTGCGTTGGAGCCGTTTCCCGGCAGGTCCGGCTTGACGAACAAGCCGTCCAGTGCCACCACGGCCACCAGCACCACCGCCAATACGATGGCCACCGCCAGCAGCCACTTCTGCCCCTTTGTCAGTCGGCTGGGCTTCTTTGCTTTCTTCTGTTTGGATTCCTTCTGTTCTAAACGCTTTCCAACATTTTCTGCCATGGGTTTATCTCTTTCCTTTCAGCCAGTCGCGCGCCTCCATTGTAGCGTGGTGGACGGGATTTCCCATTTCCGTCATCTCGTCGATGGTCATTTCCAGTCCCATCAACATTCCTCGATCCAGATTCTCATACACACATGCCCGTAAATCGTTTACACCGGGAAAATCCCGGGAGGGCTCAATATAATCCGCCAGATAGATGATCTTTTCCAGCAGCGTCATGTCCGCGTGGCCGGTGGTGTGCCACCAGATCGCCCGGTAGATCTCATCGTCCACGCCGAACACCTCCCGTGCGATGGCCGCGCCGGTCTTAGCGTGAAGCAGCTTCAGCGCCTTCTGCTCCAGCTCGTCCAGCTCGATGCCGTACTGACGGCACAGGGCCAGCTGCTCCGGCATATCCAGCTTCTTCGTGCAGTCGTGGAGCAGCGCCGCTACACGGGCCTTCTCCACATCCGCGCCGTAGCGGGTCGCTAACCGGATGGCCTCCTGCTCCGTCCCCAGCACATGAGGGATGCGCTTGTACTTCAGATAGCTGAGGGCCACCGGACGCAGCTGAGAAAGCGTCAAGCTTTTCAGTTTTACATCCGTTCCGTACAAATGGTTTCGCAGAATATAGCCGTACACCGCCGGCGGCAGCAGGTTCTCCCCCGTCCCGGATGCCAGTTGCTCCCGCAGCTCCGTGGAGGAGATGTCGATGACGCCGGGGACCGTCAGGGTAAAGATCCGGGCGTCCGGGTAGAGACGGTACAGCTTGTCCCGCTGGGCGGAAAACTGCGGCTCCATGTCTGCCTCCGTCCGGCCGAAGGCGGCGATCCCTGCAAGGGACGCGATCTTCTCCGGCTCATGCCACGTTTCAAAGCTGAGGAACATATCCGTCCCCATCAGCAGCCACAATTCATCCTCCGGGAATTGCGCTTTCAGCTCCGCCAGCGTGTCGGAGGTGAAGCTCTTTCCCGCCCGGCGCACCTCCATATCCAGCGTTTCCACCTTGCTCCCAAGGCCCAGATGTTCCCCCGCCATGCGGGTCATTTCCAGCCGCTGCTCCGCCGTGGCGCTGCCTGCGGGCAGGTCCTTGTGGGGCGGGATGCTGGCGGGGATCAGCAGCAGCTTGTCCAGTTTCAGCGTGGCGATCACGGCCGCCGCCGCCGTCAGATGCCCCAGATGGGGCGGATTGAAGGTTCCTCCGTAAATACCGATTTTCAAGAAAATTCCATCTCCTGTTTCAACGCGATCCCGCTTACGCCTGCCGCTTTTTTGACGGCTTCACCAGCTGGATACGCTTCTCTCTGGGCTTGCTGTGGCTCTCCCGGTACAGCACGAACTTGGTGCCGATCACCTGCACCACCTCGCTGCGGGTGGCCTTTGCCAGCTCCTGCGCTGCGAGACGGGCGTCATACTCGATATTGTTCTCCAAAACCCGGCCCTTGATGAGCTCCCGGGCCTCCAGCGCATCGTCGGTCTGCTTGACGAGGTTCTCCCCGATGCCATCCTTGCCGATGTGGATGATGGTGTCGATGGTGTTGGCCAGCCCTCGCAGCTGGGCTCTCTGTTTGCTTGTCAGTTCCATAAAATTCCTTTCATTGGGCCGCTTCCGCCCAGTATTTTTTTACTTTTTCCAAATCTTCCTCCCGCAGCCATTCCTCGGAAAAGCCGCAGGCACAGCAGACGAAGCGGTTTACCGGAGCCGCGACCATGAATAGGCCGCACTTCATTGTAGCAGTAACGCCCGCTTCCAGAAGCCGTTCCCGGCACCTTTACGATGTCTGTTCCCCCACACTTGGGGCATACGTTTGTCTTCTTCATCCGTGGCTCCTTTCACTGGGGCGTTTCCCCCCAGAATTTGACTGCCTTTTCCAAATCCGCTTCCTGAATCCATTCTTCGGTGAATCCGCAGCTGCCGCAGAACCACCGTTCCAGCTTCGCCAAGCTGGTAAAGCCAATGGGAAACGCGTTGCAGCGCATAGGGTCCACTTTCAGGACTTTGCTCCCTCCGCACTTGGGGCACACGCCTGTCTCTTTCATAGGGCAGCTCCTCCTTTTTTGAATGGTTCTGCTGTTTAGACGGTTATTTCTTCAAATAAGTTTCCAATTTCGCGGTAAATTCCCGCAGGGCCTTGCCCCGGTGGGAAATCTCCGCCTTTTCCTCTTGGGTCAGCTGTGCAAAGGTCTTTGCCTTGTCAGGCATGAAGAATACAGGGTCATAGCCGAAACCGCCCTCCCCCATGGGGGCAAAAGCGATGGTGCCAGGGGCCTGCCCCTCGGCGGTGATGGTGTCCCCATTGGGGAAGGCACAGGCAATGGCGCAGGTAAAATGAGCCGCCCGGGTGGTCTGGCCCCGGAGATTTTGCAGCAGCAGCATATACCGTCCCCTGTCATCCAGCCCCTCGCCACCGTACCGGGCGGAGTACACACCGGGGCCGCCGTTGAGGGCGTCCACGCACAGGCCGGAATCGTCAGCGATGGCGGGCAGCTTTGCCAGTTCGCAGATGGCCTTGGCTTTCAGCATGGCGTTCTCCGCGAAGGTGCTCCCGGTCTCCTCCACGTCCACGGTGATCCCCAGCTCCTTGGGACTTACTACCTCCACGCCGAACTGGCCCAGAATGGCCCCCATTTCCCGGATCTTATTGGGATTATGGGTCGCTAATACAAATTTCATCACAGTGCTCCTCCCAGCGCTTCCTTCTGGATCTTCAGCAGTTCCCGGTTGCCCTTGGCGCACAGCCGCACCAGCTCCTGCTGCTCTGCCAGAGTAAAGGCCCGGCCCTCGCCGGTGCCCTGCAATTCGATGATCTCGCCCAGCTCGTTCATCACGCAGTTCAGATCCACCTGCGCCCGGCTGTCCTCGCTGTATTGGAGGTCCAACAGCGCCTGCTCGTCCACGATGCCGGCGGATACGCCGGTGACGAAGTGGCGGATGGGCGTAGCACCTAAATACCCCTCCTCCACCAGCTTTCGGCAGGCCAGCGCCAGCGCCACAAAGCCGCCGGTGACAGAAGCGGTGCGGGTACCGCCGTCGCCCTGAAGCACGTCGCAGTCGATGTTGATGGTCCGCTCGCCCAGTGCCTTCATATCCACCGCTGCCCGCAGGCTGCGGCCCACCAGCCGCTGGATCTCAGCGCTGCGGGGGCTGAGCTTCAGCTTGGAGATGTCCCGCTTGCTCCGCTCCCGGTTGGCCCGGGGCAGCATGGAATACTCCGCCGTGACCCAGCCCTCGCCCTCCGCCACATGGGGCGGGGTCTTGTCCTCGATGCTGGCGCAGCAGAGCACCTTGGTGTCGCCGCACTCAATAAGGCAGCTCCCCTCCGGGAACTTCACGAAATCCGTGGTGATCTTAATGGGGCGCAGTTCGTCATACGCCCGTCCATCCTGTCTGGTCATAGTCATTCCTCATTTCAAAATTCCCGTGAAGTAGATCAAAACCCCTTCACGCTGTCAGATAATTGCCTCCACATAGGAGCGGGCATCGAAAGGCTTCAGATCGTCGATCCCCTCGCCGACTCCCGCAAACTTCACAGGTACGCCCAGCTCCCGGGCGATGGCGATGACGATGCCGCCCTTGGCGGTGCCGTCCAGCTTGGTCAGGACGATGCCCGTCAGTCCCGCCGTCTCCTTGAAGGTCCGGGCCTGGATCAGGCCGTTCTGGCCGGTGGTGGCGTCCAGCACCAGCAGGGTCTCCCGGTCACAGCCGGGGCACTCCCGGTCGATGATCTTGGACAGTTTCGCCAGCTCCGCCATCAGATTTGCCTTGTTGTGGAGCCGTCCGGCGGTGTCGCACAGCACCACATCCACGTTCCGGGCCTTAGCAGCCTGAAGTGCGTCGAACAGTACGGCGCCGGGGTCCGCGCCCTCGTACTGCCGGACGATCTCGCATCCGGCCCGCTCTGCCCAGATCTCCAACTGGTCGGCGGCGGCGGCGCGGAAGGTATCGGCGGCGCACAGCATCACCCGTTTGCCCTGCTTTTTCAGGCTGGCGGCGATCTTTCCGATGGAGGTGGTCTTGCCCACACCGTTGACGCCGATGAAGATGCAGACGCTGGGCTTCGTGTCCAGCTTCATTGCGGTGTCTCCCACCTCCATCTCTGCCATCAGGATCTCCCGCAGGCCCTCCCGGACGGCCTCCTGGCTTTGCAGATGTTCTTTACGAACCTTGGTGCGCAGCTTCTCCACGGCGTCCGTGGCAGTGTCCACGCCAAGATCTGCCATGATGAGGGTTTCCTCCAATTCTTCAAAAAAGTCCTCGTCCGCCTCCGTAAACCCAGAGAACAGATTGCTGGTGATTTTTTTCAGCTTGTCAAAAAAGCCCATTGTAAACTCCTTTTTTCATGCGGTTTCCCGCATTTTTTGAACCTTCATTTTCTGCTCCTACGGAGGGATGTGGCGAACCGCCGCAAGGATGCAGCAAGGTGCCGCTTTGCGGCTCTGGAAGGCATGGTGATACCATGCAAGATTGAATCCCCATTTTCTTTTCCTCTTGCGGAAAAGAAAACGGCCATTCATGGTCAAA
>OIYT01001145.1_pt1 | contig 20092 bp, 19 predicted proteins | sample 1588201 | NCBI WGS metagenome assembly OIYT01 (sample SAMN03283260) | human gut metagenome | biome: human-associated habitat; material: feces | host: Homo sapiens | place: USA | collected 2013
AAAAGTCGAGCTTGATGAAACTATCGTCGTCACGATTTGCAAGCTTACGTCCTTCCATTGTCTTGATCGCCAGATCAATCTGTTCGATCATCGAATCCGTGATATTCGTTTTCTCCCCGTAATTCAGGTAATTCAGGATTGTCAACATCTCGGATTCACTATCTGTAAAATACCCGGTGCCTTCCTGCTGCATATCGCCCACATTCTTGACGAGCTCCAGCATCTTGTTCGGCAGCGTTCTGTAATCCCATGGTTTTGATTCGATATCACCTAACATCGTCTTATTCCTTTCCATTCCAACAATATGTGCAAAGCTTCTCCGGCTCGATTCCAACTGCTTCAAGCATATCATCTAAGCGGTGGAACCGGAGCGATGTGAATTTCAGTTTCTCACAGATCTTGTCAACCATCTTCTGGTATTTCTCAGATGTGTAATCTGCGTACTCCTGCAAGACTTCATCGCTGACATCCCCGCCCTCTAACTCTGCGATAACATTTCTTGTGATCAGCTCCATCTCAGAGTTTGAACGGGAGAAGTTCAAGTATTTACATCCATATACAAGCGGTGGGCACGCCGGACGAATATGCACTTCCTTCGCACCACTCTCAAACAAATATTCTGTCGTCTCACGAAGCTGTGTACCACGCACGATGGAATCGTCAATCAGCAGCAGGCTCTTACCCCGGATCAGCTCTTCGATCGGGATCAGCTTCATCTTCGCGATCAGATTACGTTTACTCTGAATCGTCGGCATAAATGATCGCGGCCATGTCGGTGTGTATTTGATAAATGGTCTGGAAAATGGAATCCCTGACTCATTTGCATATCCAACCGCATGTGCCGTTCCTGAATCCGGGACACCTGCAACGATATCCGGCTTGACATTATCCCGTCTTGCAAGAAGCTGTCCGCAGCGATACCGCATCTCCTCGACATTCACACCTTCATAAGTGGAAGACGGATAACCGTAGTAGATCCAGAGGAAGGTACAGATCTTCATCTCTTTACCCGGCAGGACCAGTGTCTTTAACGCGTCGCTCGTCATGACAGCAACCTCGCCCGGTCCAAGCTCCCGGTAGGTTGAATAACCGAGATTCAAGAACGCAAAGCTCTCGAAGGTCGCACAGAATGCGCCATCCTTCTTACCGACGATAATCGGTGTTCTGCCATATTTATCTCTTGCAAGGTAGATTCCCTTCGGTGTCAGGATCAGCATGGACATCGAGCCCTCGATAATCTCCTGTGCGTAACGGATACCATCGATGAAATTATCCTTCTGGTCGATGATCGCAGCCACAAGCTCTGTTGCATTGATCTCACCATTGCTCATCTCGAAGAAATGTGTTCTTCCCTGCAAAATCGTATCTATAATTTCCTGTGCATTGTTGATCTTACCAACGGTTGTAATTGCAAACGTACCATGATGCGAACGCACTAAGATCGGCTGTGCCTCATAGTCTGAGATACATCCGATTCCGAAGTTACCTTTCATGGTATTTGCTTCTTTATCAAACTTTGTCCGAAATGGTGCATTGTCAATCTTATGGATTGCCTTCTCAAACCCATGTTCCTCACTATACACTGCCATACCTGCACGTCTTGTTCCAAGATGGGAATGATAATCCGTTCCAAAAAATAAATCAAACACACAATCCTCTTTTGACGCAACTCCAAAAAAACCGCCCATGACTGTACCTTTCCACTTTCGTGGCCTTTCCCTATATGCTTTTTATTTTTGAACATATTTTTACCACATAACATTATAACAACAATATTGCGGTTTTGAAACACTTTTTTAAAATCGAATGTATATTTTTGCGAAAGTAGGAAACGATAGATATAAGAAAGTACATTTCTGTATTTTAACGTATATGGAGGTTTGTTATGAAAATATTAAACTGTGTGGCTCTTACAATCGCCATCATCGGTGCGATCAACTGGGGGCTGATTGGCTTCTTCGACTTCAATCTTGTCTCCGGAATCTTCGGCGATGCAACCGCATTTACACGTGTCATCTATGCTTTGGTCGGTCTTTCCGGAATCTACATGATCAGTCTGTACGGAAGAGCTTGTGCAGACGCCTAAAAAAGAAATGCTGTCTGAACCGCGATGTGTCCAGACAGCAATTTTTTATGCCTTTTTTTTCTCTTCGAGTCTTGCAAATACTTTATCGTAGCTTGCATTTCCGTAATTTAAGGACCGGTTTACACGGCTGATCGTCGCGGTCGAAGCACCTGTTTCGTTCGCAACCTCCGCATAAGTCTTTCCTTCTTTCAGAAGCTTCGCAACCGCAAACCGCTGCGCAATCGACTGTACTTCCTTCACCGTACAGACATCCTCAAAAAAATCCATACATTCATCTACCGATTCGAGCGTGAGTACAGCTTCGAGAAATTCTTTTACAAATTGTGTCCGTATTGTCTTTTCCATGTCATCACCTACTCATATTGAGCCATCCTATTTATTCTCTTTGTGCACCCAGACTGCCACAGCATCACGGTTTACATAGAAATCACCGAAGCCTTCCTCGTCAATCTTGATGTTGTATTTTGCATTTCCCATCGCATCCGCGAAATGACATCCCGCAAACTGCTTACCAATATACATATGCTTCGTGCCTCCGGTTCCATCGGAGATCACAACCGCCATACCGGAATTCTTATGTTCCTCATCGCCTTCGCGTGTCCAGCCAATGCAGTTTGGATCATCGAAATAATCGTGCTGTGCACCATATGCCTGATTCTTACGAAGCTTCATCAGCTTGTCAAGCTCCCGCTTCTTCGACTTGATCTTCGCCGTTGGGATTCCCTTGTAATCGCCATAGAATACACATGGATATCCTTCCTGGCGAAGCAGAATGATCGCATATGCCATCGGCTTGAACCAATCCTCTACCCACGACTCTAATGACTGTCCCGGCTGGCTGTCATGGTTATCGACAAAAGTTACTGCCTTCATCGGATTCACCTTTGCAAGCGTACCGTCCAAAATCGTGCGCAGATCGTAATTGCCATGTGCCTTCGAGCAATTATGGAAGTTGAAATGAAGCGGCACATCGAAGAGACTTAACTCGCTCTCATTCGCATTTATGTAATCCTGTAATACATTGACATCCCAGTGCCAATACTCGCCAACTGCAAACAAATCCTTTCCGGCATCTTCTTTCATGGCACGCAGCCAGTCCTTATAGAAATATTTGTTGATATGCTTCACTGCATCCAGCCGGTATCCGTCAATGCCAGTCTGCTCGGTATACCACTTGCCCCAGCGGGTAAGCTCCTCCGTTACCTCCGGATTGTTAAAATCCAGATCCGCACCCATCAGATAATCATAGTTTCCAAGCTCGGAGTCCACTTCCTTGTCCCAGTCTTTTCCCGCAAACTTGAAGATGGATTTGACTGCTCTGTCCTGATCCCAGTCGATGCCATCAAAATGTGTCCAGTTCCATGTAAAATCGGAATATTTTCCTTTTCTTCCCGGAAATGTAAACTTCGTCCACGCCCCAATCGTCTTGGAATCGCCTACCATCTGATTCCGGCTGTTCGCATTGAACTCTTCCGCAGACACCTGCTCCACCTCATCTGCACCAATCCTATGATTCAATACGATATCTGCATATACCTGGATTTTCTTATCATGCAGTGCTTTGATCGCTGCTAAGTATTCTGCTTTCGTACCATACTTCGTCGGGACGGATCCCTTCTGATTAAACTCACCCAGGTCATACAGGTCATAGACACCGTATCCGACATCTTCTTTTCCCTGTGCGCCTTTATATGCCGGCGGTAACCAGACTGCCGTCACCCCTGCGGTCTTTAATTTTGCCGCATCCTCTGCCAGTGCTTTCCAAAGGGATGCATCTGCAGGAAGATCCCACTGAAAATACTGCATCATAGTTCCATTCATACCCATGAGTTTCTACCTCCGCAATACTTTAACATTTTAAAGTATTATAACAAATGGTTTGGATTACGTAAAGTTCTAATCCCAGATATACGATTATTTTTCTATCCATAATTGAACATCCGTTTCGTTTCCAGAATTATTCGCCATATTAAATGTATCTGCTACATTTCCCATCGTTGTTTCTGACATCTCCTGAATTGCCAGATTTGCCATTTCACTTGCCAGCATATCCATATTATCATCGACGAGAATTCCTTCTTCTGGTGAATTTTCTACGCATACATACTCCTGCGATATATCTTCACACATAACTTGTGCAGCCGACTCTTCTGCGATTTCATTATTCAATATCTCCGGTTCCAATTTTGTATTTGTATAATCAATATTATATACTGATTCATCCTGAAACTGCATTTTCTCTATCTGGTATCTTCCATCACTGTAATAGTACGCATCCTGTACCGTTATGCTGTCATTGTCCGAGTACCGGATCACAAGATCATTTCCGATCCGCTCCATCTGCACGTCTTCAGGACAGATTCCTTCTCCGAAGATGATCTTATCGTCCCGGCCTTCCGTACTGCTTGACTCATAGTCATTGATGACATCATTCCCATCTCCCAGATCAAAGTAATAGGTGTCGTTTCCCATTCCTCCTTCCAGTCTGTCATCCCCGGTTCCTCCGTACAGGATATCATCTCCATTTCCTCCATAGATCCTGTCATTTCCGGCATCTCCATAGATTACATCGTTTTCCGCACTTCCTTGAAGCGTATCGTTCCCATTATTTCCGAACAACGCCGCGCTACTACTGGCAGAATATGAATCATTCCCATCTGTTCCAAAAAAAGCATTCAAAAAACTAGCTTGTACAATGCTCCGAAGATACTTTTCATCTGCTATATAATGTTGTAAATAATTTTGGAAATCGTCGGAATTCGACTTATCGAAAAATCTTATGTATCTCCCCATTTCCCCTACAATATCAGACATATCTGCGCCGCTTTGCCTGCATGCATCAATAAATGCATAAAACATATCCATATGCATCGTTTTTGCCCCATTCTCTTCTTCTGTAATGCACAACAGATTCATATAATCGGCAAGCTGTGTCTGAGAATTCAGCGTGCAATAGTACATCTGAAAAATATTATTATAAATTCGCGTTAACACTGCAGCCGCTGTATTTACCGGATTTTCGCCCTGTGTACCAACGAATTTTCTTCCCATAAACTTCTCAACAACCATAAGCTTACGTGCATCCATCTGTCCACCCCGGCTATTCTCTGCTACACCAGTAGCTCCGGTAATGAAATACAACATATCTGTGACAAGTGCTTCTTTTTCCTCGCGCGAGGCTGCCTTGGCAAAACGCTGTACATAGTCTTTCAGTGTTCCTGTTGCATCCATCTGCATCAATGAATGAAGACTGGCAACATTCCCCATCGCCCGTACATCCGGAAGTGCCTGAATCTCTTCTGAAATCTCGATATTGTCCTTCTCCACTGTATTATAATACTGTGCTTCAAAATCGAATTCGCCGAGTTTCCGAGTACTTCCATCCGCATATGTCACAATTACAACGCGTCTTCCGTCCTCCACACTCGTCTCCAGTGAAATCGATACGATTCCGGCTTTTTCAAGAGATATTAATTCATCCTTCTGACTGACACCATCCCCGTTTTTATCCTGCCAGATCAATATCTTCGAGAATATTTCATCATTACAGTCAATCACACCATCTCCGTTCGTATCATACTGTGCAAGTGCTTCGAATCCACTCTTCGCTTTTTCTCCATTCGCAAGTAACGTAGATGTACCCAGCAATTCTGATCCATCGTCAATCACACCATTGCCGTTTAAGTCCACCGCCAGAAGCGCATCATCTGCGGATACCCACGCCGTCTTCTCAGCAAGACCTGTCGCATCTTCATCAAAATACACGCCATCATTCACAGATAATGTTTCAAAGCCATCTCCGTCCAGATCTAACACAAGCGGGTCCGCAACATATCGAATCAAGCTCATTGCCTCCTCGTATAGATTATTCAAAGCATTAATCCCATTGCCTATAATTTTCTCTACAAGGATATCTGTGCCTTTACCCATAAATTCCCCAATACGAAATATAAAATAGTATGCAGCAATTCCACCAATTAATGCACCAATCGGTCCCGCAAACATAGCTCCAATTGCAGCACACTTGGCAGCCATAATGTTTGATACTACAGTACTTCCTCCAAATTCAACAAGAATCTCCGCTGTTTTCCCAAAAGCGATTTGAGCAGCACGACCATAATCTCCCTTCGCCAGCGCATCGTTTGTTTCACTTATCATGTCACATATCTTAAATGTGCAAACTGCAGATAACGCAATCACACCCGCAACTGCCAAACCTCCGGTAACGAATCCCCCTACCTTTGATGACATCAGTTTATTAATAAATTTTATACCCTTACTATTGTATACGAAATCGCTTACATCTATAATAATTCTATCTAGTTTTCCTAATTCTCCTAATTTCTTGCCTGTTGTTGCCACATACCGAAGAATTGACTCCGCATAAGCATCTCCCACGATTTCTCCCTGTGCAACTCTCTGCAGATAGTCATACTCTTTTGCAATCCATCTCGTAACTCCATCTGCATTCTCATAAACCTCTCCATGCCGTGCAAGCATCTCTGCATCAGATGCATATGCATCGAAATGTCCCTGTGTTGTGGTATACACATAGTCCTCCGGAATCACATCCGATACATGCCCTTCCAACGCAGTACCCTTATAACTTCTACCAACTATATTCCCCTGCTCATCTATAAATATCTCTGAATTCCTCAAGGCATTCCGGACAGCCCCGGATCCACCTTTTACTTCAACTTCCACATAATCAGAATTCTTTATCCTTATAATATCCTGTGCAGGATCAAACACATCATCCTTTGCAAAGCCTTCCAACACCGTTCCTTTATATTCAGTTCCTCGCCATTGACCATCTTTGTCAAGTAATATTGTTTTATTGTGCATTGCTTCCAGATAATCCGAATAACTTATTTCTATGTAGTTTTCTGTCTCCGTTGGTTTGATTTCATTTTGTCCAAATATTTCCCTTAAAAATTTATTTGTTAATGTCTCACCTATTTTCTCTCCATGTTCATTTACATACACTGTTTCATCTGCAAAGTCTTCGATTGCCTTTCCTTTGACAGTCTCAAAAATCTTATCTATACTTAATTTCCCCAGTTCAGCCTTGCTACAACCATTGATGGTTTTGTTATCTGCCATCACATTCAACGCTTGTTTCAGTTCTTCCAGCCGGAATATCCGGTCCGCTCTGGCATCCGTAACCAACGCATACACATCCCCCTTTGTCTCTGATGCAAACTGTGAGGAAATTTTGCTCCAATATCCCTCACCAACCTCCGAGACTCCGCTTCCCGGTTTGCTTGTACCATACAATTTTTGATTTATAATAAGATCTAGTGCATCACCATATAAACCTGGATTTTCATTGAACATCGCCTGCTTCACAAATTCATAAAATGAATAATTATCATCTTTGTAATCTAACAACTCATAAGCTTCTGTTCGATTAATGATGCGAATATTCAATTTACTTGCTGCTAATGATTTTGCTATCTTATCCTCGCCCCCACTATACAAAACAGTAACTGCATTATCAGCCGCTAGGGGATCCTTTAAAGAACATCTTGCTACAGCTTCATCAATATCCTGTAATGTTAATTCTCCTTCTTCATATTTTTGTATTAATTCATCAATTATTTCCTGCACATTTTCGCTCATCAAAATTCCCCCCTAAAGTACTACTTCTACATTCACATTGTTAAAATGATCCATAACCTTCCGACATCTATCGTACCCAATAAACGCAAATACTTTCATTGCCTCTCGCAAGCTTTCTAATTGCTCCTCATTTAATTTTTTATTTGTATGCAGTTTTATCCACCGTACCGTATCATGTTTAGGCCAATTCTGACCAAAGTCAATATCGAATACTTCTCCTTTGTAATCGAACACAAAAGAATAGATATCACTTGGTTCCCTTACTGGGCCATTTGCATAACAAAATAATCGCACATCATTTTCCCGGTCTATCGTTCCTCCTCCAAATGCCATGGCCTTATTCATCCTTGATGTCTCATACGTTCTTCTCTCACTTTCCTCCAATGCACAATTTACAAATCCCATGTTTCTTTTCCTCCATATCTTTTTATTATTTTTTCAACCAGTCTCTTGTTAATTTCTTTTTATGTAGCGCTGGTTTTCATATTTTTTTATTAATTCTTCAATTATCTCTTTCACTTTTTCACTCAATTCATTCTCGCTCATCAGAATCCCCCCTAAAGTACTACTTCTACATTCACATTGTTAAAATGATCCATAACTTTCTGACATCTATCGTACCCGATAAACGCGAATACCTTCATTGCTTCACGTAAACTTTCTAACTGTTCTTCATTCAATTCTTTATTTGTATACATCATTCTCCAGTCAACAGTATCGTGGTTCAACCAACTTTGATAAAAATCAATATCAAATACTTCTCCTTTATAATCGAACAAAAAAGAATAGATATCACTTGGTTCCATTACCGGTCCATTTGCATAACAAAATAATCGCACGTCATTTTCCCGATCTATCGTTCCTCCCCAAAACACCATATCCTTCCGCATACCAGGTGTCCGATATGTCCGTCTCTCACTTTCCTCCAATGCACAATTTACAAATCCCATGTTTCCATCCTCCGTTCATAATACTCCCGTACCCAATTCCACTTTGTTTCATTCTCCAGATGACAGCAAGCTTTTCCGGCTGTTAACCACATATACAACTGCCGTATATGCTGCCCTTCCACCGCCTCTGTTAACGCCTCATATTCCTTACAAAAACGCTGTACAATTCCGGCACTATAATATAAAATCATTTTTTTATCAAAATGGTAGGTTCCAAATATCTCCAGCAACAATCTGGCATATATCCGCATATCCGCCCGATATAGGGAGTTCAACAACGCATACACCGTTCCGAGTTTATGTTCCAGTCGATCTGAGCGGAACCAATCTGCCACATCCCGGACATACCCATATGCTTCTATATCCTCCCACAGATTTTTATCCCACGCTGTATTCCAGTTATTCTGTAGCACATACCGCAGAAGTTCCACTGTGTCTTTCACGCATCCCTTGACTTCCCGAAGCTTGTAACAGTATATCATATGATTTTCTACGCCGGTAGGAATGATGTCCACCAATTCCTCTATCGCAGACCTGGCAAAGTTTTTCAGGTTTTCTACCAGCCTCTGCTCCTTTTTCCCACAGCCACCTTCACAATCAGAAAATATCGGCTGGTGTGGAAACAAAAATATTCCATGTTTTCCAACCAGATTGGGATAACACAAAATCAAATTCTCGTATATCAGTCTCGTCTTTCCTATAATCTTTGCCACAGGAACCGATTGTTCGGTACAGCCATCCGGTATTTGATCACACCCCAGATGATTCCGGCACACAATTCCTGCCCCTTTGTAATACAAACCATTATGTGAAAAACCACCTCTCTTCGTTGGTATTGGTATGATTGTGTCTTTCAAATGAATCGCATCCACCTGTTCTCCCGTTACGTCAATCACCGCAATGGTATCTGTTTCTCTATTATTCGCGATCTGCATTTTATCACCTCTCCTTCAGACTGTTTCGGAGTCCTTTTCGAAACGGTTCCATGAAGTAATCCATAACACTTCTGGTTCCTACGATCATATCCACATTGCCTTCCATACCCGCTTTGATTTCCGATGGCACCTGCTCCAATTTAATCTCCACCAGATACACATTTCCCATGTTCTCTACCTGCATCGCAACATTTCCAATCGAAGCGATCTCTCCCTGCACATATTCATACTCTGTATCCGAGAATGCAGCAATTCGTATCTTTACTTTATTCCCGATCTTAATCTGACCAATATCTTCATCCATCACATAGGCTGTAAAGACATCCGCCGCCTCATCCGGCATGATATACCCCAAAACATCTCCTGCTGCGACCATCTTGCCTTTGTACAGATCATTGCCCCTGGAATAAGTCCCCGTGACAGTTGCTTTAACCTCACATTTTTCCTGTTCCTGTTGTATCGCTTTTATATTTGCCTCTACACTCTTTATTTTTTCCTCTGTCTCGTTCAATGTCTGTACAACCTTTAACTGTTCGTTTGCCTTTGCTGTTTCTCTCTCTGTATACCCCATCCGATCCATGCCATCCAGAAATATCTGGTACTCCAACAAAATTGCCTGCGCAAAACGCTGATTTTCCCCATACGGCGTTATATCCATCTCAACTTCTGTATAGTCTTCTGCCTGCAATTTCTCATACAATACTTCATACACATCTTTTTGGATTCCAAGAATCTCCAGATTATACTGATTTTGCTCCAGACTTGTCTCATTCGTCTGTGCATCCAATGTACATATGATGTCCCCTTCTTGTACCTGTTGCCCATCCTGAGCAAACACTTCTTCAATCGTACTGGTTGACTGCGCATTCAACGTCACAATTGCATCCTCCGGCTTTGTTGCTCCACTTGCTGTCACCGCAATATCCAACTTCGTAACATTCGCCCATATCAAAGCACTGACAAACAAAGCAATTACCAGATACAGAATTACTGTTCCCAGCCTGTTTGCCGGTCTTTCAATAATCTCTATCATAGATGGCAGGAAATCATATTTCAGTTTCTTATCTCTGTATTTCAGTTGTTTTTGCAAATAGCGTTTCATGCTTCCACCGCCCCCTTTGCTTGCTGATGGTATAGATATGCATACAATCCATCTTTCTCCAATAACTCTGCCGGACTTCCACTCTCCACCAGTTCCCCCTTATCGATCACCAGAATTTCATCTGCGAATGCCAATGTTGACAGCCGGTGCGCAATAATCAATACTGTACGATCTTTGCAGATTTCTTTTAAGTTTTGCTGAATAATACTTTCGGATTCATAATCCAATGCGGAAGTTGCCTCATCAAATATAAGTATTCTTGGGTTATTGATAATAGCTCTTGCAATCGCAATTCGCTGCTTCTGTCCACCAGAAAGTGCCACGCCCTTTTCTCCAATTATAGTGTTGTACCCTTCTTCCAATTCCATAATAAAATCATGTGCTCCCGCGATTTTTGCACTCTCCATAATCTGTTCAATCGTGCATGACGGACAATGTATCGCAATATTCTCCGCCACGGTTCCGTTAAACATAAAATTCTCCTGCAGTACGACTCCAATCTGCCGTCGAAGCATCTGTGGATCAATCAGGGATACATCCATTCCATCTATCGATATCTTTCCGCTCTGTGGAATATACAATCTCTGCACCAATTTGGATATTGTGCTTTTCCCTGAACCACTTCTGCCGACAAGACCGTATATCTTATTTTCTTTCATCTCAAACGATATTCCATGAAGCACATCAGATCCATCGATTCGGTAACGAAATCTTACTTTTTCAAACCGTATGCGTCCCTTCAGTGTCGGCAATGTCGAAAGTGTATTCTCCGATTTTATCTCTACCGGTGAATTAAAAATATCTCCAATCCGCTTCACAGACAGTGATGCCTGCTGATACTCCTGCCAGAGCTGCACCAACCGTAACACCGGACCACTGACTCTTCCTGACAACATCCGGAACGCTACCAGCTGACCGATCGTCATGGATCCATTGATTACCGCTTTTGCTCCAAACATCAGAATAAGCAGGTCAATTACATGCTGTATAAAATTTGCCGCTGCATTTGACGTCTGTGCAATCATCGACGTGTTGTAACCTGCTGTCACATAATCTGCCTGCAGATCCCCCCATTTTTCTTCAAATTGTTCTTCGAGTGCAAATGATTTTACTGTCTGGATTCCATTTATAGACTCCACAAGGAAAGATTGTGCTTTGGCTCCTGTTTCAAATTTCTTATCCAGACTTTTCTTAAACATTGGTGTGACAATCAGAGACAATATTGCAAATACCGGAATTGACGCGATTACAATCACTGTAAGAGAGGTACTGTAAAAAAACATCACGACAATATATACAATTATGAAAATAACATCTATCATAGAGGACAGAGGCGTGCCTGTCAGGAATGACCGTATCTGATCCAGTTCCCGCACTCTCGCAACTGTTTCTCCAACTCTACGAGATTCGAAATATTTGAGTGGTAACGAAAAAAGATGTTTGAACAACCGATCACTTAGGGTCACATCTATACGGTTTGTCGTATGCACAAACAAATATGATTTGCATAAGCTGATCAATAATTCATATATATAGACAATAAGAATACCTGCTGAATTCGTATATAACGTATTCATTGCTCTATGACTAAGCACTTTATCCACGACAACCTGTATTTCCCATCTTTTTCTCCCATTAAAAAAGCAACCCAAAAGACTATGAATTATTCATAGTCTTTTCGATTGCTTAAATTATCCTTTTCTCTGGTATTGTATCCCCGCATATCCCCAATTAACTTCTCCTCATCTTTTGTATGCATATTATGCTTCTTCCCCAAAATCGATAGTACGCTTCTTAAAACCAGATGTCAATAATAATTTTAGATTTAATACTCATTGTCCTTATGACTATTCTACTATATCCTCGGGAAATCCAGGCTGCCTCTCTCCATAGTTTCTTACCAAACTAAGATATTCCTTCTTGTACTCATCCGCTCCGGCTGCATAACTGGCAAGGGAGTATACCATGCCAAGGTCGGCACTGCCGGAATATTCACTGTCTTTTAAGAGCATTCCGAAGGCGGCGACGCTGGCTGCAAAACGCAGGTTGTCAGAACCATCCCGGTTGTAGTTTTCTGTCTTGCATGGGTAGGATTCCAGCTTGCTCTCCTCGCCATCCGGCTCTTTGTAGCGGATATTGACGGTAAATAATTCATCGGTGTAATCTTCGGTTCCACAGGTTAGAACCTGCGCAGTTTCGCCGTATTTCAAATCTGTCTCCGGCAGTTCCATCTCCGAATCAGCCGGGATGATCTCGTAAAGTGCAGTCACACTGTGTCCGGCTCCCATCTCTCCGCCGTCTTTTGTGTCATCCGCGAAATCCTCAGCCGCCATCACACGGTTTTCATATCCGATCAACCGGTAGCCCTTCACCTGCTCCGGGTTAAATTCCACCTGTAATTTAACATCTTTCGCAACAGTCACCATATTGGCACCAAGCTCATCGACCAATGCTTTCTTCGCCTCAAACATCGAGTCGATATACGCGTAGTTTCCGTTTCCTTTGTCCGCCAGCAGCTCCAGCTTGTTGTCCTTGTAATTGCCATAGCCGACACCGAAGGTACTTAGGAATACTCCACTTTCCTTCTTCTCCGTGATCAGCTTCTCTAATTGTCCCTCACTGGTCAGCCCGACATTCAGATCTCCATCGGTACAGAGGATCACGCGGTTGTTTCCACCCTTGATGAAGTATTTCTGTGCAAGATTATACGCTGTCTCGATTCCGGCACTGCCATTCGTGCTTCCATATGCTTCGAGCCCTTCAATCGCAGAGGAAATCTCATGATAGTTATCACCACTTACTCCCTGCAGAACGACTTCGTCCGAACCTGCATATGTAACAATCGATACGCGATCTTTCTCGGTCAGATTCTCTGCCAGCATCGTGAGCGACTGCTGCACAAGCGGAAGCTTGTTATCGTCAAACATCGAACCGGACACGTCGATCAGGAATACGAGATTCGATGCAGGTGCACTTTTAAAATCAATTGCCTGTGTGTTCATCGAGACAAGCGCCAGCTTCGTGCCCTCATTCCATGGGCAGTCCATATACTCTGTGTACACAGCAAACTTCTCGTTGTCCTTCGGAAGCGGATAATCGTAATGGAAATAATTGAGCATTTCCTCAATACGCACCATCGACGGATCAATATCGTAGCCATTCTCAATCGCACTTCGGATCTGCGTATAGCTTGCTGTATCCACGTCGGCGGCGAAGGTCGAAAGCGGTGACGTCTGCACGTTCATCCATGGATTTTCCTCCGTGTAGGAATATTCGTTTGTATTCCAGTCTATCGGTTCCTCACAGTAGTCATCGGCTGTCGGCATCGCATTACATTCGTCGGAAGCAATCATGGAATCTTCTACCATACCATCGTAATCCTCCGATATATCTGATGCTGATTCGGTTGCATTACTCTCTGTCTCCGCCTGCTTTGTTTTCGCATTTCCGCATCCACACACAGCCACCGCCATGCAGATGCTTAACGCCATTGCTAAAATTCGTTTTCTCATAAAAAATCCTCCTTCGATCTTATATACATCTTTGTTTTCAAAAGCCTCTATATAAGATACGAAGGAGGATTCCTTTTTTATGGTACTTTTTAATTTTTTATTTTATAAATCGTAGTTTCGTCCCCGATTTGTAAATACTTACCATCATAAACCGTAAAACTGATAAATGGCCTATACTGTATCAGTACCTGATAGCGGACTGCTGACTCGCTTGCTATTGCACCGGCTGTTACTTCCTCACAGATTGTTGCACTCTGCAGTGATTCGCACAATGAACGGAGTTCATTCTCCGACATGCGCATCTGCTTTCCTGCCCCACTGCCATCTTCCGTGTTGTAGAGCACTATGACGGAATCGAGTTCCAGCATCTCCTGCAGGATCCATGGCTTTTCTTTCTCTGGATATCGTTCAATATCCGTATCTGCCACATTCTTTTCTCCCAACAGACGCGTTCCGCCTGTGTCAGCTCCGATGATCCAGCGGCCGTCTGCCCTCCCTGTCTGTCCGGAGGTGCCCATTACCGCATAGATCAGACAGCCGCCACTCACAAGGAACAGCATACAGGCTACAACCAACCACCGGGAGAATTGCCCTCTTCCATAGTTTCGTTTCCTGGGGCGTTCTCCCTGCATGTCCGCATACAGTTGCCGTTTCAGGCGTTCCTGCATGTCCGGTGCGGGTGCAATCGAATCCGCATACGCTTGATATATCTTCTTCATGTTCTCAGACATAGCCATCCTCCTTCAATTCGTCCCTGAGCATCTTTCTCCCCCTGCTCAAAAGCGACTTCACTGTTCCCTCCGTGCTTTTTGTCACATGCGCAATCTCCCTTACCGATAGCTCTTCATAGTAATAAAGAAACATTGGCAGTCGATAGCGCTCCGGAAGCTTCTCTACCTTTTCTTTCAATACCGGCAGGTCTGACGCCTCGTACGAAGGTTCTGTTACATCATCTAAGGCAACCGTATGTCTTCGCCACGCACTTGTCACATTTGATTTAATTGTATTTACTGTCACTCTGATTAGCCACATCTTTCGATGTTCTTCATCCCGGAAGGTTTTGCCCGCTTTCAGATATTTGAGCAAAACCTCCTGGGTGATATCCTCTGCATCGGCGACATTCTGCATCCGCGTATATGCGATGCGGTAGATCATTGATGCATACATCTCAACAAGTTGTGCAATCCCTGCATGGTCTTCCAACTTGATTCCTCCATGAAACGATTTTAGTTGTAATTCTCCATATCAAACTTCGTGAGCACACCGTCCTGGAATGTGAATTCCACGCTGCTTGCGTATGCATCATCATTTTCTTCGTATGTCAGTGTCATGTAATCACTCGTATCGCTCGTATAACTATCGGTCGGCTCGCCCATGACCGCCTTTACCTCATCCGGTGTCATGCCAAAAGTGATGCCATTTCCAAGTGCTGCATCATACTTGTTATCAAAATCATCACGGCTAAGCTCGATTCCAAGAATCTCACAATCCGGAACCTTCTTTGTTCCTCCACCGGTAAAGTTCTTGAAACGGATATACATATCTGACTCGTCGGCAGCCTCTGCACGGGCGCTCATCGAATACTGATTGTCTTCGAGTTCCTCCTCGAGGTAATCATCTTCAATGGAATAACCCATTGCTAAGATATCGTCATAGGTAAGTGTCGCAAGGTTATAAGGTTTTCCAAGCATTGTAAACTGCATATTCTCCCAGTCAAAGCCATCTGCATTTACCGGTGTTGTGCTTGCAGCGCTCTCGGTTGTTGCTTCGGTCGTCTCTTCCTCTGCCTCGGTTGTCTCTTCCGTATCTTCCTCTGTATCTTCCGGTGCAGCCGCTACAAGTGTGTTTTCCTTCTGTGTAGACTCTGCGTAGATCACATACCACTTACCATCTTCTTCAATCAGGTAAATCTGCTCAGCCAGTACCATCTTCCCGTTGGAACCAGAGTATGTCTCCTCTGTGTCCACTTCATACATGGTGTCCGCATCCAGGGATAAACTATATGCTGCATTGACGATATCCAGCGTGCTCTGTCTCTTGGAATCTGATACCTTTTCTGCGTCAGATGCTGTATATGCAAATGAGTATCCGCCAAATACGGTATCATAGTGATTCCAGAATTCATCTTCGGATGATACACCATTCGATGTGTAGAAATTGTCCGCTACACTGGACTGAAGATCCGGATAATATGCATCCACGATTGCATCCATATCCCGGTTCTTCATACCTTCGCAGAAATCCACAACTGTCTGCTTCGCCGCTTCTGCATCCTTACTGCTTCCTTTTCCATCCTTCTTGCCAAACTTCATAAATGCGAAGATGACGCCACCGATCAATACTACCGCTAAAATGATCAAGCCGACGATCAGTCCGGTTTTCTTTTTCTTTGGCGGCTGATTCCCACCGGCTGGCTGCTGTGGCATGCCGTATCCCGGCTGCACGCTCTGTCCCGGCATACCATAGCCAGGCTGTAGTGTCTGTCCCGGCATTCCTGCCTGCATGCCCGGCTGCACTCCCTGCCCCGGCATTCCATAGCCCTGCTGTGGTGTCTGTCCCGGTGTACCATAGCCAGGCTGTGGGGTCTGTCCCGGCATTCCTGCCTGCATATTCGGCTGTGGCATTCCATAGCCATTTGGTTGTTGGTTCTGATTGTTGTCCATTCTCTGTCCTCCTTAATTATCTCCCCGCACCGGACATAGTTTTACCCGGCGGGAACTCTTTTGCTCCATATATAACACTCTATATCCGGTAAAAAGGTTGCATGAAATTCATCATTTTTTTATTTCTTTCATTTTCTGTAATTCAGTCATAAGATCTGCAACGGTCTTTCCTTCCGTATTTTCTGCTTCATAATAAACATTTGCAACACTCGATCCATCCTGCAGTTTCAGTTCCATCAGGTAATATGGCATGTCAGATTTTATCATATCCACCGGTTTCCAGTCCAGTACCTGATACGTTTCTAGCAAAAACTGTACCTTGTCGATCGCACCGTCTGTATCTTCGCTGTCAAACTGCTGAACGATTTTTCCCTGTGCATCATACTGCGTGAGAATCACCTGTGTGATTGTCTGATAGCTCATCTGATTATTTCCATCATTACGTTCTTCGGAAGCCTGGTTTCCGGATTGATTTGCAGCTATCGCCGCATCCGTCTGTGCCTCCGTCGCTCCATTGCCATCCATATGGTTCACGCTCGCATCTGCGCTTTCCTGAATTTCGCTGTCTGCCTGCACTGTCTGATCTGCAATGTTCGGCAGTGCACTATCTGCCGCCGCTGCCTCATCTGCCATTTCATCCATGCCAGCCTCTGTCACATGCATATCTGATGCCGTTTCTGTTTTCATTTCCTTCCTATTCGATTTACGCATCGAACTGATGCCTACCGGCACCGCAATGATCACGATCAGAATTGCTGCTGCCACCAGTACAAACTGTCTGGTTCTTCTCTTTTTCCGAGCTGTTTTCTGCTTTGTTACTTCCTCCTCAAAACCTGCATCGATCCGGCTCCACAGATCCGGCATGTCCTGCATATCCTGTGTTCGAAGTGCCTGATATGCTTTTTCTTCTTCGGTTAATTTATTCTTCTGTTCCATAGTCTTTCAGGCACCTCCTTAATTTCTTGATTCCCTGATTGTATAGCCACGTCACCGTGCCGAGTGGCTGCCCCAAGGTCTCCGCGATATCCCGGAATTTCAGTTCCCCTGCAAGCTTCAGATCCAGCACTTCCCGCTCGCGGTCGGAAAGCGTCTGCATCGCCTGCCGCATATCCTCTGCCAGTATCACATGTTCTTCTACGGTGGACGCTGTCTCAGCCATCCCACCTTCTTCTAATTTATCCTGCGGCGCATCTTCTGTCTCGTACAACAGATATTCATGTCCTCGCTTCCGCAACAGATCAATCGCCATATTTCTTGCAATCCGGATCAGCCATGCCCGATGTGATGTCTTCTTCTGATAAGTTCCTGCTACCCGGATCAGCTTGATGAAGAATTCCGATGTCACATCCTCCGCGTCCTCCCGATTCTTTAAGATGTCATAAACGATTGTATAGATCAGCCGTCCATATGCGTCGTAGATGGCGTGGAGCATGCCCTTATTTCCTTTTGCAAGACCTTTTATGGCAGTATAAAATTCATGTTCTGTCATATAACCTGTCCCCTCATAACCCCTGCTATATATTATACGTTTCCGGTTTTATTTTTTATGGATGATTTTTCGATTGTACGAATTCACCAACCATACGTCTATGTATTATACTGAAAAAAGCGGCAAGACTGTTCATCCTGCCGCTTCATTATTGGGTCTTATAAATCTTTTCCTGTCAACAGCTTATATGCCTGCAGATATTTGTCGATGGTCTTATCTACGATATCCTGTGGCAATGTCCAGTTATGACCTTCGTTTGCCTTTAACCAGTCACGTGCAAACTGCTTGTCAAAGGATGGCTGGCCATGTCCCGGCTCATAGCCTTCTGCCGGCCAGAATCTGGAGCTGTCCGGTGTCAGCATCTCATCACCAAGTACGATATTGCCTTCCTCGTCCAGACCGAACTCAAACTTTGTATCTGCAATGATGATACCGCGTGAAAGTGCGTACTCTGCACATTTCTTGTACAGGGCAATTGTATAATCGCGAAGCTTTGCTGCATATTCTTCTCCCTTGCCTGGGAAATACTTCTCAAGATGCGCTACGCTCTGCTCATAAGAGATGTTCTCGTCATGATCACCAATCTCAGCCTTGGTAGATGGTGTGTAAATTGGCTCAGGCAGCTTGTCGCTCTCCTTTAAGCCTTCTGGAAGCTTGATGCCACAGACGGTGCCATTTTCCTTGTAGCTTGCCCAGCCACTACCTGTGATATAACCTCTTACGATACACTCGATTGGAAGCATATTCAATTTCCGGCAGAGCATGCTGTTTCCATCAAACTGTGGCTGCTGGAAGAACTCCGGCATATCCTTTACATCTACGGAAATCATATGGTTTGGAAGGATGTCCTCTGTCATATCAAACCAGAATTTTGACATCTGTGTCAGTACAGTACCCTTCTTTGTTACCTGATTGTTCAGGATTACATCAAAGCAGCTGATACGGTCTGTTGCAACCATGATCAGGCTGTCTCCGTTGTCGTAGATCTCGCGAACTTTTCCTTCTTTGATCGGCTTCATGTTCTTATCTCCTTTGTCTTTTTAATGAGTCATATTGTTTTACATATAGTTTTTCTAAAGTTTGCACATAACTACTATTTCTACGCAGACACGCATGGGTAACATCACATCGCTACGCTCTGTGATAGGTCGTCGACATCCATCCTAAATGGAACTACGTTCCATGGATGTCTCCTCGCTCACTTCATCACGCAGTGGTACTAAATTCGCGACGATGAAGCTGTCGCTCATTAAGTGCCAGCGTGCTTCAATGGTCTGCTTTAGAATTAGTAGTTATGCACAAACTTATATACATTTTATTCGTAAAACAAAATTACTCATACATACTAGCACCTTGGCGATACTTAAGCAAGTGCATTTTTCTTATATTTCTTCTGTCTTGGAGCATTTTTATCTTTTTTCCTTTATTGCTCCATGTCTATTTTTTGCTTGCCTTCCAAAATTGGAGCAATTTTTCTTATTCGCTTACTTTGCTCCAATTCCAAAGCTAAGCAACCTTTCCGGTTTGGAGCATCTTCTCCATATCTACCTGCTTTACTCCAATTCCAGGCATATGCCCACTTTTCCCCTTGGAGCATCTTTCAAAAATTCACCCGCTTTGCTCCAATTCCAGCTCTAAGTAACATTTCCGGTTTGGAGTATCTTCTCCAAATCCACCGGCTTTGCTCCAATTCCAGCTCTAAGTAACATTTCCGGTTTGGAGTATCTTCTCCA
>OIYT01001146.1_pt1 | contig 20073 bp, 16 predicted proteins | sample 1588201 | NCBI WGS metagenome assembly OIYT01 (sample SAMN03283260) | human gut metagenome | biome: human-associated habitat; material: feces | host: Homo sapiens | place: USA | collected 2013
CAAAATCGTAAGGAGTGCGAACAAGAATCTTTTCCGGCTTGAAGAACATCTGATAAAGATTATCCTCAAAAGGATTGCGGAAAGAAACGTAGCGCTGTTTTTCGGTCTCCTTGAATTCAACGGTTATCTTTTTGTAAAGTTTTTCAGCCAGAACCTTTGCTTCTGAGATATTGCGTTCTTCGATAAGTTTGTCGATGTTGCTGTAGTAATGATCGAGACGTATGCCGTCAATGTGAGTGATGCGTATCACTTCTTCACGTTTTTCTTCGGGCATATTTTCCATTATAAGGTTTCCGGCAGCAGAGATGCCGTCAGTATTTTTTTCACGGATAAAGCGTTCTGCTTCTTTGCGGAGCATAGCCTCGTTTTCTTCCGGGGCGTCTCCCATTTTGTTTTTCAGTTCGTTATAAATTTCATCGTATGCCAAAAGTATGTACCTCATTTCGTTTACGGCATCGGCAGGGGGGGCTGCCTTGCCGCCTGTATTTTCAGGGCAATACCGTACAAAGTCCGTTCAGGAGCTTTGTACGGTAAATTTTATTGCAGATCAGAAGCCTCTTTTTGCCAGATCCTTTTTAAACTTTGCGGCGTATTTATCCTGCTTTTTCTTGTCCTTGAGTTCGCTCTTGGACATATTTCTCATATCGTTTTCAGGTTTTTTGGGAACGGCAGGGCGTGCAGGAGCAGAAGGTCTTGATGCAGCACCTTTGTATTCACTGCCGAGATTTACTTCTGCCTGAGCTGCCTGCTTCTTATTTTTCAGAGAATTGTCACCCATTTGTGAGAGAACATCTTCGATCGAGGAAAGAACAGGTGTATTTGCACGCAGTCCCTGTGTTTCGATAAGATTTTTGTTTGCGTAGTCCTTTGAGCTTGAAATAGCGTTTACAAATGCTTTGGAAGTTTCCTTTGCGTGCGGATTAACAGCGATCTTAGAGATATTTGCGGACGGCTGCACATACTGACCGTCAGCGCCCTGATTGCCGAGTTTAGCTTTTATGTAGGCAGGAGTCTGTGTAGGAGCATCCAGTTTCACGTAAGGTTTCTGGATATTTGCGCCCATTTGTCCGCCCATAGTATTGCTCATTCCCATCATAGGTCTGTGCTGTACGGCAGACGGCTGTGGAGGAACAGGCAGCTGCTGACCTCCGACGGGGATATAAATAGGCTGACCGTTCTGATCGTAACCTGTCATCTGCATCTGCATATATGTATATATTGGCTGACCGGCTGCATCATATCCGGTGAGCTGCGGTACATTAATGATCTGCGGCTGAACCGGAGGAACTGCCTGAACCGGAATCGGCTGTACAGGAGCAGCATTCTGAACAGGCTGAACCGGAACGGGCTGAGGTGCTGCGGTCTGAACCGGAGCGGCAGGTGCTTCGGGTATTTGTACATAAGCCGTTTCATGGGCATTGTTTTCGACAATTTTTTCTGCATATTCCTGAACATCGTCAGCGGCAGCTTCTTCTGCATATTCCTGAACATCGTCAGTGACAGCTTCTTCTGTGTATTCCTGAACATTGTCAGCGGCAGCTTCTTCTGCATATTCCGGAACGTCGTCAGCGGCAGCTTCTTCTGCATATTCCGGAACGTCGTCAGCGGCAGTTTCTTCTGTGTATTCCTGAACATCGTCAGCGACAGCTTCTTCAGTGTACTCCTGAGAATCATCCTCAACGGCTTCTTCTAAGTATTCTTCGGCAGTTGTTTTCGCAGCTTCTGCAACGTCAGAGATCTTATTAAGTACGGGTACTTCCGGAATCTCGAAATCCGTGAAGTTGTCTTGTGCGGCATCGTAAGTGGTATCGCCGGTCTCATCGTAAGCCGGAACCTGCGGAACATCGCTGACGGATCCGGAAAGATCTTCAAGAGCGGGCAGCTCCGGAACTGATATTTCATCAAGTGCAGGAACTGACGGCTTTTCAGCAGCAGGAGCTGAAAGCTCTTCAAGCACAGGCGGAGCAATATCATCCAGTGCAGGCGGAACTATATCTTCCAGCACAGGAGGAACTATATCTTCAAGAGCAGGAACTTCCGGTTTAGTATTATCGTTTCTGTTCTGAGCGAGCTGTTCGGCAGCTGATTGTTCAGGAAAAGAGAGTTCATCCATTTCTGTAGGCTGGGGTTCAGGTTCTGGAATATCCACGCCGTCGAAACCGAATATCTGATTGGCAACGAAATCCCAGTCTGAATTACCTTCAAGGCTGATTTCTGGTTCTTCTTCTGGTTGTGAAATATTTTCCACATCTGCGGTTTTCAGTTCGTCCTCGGAGACGTTGATAACAGAATCGTCGTTTTCATACGCAGCTGAAAGTTCTTCATTGTCGTTTCCGTCGTCAGCAGGAAGATATTCCGGTTCTGGCGTCGGAATGGCAAACTGTGCCAGAAAGTCGTCCTGCACGATCGGAGTATCCGGCTTTTCCTGAACTTCTTCGTCTGCCGGTTTCCGGATAGCAAACTGAGCGAGGAAATCATCCTGAACAGGTGGCTCCGGTTCCGGTTCTTCCTTTGGAACATTTATTGCAAATTGAGCAAGATCGTCGCCGATAGCGATTCCCGTACCGGGGATATTTTTCTGAGCGGCGAGAGAAGCTTCTTTCTCTGCGTTTTTTCTGGCTTCTTCTTCGGCGGCACGTCTGGCTTCTTCCTCGGCTTTTCTTGCGGCTTCTTCGGCTGCTCTTTTTTCCTCAGCAGCTTTTCTTTCGGCGGCTGCTCTTTCTTCTTCCTCTTTTTGTTTCTGTTCGGGAGTCTTTGTTATTTTCGCAGTGGTATTGCCAAGAGGAACAATACCTTCGTCTTCGATTCCTTTTTTAGCTTTGGCACGTTCTTCTTTAAGAATTCTTGCCATTTCTTTCTTGTCAGATCTGATTATCTTCTTTGCAAGTCTTTCCTTGCATTTATCGCATGAGATCTCTTTAAGGTCGGTCATAACGCCGCCTATACGGTATTTTGAAATATTTTCAGGTTTGATAAGAGAAATTCCGCAGCCGGTTTTTTTCTTGTCATCGCTGCCGTGTATCTCATCGTTAAACGAAGATGTTACGAGTAAAATATCCATAATGATCTCCATCCGCCGGCGTGAAGTGTCACGCTGACTGCCGCTTTACGGCTGCGGCCTGCCGATTTCCCAATGTCCGCAGCTGCCGGATATTCTTGTGAATAGTTCCTGAAAGCTGTACGGCACACAAATACATATATATTATACAATATCTTTTAAAAAAAATCAACAGCTTTTTAGAAAAATTCCAGACAAATTATACTAAAATTAATTTTTTTGGAGAAAATAACAAATTGTTATTGATTTTTTTGTCAAAAATACACTGTAAGAGTTAAACTAATTTACACTTTAATTTTGTATAAGACCCGATAATAAATGTGTGTTTAGGCTGAAAAACAGGACGAACATGGTGTTTATAATCAAATATAACAAATTTAATGTTCATATTTTGTGAAAATTCAACTATCTTTAAAAAAGAATATAGACAAATCGGCAAAAACAAGCTATAATAGAAGTAATGCTAAAGTTTAGGAGATCATTGCGATGAGAGTTATTACCGGTATTGCAAGAGGACGTCGTCTTAAAGCGCCGGATGGGCTTGATGTCCGTCCTACCACCGACAAAGTCAAAGAAGCCGTTTTTTCGGCTGTTCAGTTTCAACTGGAGGATACATATGTGCTTGATCTCTTCGCCGGAAGCGGTCAGATGGGCATTGAGGCTCTGAGCAGGGGTGCAGGGAGAGCAGTATTCGTTGACAATTCCCGTGCCGCAATAAACTGCATAAATGATAATCTGCACGCAGCAGGATTCGAGCGGAAGTCAGAAGTTATTTTTCGTGACAGCTACGATTATATCAGACTGACCAGGCAGAAATTTGGTATCATTATTCTTGATCCGCCCTACAGACACGGACATATTGCCGAGGTTCTTCCCATAGCAGCCCGGAAACTCGAAGAGGGCGGCTGTATAATCTGCGAATATGAGTCGGAGGCGGAAATCCCGCAGACTCCGGAAGGGCTTATGCTTAGAAAGACATACCGTTATGGAAAGATCAATGTTACTATTTTTGAAAGCCCCCTTTCCGGAGAAAATAACGGGGAGGCGGAAACGGAATGAGAAGAATAGCTGTTTGTCCCGGAAGCTTCGATCCGGTGACGCTCGGACATCTTGATATAATCACGAGAGCGTCAAAGCTTTTTGATAAGGTAATAGTTCTTATTTCAAAAAACGCCGGAAAATCCCATCCCAGTTTTACGGCTACCGAAAGAATGCTGATGATAGAACGTGTAACAAGAGATCTGGACAATGTGGTGATCGACATTCTGGACGGACTTCTTGCTGATTATGTCCGCAACGTGGGAGCAATAGCCATTGTCAAGGGACTTCGTGCCGTAAGCGACTTTGAATACGAATTCCAGATGGCTCTTGCGAATAAAAAGCTTTATTCCGGAGCAGAGACCGTATTCCTTACTACTTCGGCAGAAAATATGTATCTCAGTTCAAGCGTCGTGAAGCAGATAGCTTATTTCGGCGGAGATATAAGCCATTTTGTACCCGACATTATACTTGATGATATAACACAGAGACTTATTAAAGAGAGGTAAAATTTATGAGTATTGATGAGATCCTGGATGAAATGGACGAGCTTCTCGACAAAGCATCCTCCATGCCTTTTGTTGCACATAAAAAAGTCATTGACGGCGAGCGTATGAGGGAACTTATAAATGATGTCCGCCTGAATATGCCTCACGAGCTGAAAGAGGCAAAGAAAATAGAGTTTGACTGCCAGAGAATCCTCAATGAGGCAAAGCTTAATGCAGAGGGTATCATCCGCAAGGCAGAAGAAAGGGCAGCCCAGATCGTTTCCCGTGAGGCTATTATGATGGAGGCAAAGAAAAAGGCTGTGGATATGTTGACAAAGGCACAGGCAGCAGCCAAGAATTTGCAGCAGAATGCAGCAGTGTCAGTAACAAAAATGCTGAATGATACGGAAAGTCATTATGCGAGAAATCTTCAGAATATCAAAATGGTAAAGCAGAAGCTATCATCCGCACTTGCCGGAACAAAACAGATAAGATCAGATGCTGATAAAATAAATGTATTATGAGAAAAGGATGCCGACGGAACGGGAGGTTTATATTATGGATATAAGAAAAATATCGGCTGTTGCCGCATTGTCGCTTGCATTTTGTATGATATGTACTTCATGCGGTGATAAAGATAAAAAAGAAAAGAAAAGTACAGAGTATAAAAATGAAAATATTTCGGAAAACGAGACAAAAGTTCCGGCGGAAGAACCCGATAAAACATATGAAACAGATGACGGAGAGACGGCATATGCGGTTACTTCCGGTCAGGCGTATCTTGAGATAAGGGATGCCAGAGGAATACATCAGTATCTTGGCGGTACCGAGGAAGATCTCTGCTATAATGCCGGGGTAGCAGATATTAAAGAAAACGGCAGTTATACGGTAAGTGTCACTGCTGATTCTGCCGGATTCCGCAAGAAAGCGGGAGAAGGTGAAAAGCCGGAGGGGCTGATGTACGCTGCTCTTAAAATAAAGGATGGAGCAAAGGAGTGTCCGAACGCTGTTCTGACAATTGATTCAATAGAAGTTGACGGCAAAGATCTGCCGCTGGAGGCAAAGAATTATACGTTTGTAGAAATGGAAACTGACATTAAATCCAATATTTATAACGAGTGGGCGAGTATGATACCAGCCGGAGCGGTATCGGCAGAAGGTGCAGTTGCGGAAGATAATACTGATTATTCAAACGTTATCATTCCCAAAGACGCTTTTACATCATGGACTGAGGTAAAAGTGAACTTTACTGTTTCCGGAATGTAAAGGCATCACCGAAAAAAATCGAGGTCTGTACAATGGTTTTTCGTTGTACAGACCTTTTTTTCCTGCCTATTATAGAAGAGTACTGCGGAGCTCTTCGGAAAGGGAGGAAGTAAATGGAACTGACTGCTAAGGGGAAAAATATTCCTACTTATCCCATCGGCAATCTTTTTATACAGGGCGAATGCTTTGCCGATACGATCTATATTACAGTAGATCGTTATTACGACAGGTGGGATCTTTCGGAATGTACATTTTCCATAAAAGGCGAGACGGAATCCGGAGAAGTAATAACTTCAACACTGTTGTTCAAGCCGTTGGAAAAACAGCTTCGTGTTATCTGGCAGGTCTCCGATTTGTTTGTGCAGAATGCAGGCAGACTGCAGCTTGAGCTGAAAGCTTCAAATGTGGTGAACGGAACGGTTAAATGTGTTGTCAAGTATGATATGCCGCCGGTATTTGTAAAGCCTGCTCTTGAGGGAACAAACGAGGTTCTGCCTGACACATCTGAACAGGTCGTGGCAGAGATCAATAAAGCTGCGGCAGACGGACTTGCGGAGATACAGGCAGAAATTGATGCTTTTGATCTGGATTCCGTCAATCAGCGTCTTGACAATATGGATGCAGAATGTGCAGAATTTCTTGTCAGACCTGAAGTAATACCGGTCACGCAGGAAGAATATGATTCAACGGAGCACAAGAGCAATTCGCTCTACATTATTATAAAGGAGGATTGACATGACAGGTACAGGAACAAAGAATGATCCGTTTATTATATTGACGGTTGACGATCTTTATTCAATGAACGAGCTGGGCGGAGCTGATATCTGCTGCCGGCTTGAAGCGGATATAGAATTTAACGGTACTCCGTATGCGGAGAATTTTATACCCATTCCGGTTAACTGGTCATCGTTTGACGGAAACGGTCATAAGATAAGAAATATTCTGGTTTCAGATCCGGCAAACAGTGTTTCCGCCTTTGATGTAATGGTCAGCGGGACAATAAAGATATCAGGTCTTATGCTTGAAAATACGGTAATGAACGGCAATATTGTCACGCTTTTTTCTTCTGCTTCGGGGCTGACGGCGTCAATAGAACTTTATGACTGTATGCTGATGCTTGATGTTTCTCACAACAGCAGTGATTCGTTCACTGAAAATATAAGTATGCTGCACGGATTGGGACTGACGGTTTCGTCAGATCTTTGTGTCGTTTCGGTATCCGGAACGGTAAAGACGGGATTTGCGGTATTCTGCGGCGGAACTGTAAAAAGAACGCAGCTTATCGTTGATCTGCTGACACACGATTCAAGTAACTATGATTCAACAGAGTGTTCGCTTTTACGTAAAGTAACTGCCAGTGATTCATGGATCACAGGCAATGTCACGTGTGATAATTCAAATTCGTCGAATATGTTTCACGTAGTGGACAGCAGGAGTTCATTGTCAAATTGTTATCAGGCTATATCGGTAAGCAATATCAGCAGAGTATATTTCAGCAGTAATTTTTTGAGCACTTGTTTCTATGATATGGAGCTTATGGGCAACAAAACGTGTTACAGCACACAGGGAAGCAGCATTTATTTTTACGGACTTACTACAGCGCAGTGTAAGGATCCGGATTATCTTACATCCATAGGCTTTATCTGCGGAGGTACAGACAGTGGGGTTTGAGATAATTGAGGGGAGAAATGATGGATACCCTTGCATACCGGAATTGAGAGAATGTGAAAGCACAGCGTTGACGTATCCGGTAAGTGAGTTTATGTTCACACCGGGGGAAAGCGGATATCCTGAAATTGCACGGCTGCCTGAAGCGGAGACAGGATTTACAGGCGAGCAGCCCGAATATATGATGATGTGTTTCGGAGAGCAGGTAAACGGAGGCTATCCGTGGATAAGCGGACTGAAAACGGCTGTAAGAGCATCATATTCGTATTTGTATTTTGGGGACAGACACGCAGAGAAGCTGTATTATGAGGGAAAGGAAATAGAAACAGCATACTGCGGCGGCAGAAAAGTGTTTGACACATATCTGATAAGGGAAAAAATCGTATAGATCTTAAAGGCTTCCGGACAGTTCCGGAAGCCTTTTTATTTTCTGTTGTATAATAAAAAAGCTTGTCAACAGTCAAAATGCCTAAAATATAGTTAAGCAATTTGCCAAAGTTTACAGTTTTATAAAAAACAGAAAAAAATTGAGTTTTTATGTTGCAATTATGTGAAGAGTGTGATATAATATTTGTATAAGTTTAACAATCTGCGGCATTGGTACAGGAATGCTGTGGTTGTGCTGTCTGAAAATTTGTATTTTGTAGAAAATTCCCTTTTTAAAGCAGAAAATATTACGCTAAGTATAAAAGTTGGTGAATATTAATAAAAAGGGAGCGATTATTTATGTCAAAAAAGCGATTGAAAAATTTCTGCTAAAATGATATAATTGTTTTGACAGGATCTATAAGAACGATTCTTAAAGACAGCAGTCCAAGCAATAATTTATGGAGGTGGTTTTATGAAGAGTTTTTCCTATGTTGCCCAGGATGCTAAAAACAAGCAGGTAAAGGGCATAATCCATGCGGAGAACGAACAGGACTTCTTAAAGAAAATTAAAGAAAAGGGTCTGTACGTTAAAGATTACAAGGAAAGCGATTCAACAGATTCAAAATCATTGTACAAGTTTAACACCAAGGAGCTGGCATTCTGCTGCAGACAGCTCAGCGCCATGCTTACATCTGGTCTTACGCTTGTAAAGTCAATCGACATTCTCTGCAAAGAGCAGGAAGATGAAAAGCCGAGAGCTATCTGGCAGGACATTTACGAGAATGTTCAGAAAGGTGAATCTTTCTCTTCTGCTCTTGAAATGCATGAAGGTTCATTCCCGGAATTCCTGATCTCAATGGTTGCTGCCGGAGAGTCCAGCGGTTCGCTTGATGTAATCATGCAGCGTATGTCCGATCATTACGCCAAGGAAAACAAGCTGAAAAACACCATAAAGGGCGCTATGACGTATCCTATTATACTTCTCGTGCTTTGTATAGTAATAGTTATTTTCCTTTTCACATTCATCATGCCTACGTTCATCGAAATGTACGATGATCCCTCAACGATGCCCTTCCTGACCAAGTGCCTGGCTGCTATCAGTGACTTCATCAGAAAAAGATGGTACATACTTATTGCTATTGCGCTTGCCCTTGTATTCGGCATCAAATATGCGCTCAAGACGCCAAATCTCAGGCTTAAATTTGACCGTATGCTTGTAAAAGGCCCTGCAATCGGACCGCTTATCACAAAGATCTACACCGGACGTTTTGCACGTACCCTCTCATCACTTTACTCCAGCGGTATTCCTATGGTTGAATGTCTTGAAAGAGCTTCTGCGATTCTCGGAAATTCATACATAGACGAGAAGTTTGTGGATGTTGTTGACGAGGTAAAACAGGGCGAATCACTCTCGGCTGCCATTACAAGAACAGAAATATTCGAGCCGATGTTCTGCTCTGTAATTTACGTCGGTGAAGAAGCCGGTGCGCTTGACTCTATTCTTGAAAAGACATCTGAATATTACGAGGATGAATCAGATGCGGCTGTACAGCGTCTGGTAAGCATGGTAGAGCCTCTGCTTCTTATCTTCATGGGTTTGATTATCGGACTTGTAGTATGTGGTATTTACCCCGCACTCTACGGTTCATTCGAGTCAATCGAAAACGAATAAAACGGAAAGGTGGAAAGATAAATGCTTTCATTTGATATTACTGACAGAAATGTACGTGTTGTTAAGGGAACAGAAAGCAACGGAAAAATCAAGATTACTTCTGCTGCTACCCTTGACATTGAGGAGAACCTCATTGTAAACGGTCACGTTAAGGATGTGCCCAATGTGGCTACACTTATTAACGGCATCCTGAAAAAACATAAAATGCCCGATAAGGAGGCTATCGTTTCGATTTCCTCCAACCTGACTATCTTTAAGGAAATGAACGTTGCCAAGGCAAAGAATCAGGATCTTCAGAAAGTTGTAAAGCAGCAGATGCAGGCTGAACTGAACCTTGATGATTCCTACAGCGTATCATACATTATAGTAGGAGAAGCAGAAGCATCAGGCGAGGGAAGCGAGTCTGCATACAGGATTCTTGCTACTGCCTGTCCTTACGAGATCGTAAACAGCTACCGAGAGGTATTCAAACTTCTTGGAATTTCCCTCAAATCCGTAATGATCGGATGCAACTGTATCACAAAGGTTCTTCTTGCTGATACAAAGATCAGATCGAAGATGCCACTCCTTGCCGTTCAGATCGACAACAATTTCATCTCGCTCAACCTTTACGAGCAGGGTTCGCTTTCATTCTCACGTTTTGCATCCATTGATGCCGCAGACTACGGCTATTCGGATGACTACGTATTTGAAGCAGTAAACGAGAATATCTTCCGTATGCTCCAGTTCCACAGAAGCCGTCAGACAGGCGAGTCAATCGAGAATGTAATCTTCTACGGAGATACACACGAGTATGTAAGACTTACCGACGAGCTTGAAAAGCTTGATCTTAAAACAAGCCTTATCAACGTTCCACCGCAGATCCACGGTCATGAAAACCTTGAATTTTCACTGTATGCAAACGCTATCGGTGCTATGTTCAAGAGAAGCAAGGACATTGAAAAGATCAATCTTCTTGAAACGGATCTTGGAACAGCCGTTAAGAACAAGATCAAGGATGACAGTTCCGGAAACATTATTCTCCTTGGAGCAGTATGCCTTTCACTTATAGTTACAGGCGGACTTTTTGGTTATAATTTCTTCAAGAACAAGGGCGTAGAAAATGATATTCAGGAAACGCAGGAATATATAAACAGTTCCAAGACAAAGAAAAAGCTCAAACATCTTGAATACCTTGAACTTACGAAGGAGTCTGTTGACGCATATTCGCAGAAAATGAAGAATGCCAACGATGCATATTACTCACAGCCGGTTATCAACGGTTATAAGTACGATATCCTTAAAACGACTATGGAGAATATTCTCAAGCAGGATAAATATAAGGATTATGTACTTTGGGACGGCGAAAAGAAAGAGGGAACAGGAGCAGATGCCAAAACCGTCAAGATCGTTCCAACCATCGGTTGGGGTGACTACAACGAAGGAACTCTCTCCGTTGAATTTGATATTCCTCTTAAAGACAGTGAAATTCTCGATAAGAAGATGACTCAGGACTTCCCTCGTGAATATGTAAAAGCACTGGAAGATATCAAGATAAAAGATATCAAAGAAGATATTACAAAGGACGATTATCCCGACAAAAATGTTTTCAGATATGTAGAATACAGCGGATATACATATGAAAAGGGTTCAACGGAAGAAGTAAGCCAGACTGCCGGTGAAACAACCGTGACGAGCAAGGAAAAAGAACCTGACAGAGTAAAGTTTACAATTACAGTTGAACTCGAAGGCGAGCGCAGCGCAGCGTCTGACCTGCATACAGAAGACGAAGCCGCTGACAGTGAAAATGAATAAGGGAGGCAGAGCAAGATGAAATTAACTTACAGAGATAAAGTTATTCTTGCCATAGTACTGGCAATTGCGATCTTCGTGGCAGGATTCTTTGGACTTATCAAACCAAAGACCACAGAAATAAAGGATAATGAAGCAACTCTTGAAACTCTTGAAAAAGAAAAGACCGAAATTGAAAGAAAAATCAAGAGAATTGGTAAGGTTACAGATCAGATTGATGAATCATATCTGAAAGGTGAAGAAAACAGAGCAGTTTTCGTAGATGTTGACCTTATTGGTTCAACAAACAGCCTTACAGGCGGAACAAAAAAGCTTGACGAATACATGTATGACTATGCAGAAAAGGCACACGTAAAGATCACGGAACTCAAAGCAGATCCGACTACAGCATCTGCACTCAACTATTACTACAAACCCTACGTTGAAATAGCCGGAGCACTCCGTGAAAGCGCAGATATCAACGGCAACCTTCAGCAGGAGATTACAAAAGAAAGCGAAGACAGCAGTTATATAGGTGCAAGAGGCGTTGAGAATATCATGTCCACAAGATATGGTGTAACCATCGAAGGAAAGAAGAAGGAAATCTGGGATTACCTTGCAAAAATCGAAGGTATTGACAGCGCAGTAATTGTAACATCCGTATCGCTTTCAAAGGCAGAGGAGCAGGAAGAGGACGAAAAGGCAACTCCTGCAACACCAGATGGTCAGACACCGCAGCAGGACACTTCAACCAGCAGCGATCAGCCTGAAAACTGGGATGATGATACCGTTCTTGAAGCAAGTATAGTTATCCAGCTTTATTCAGTATATCAAATGGAAGAGCCGGATACTTCCGAGGAAGCAGCGACAAAGTGAGAGAAGACATAATCATACGTACCCGTTATTGAGAAAAAGTTTACCGGAAAGGTGGTAAAAAAATGGAAACTGAGAAGAAAAGAACCCTAAAAGGCTCCATACTGTTTACAGTAGTCTCAGTGCTGGCTCTCATGACAATATTCATGACCAGTGCGTTAGCTCTGGCGGCAGCTGCAAACAAACGGGCTCACAAAACGTATTCGGCATCGCAGGCATCCTATACGGCAAGAGCAGCAATCGACAGTGTTCTTGCCGCTGTAGGCACAAATAACGAATTTGCAAATGCGGTAGAAAGTCTGCCGCAGAACGGCAAGTTTGAAGTTGAAATAGGAATCAATTCGCCTTCATTGGGAAAAATTGATAAAGCAACTGTTGAATATGCAGGCAAAACAACGATTTTTGATCCCAATACAAAGGCGTGGACAGAAAAGAATCTTATAAAGATAACAGCAGAAGTAACAATGGGCGGCGAGACGACAAAGCTCGTATCTCATGTTATTCAGGATCCAGTAGTCAAGAGCGACGACGGCCCCGGATTCCTTACAATGGGCGGAGCCGGTGTGGCAAACGGCAACAACGGTTCTATTTTCGGCGGCGCATATTACGGTATGGGTCATGGTCACGACGGCGGAACGTGGAACGGAAACCTCACATATATCGAGTGGAATCCGTATGACGGCGAGCTTACAACACTTGATGACAAGCAGTATCTGACAAACGAGAATTACACGCTTAAAGATATAAACAGAGTAGAAGCGTTCATGGTAGTAAACGGCAACTTCAGTCTGCCTACATATCTGACGGTTCACTATACGCAGCTCGGTAAGGGCGTGCAGATCTGGGGCGACCTGAACATGACTAATGGAGGTCTTGATATCAGGATGTCCGATCCGCTTCGTGATGAAATGGCATCAAAATCTCTTAAATTCAATGAGATCCCGTATCTTTACGTTGACGGAAAAATCAGTATGTCAAATCAGAATTTCACCTACGGAGACGGAACATATCCTTTCAATATTTTCTGCGGAAGCATGGAACTTAACGCAGGACAGATGAATTCTTATGCAGATATTTATTGCTATGATAAGGACAAAACAACAACCATAAGAACAGATGGAACATCGCTTTATGGTTGGTCTAAGTCGCTTATTGAAGGCGGAGACGGATATTCAAGTTCCGGCGGCGGAATCTTCTCCAAAGGAAATCTTGAATTTACCGGCAACAACGGAAATTATTATATTGCCGGCGATGTTAAGGTAGACGGCGATGTAAAGCTTGACAGACAGATAACGATTGGCGGAGATCTGATAGTAGGCGGAAAGCTTTCCATGAACAACGATAACATCAAGGTTGACGGAAAAGTATATGCAAATACCTATGAAGGCGCAAAGATTCAGATACCCGGCGGCGATCAGCTTAAAGACGGTTATACAAAGAAGCCTGTAAGCTATATTATTGCTAAAGACGTAGCATATGAGGCAGATGCAGGAGACGGAAGTATTATTCTTCAGCCTGTTGATTATATGTGGCTCAAGCCGGAAGTTCTTGATGCTTTTGCCGGTTATACGCAGCTTACAAACGATGACGGAACTCCTACAAATGCATATGATTTCGGCGGAGCTACAATACCGATCGAATATCTGATTATTGAGGATTGGGATAAGTCGTTTGAGGGACTTGAACCGCCTCCGAACTGGGGACAGCCCGGCGGTCCCGGATTTAAACCCGGAGAACCCGGCGAGCCTGGAGAACCGGAAGAATTTGTTCCCGATCTCAATCAGGTAAAGAATTTCAGAGAGGGTTATTTTGATCCTACAGGCAAAGAAGTTACAGAAGCAGAAGCCAAGAAGCCGACTTCACCGTTCTATAACGGAGATAAGGATACAATTGAGATTCTTCCCCTGAAACAGTATTATACAGATACAGGCGAAAGTGTAATTTTCCCTGCATACGCAGAAAAGGAAACAATTCTCGGACTTTCAGGTCCTGTAAAGGGAACAGAAGGACATTTCGGAAAAGATACTCCGGCAGCGGTAAACAATAGGATATACAACGGTACATCTCAGCTTGTAGGACATATCACCGAAAGCTGTACACTGACAGGTCTCTTTACCAAGGCAGTTACGATTGACGCAAACGGCTCAGATGTACACGTACTTATCAAGGATGCAAAATTTCAGAATGATGATAATCCTTCCGAAGCAAGGATCTATGTAAATGAATTAAACGGCGGCAAAGTATACTTTACATTTGCCGGAGAAGTTGAATGCTTCTACGACAATCCTGCTGAAAAGGAAGAAACGCAGGTTATCCAGACTGTATTTGAAGTAATGGATAAGTGGGGCATTGAGAAAAACGTTCAGTCACCGCAGGGAGCAATAACAAACGTTGTTACTTCTGCAAGTGCATCCGGCGGACAGATCACCATAAACGGAGTTGATGCAAAGCTCACTGGTATGTTTGACGGAGTAACTATCAACATTGTACCTCCGGCAGCAGATTCAATATGGATTCAGCTTGACAACTTCACATCACAGAATAACGCAAAAATAATTATCAAGGATATCGGTGATGACGGCAGTCAGATCGGTGGACAGGTCAATTTCTATGTTACCGGTCAAAATAATCACATGACAAATGGAGAAATTGTTACTCAATCGTTCCTCAATTTTGCAAAGTCAAACGATGTGGTTCAGGTTGTTACAGATTTTAACAATCCCACACTAAAAGTAAAGGGCGATGACGGTAAAGATCTGCCGCTCCTGACAGCACCGAAGGTAAATATGTATTCAGAAAAAGGTGCTAAATTCAAGGGCAGCAACGGATTCTTCATTACAGCGTTCGTTCGTGCTCCGTATATGGATTTTGATGTTCCTACACTCTCATCGGCATATGACGGATGTCTCAGCAGAATTTATTATGACGGTATCCGACTTGACAAGGCAGGAAACAGAAATAATCAGGCTCCGGCACGATTTGGTGTTCTCGGATGTCTTAACGTTGCATCACACGATGCACAGAATGACTGGCTTCTTGTATATGTAAAGGATTCTTCCGGCGGCGGAGTTACACTGGATGCAAACAAGCAGCATACATATGCAGCAGTAAGCTATATGGATTATTAAGGAGGAGTGAAGCATGAAGAAAAAGAAAAAGCTCAAGGGCATGACCCTGATTGAGATAATCGTATCTATTGCTGTTTTCGCAATGATTTCGCTCATTCTTGTAATGCTTGGTACATCGGTAAATGCGCAGAGAAGATCTGCAAGGAAGGTAAATGAGAAGGTAGCATTTCAGGGACCGATAGCCGAAGCGCAGAACGATGAAAATTCATTGCTCATGGATGACGAATATGAGATCACTGTCGGAAAAGTAGGTTCTGCAAGCACAGTTACGGTAGTAAAGGGAAAACTTTACAGTGCTCAGGGTTATATTCTTGACGAAGACGGCAATAAGGTAGCAGACCCCGAAGCTGAAAAAGCAAATCTCAAGTTCATTGAGATTCAGAAGCCGTCACCGTAAGGGGGGAGTATCTATGGAAAAAAAGCGAACCAGAAAGGGCTTCACCCTCATAGAACTCATTATAGTCATGGCAGTTTTCAGTATACTGATGGTAGCTGTTATGAGTATAGTCAATCCGTTGTCAAAGGTTGTTAAAAAAGCCTCCATACAGGAGGCTAACACCGCAGCGGTAGACAATATGAAGCGTTATATGGAGGGATCTATCAGATATTCCGACTGTATTGAAGTATACGTCGGAGAGCTGACAGATTTCAACGGAAATGCTCTTGTTCCTCCGTTAGGGCTTGATGAGGAGACTTATGCGGCAAGAAACTTTATAGAAAATCATTACATGAACAGAACGAATCCAGGTACGGAAGATCCGCTTACCGGAAAGGTAAGAATGCTGAAGATCGACAACGGCGACGGCGGCAGGATCACAGAGTATGAATGGGATTTTGAATCCGGATACACTTATGTTCAATTTGATAATAAGGGCAAGAAAGTGCAGGTACAGGATAAAGATTCTGACGGAAATCCCATTTATAATGATGACGGAAGTCCGTCAATGGTTGATGATTATGGCGTAGAGCACGCTGAACTCAGCAATATGACTGTTGACAACAGCGTAATTAATCCGATTTATTATGATGATTATTCGTTTTATTTTCAGCCCGGCTACAATACAACGTCTGTCATTAATGACGATGCGCTGATAAACAGCATATCCGGTTTCAATACGGCGGACGACAAGCCTGATGTATACTACAGTTCGATTGTTCCTGTAGATATGCCAAACGGTTCTAAATCGCCGAGTTTCAGTCCTGAACTATTTTCTCTTACAGTAATGACCTATAAGAAGGACGGAGCATTCGGTGAAACAGTGGATGATGTAAACACACCCGAGGACGAATCCCAGCTGATATTCAGATCGCCGTTTGCGATTTCCAATATCAATATGTCTCTTGTAAACATCAATTCATCCTTCAGCAGTGAGAGACCGAGTGACAAGTACGGACCTGTCAGATGGAAGGGCAAGCCGGGAGGATATTCCAGCAGCTTTGATCCGACAGACAAGGTAGACGTATCGGCACCGAAGGACGGAATATGGGATTATGAACAGATAAACACAAGACAGGCAGCTCTTATCAATAAGAGATTTTACAGATATCCGGAAAAAGACGGAGACTGCATTTACTTCATATACACACTTCCCGACATGGAATAACAGAAGTGAAAATGTGAAGAACAGATAAAAAAACAGGCAGCAGATCTGATGCTGCTGCCTGTAATTTATTTGTTTACTGCATCGGATTTTTAAGTAATCCTATGTACCAGTCGGCAATTTCGTTGCCCCAGAGCAGACCCGCTGCAATTCCAATTGCAAGAAACGGGCCGAAAGCGAATTTAGATTCTCCCGAAACCATTTTATTAATTACGCCGCCAAGAGCGGCAGCAACTATTCCGATTAATGTTGAAACGATAACAGCCTTAGTTCCGAGAACAGCTCCGGCAGCCAGCATAAGAAGTGTATCGCCGAGTTCAATTGCACGAAAATCCTCCCCGAATTTTTTTCTGATAATGGGGCGGCTGATCTCGCCGATGAGGAAGAACGGGACGCTGACCACAAAAGCTCCTATAACCCTATTGAGGATTGAAACTTCGTCGGTGAATAAAGCAAGCGGAACGGCAAGCAGCAGGATGACTGCAAGGATGATCTCGTCGATCTCCATAGTATCCCAGTCCATAAATCCCACTACTATAAGGAGAGACATAATAATGCAGGTTATTATGGCTTCAGCGTTAATATCCATCACCCAGAAAGTCAGTACATAGAGAAAACCGTTAAGAGCCTCAACAACGGGATATCTGGGAGAGATTTTCTCACCGCAGCTGTGACACTTTCCACGAAGGAAGATCCAGCTGAAAACAGGGATCATGTCAATTGGTCTGATTTTAGTTCCGCAGGTCATGCAGTGGGAGGAACGCTTTACGAGTGATTCTCCTCTTGGAAGTCTTATAATTACGACATTAAGAAAGCTTCCGATGCATATTCCCAGAAGAAAGATCATTCCGAGAAACGTGATCTGGAATGGCAATTCGGTAAATTCATTATGGAGCATATTTTTGAATCCGGTCATGAGTTTTACCCTCCTTTAAAAAAGTAAATAATGTATATTACTATTATATCACATTATACATAAAATTCAAGCAGTCTAAGTAAATTTTTAATAAGCGGAGGTTTATTATGAGAAACGAAAGAATTGGCGACTACCTTGTCAACCAGGGACTTATCACAAGCGATCAGCTTTCTCAGGTTCTTGCGGCACAGAAGGAGTCCAACGGAACAAAGAAATTCGGTGACGTTGTTGTCGAACTCGGATTTATGACGGAGCTGAATTTTGCCAAGGCTCTTGCAGGAAATCTGAGAGTTCAGTATGTCGATCTTGACAACATCGAGATCAACACTGAAGCCGTGCAGCTTGTTCCTGAAGCTCTTGCAAGAAAGCACACGGTAATTGCAATCAATGTTCAGGGAAAAAGACTTACTGTTGCAACCAACGACCCTGTAAACTTTATCGTACTTGAGGACATCAAAGTTTCCACAGGTATGGATACAGTTCCTGTTCTTGCAACAACTTCAGCAATCAACAAGGCGATTGGTAAATGTTATTCAATGCAGAATGTTGACAGCGTTATCGACAGTGTAAACGCAATGGGCGGAGATCTTGGCGAAATGTCAGCAGACGATGCCGAATCGAAGGATAGAGTTGAAAGTGCTCCTATCGTTAAGCTTGCAACGACGATCATCGAGAACTCCTACAGAGCCGATGCTACCGATATTCACATTGAGCCTTTCAAGACATATACACGAATCCGTATCCGTGTAAACGGTGACCTTGTAGAGCTTATGAACATTTCCAGTGCTGTACATAGTGCGCTCACCACACGTCTCAAGCTTATCAGCGGAATGAATATTGCTGAAAAGAGAATCCCGCAGGACGGTCGTTTCACACAGGTTGTTGACGGAACTACACTTGATGTACGTGTGTCGTCGCTTCCTACTGTACACGGAGAAAAGATCGTTATCCGAATTCTTTCAACCGGACAGATTGCACTTCGTAAGATCACCGATCTTGGTATGTCGGACTATAACTATGCGATGTTCGAGCATATGCTGCGTGTTCCCCACGGCGTTATTCTTGTAACAGGCCCTACCGGATCCGGTAAAACAACGACTCTTTACGCTGCTCTTGGCGAGCTTGCAAAGCCGAATGTAAACGTAATCACGGTTGAAGACCCTGTCGAAAAAGCTATTGATGGAATCAATCAGTGTCAGGTAAACACAAAGGCAGGAATGACATTTGCCGCTGCTCTTCGTTCAATTCTTCGTCAGGACCCTGATATCGTAATGGTCGGAGAAATGCGTGATGCCGAGACTGCCGACATTGGTATCCGTGCCGCTATCACCGGACACCTTGTACTTTCAACACTGCATACAAACGATGCTGCATCGACGGTTGTCCGTCTTGTAGATATGGGCGTAGCTCCTTACATGGTTGCCACATCGCTTATCGGCGTTATTGCGCAGCGACTCATAAAGGTTCTTTGTCCGGAATGTAAAAAGCCCAGAATGTCCACAGAAGAGGAAAACGAACTCATGGGTATTCCGCATTCTATCGAGATTTACGAACCGTGCGGCTGTCAGGTGTGCAATAATACCGGTTACAGAGGAAGAACTGCTATTCACGAGATCATTCACTGTAATTCAAAGGTATCATCAATTATCGCAGCGGGCGGTACAAAGGAAGAGATCGAGGCTGCTGCAAAGGAGATCGGCACGAAGCTTCTTCGTGACAATGCATCCGAACTTGTTCAGGCAGGTCAGACATCAATAGATGAGCTTGTCAGAGCTACATTCTCCGTATAATTTTACCAGGGAGGAAATAATAAAATGGCTATTATTGAAATTCACAGAATTCTTGACGAGGTTCGTCTTCTCGGCTGTTCGGATCTTCACTTTACGGACAGAATTGCACCTGTTGTACGTCTCAACGGAACGCTCAGAACAATGCGTTCGCAGTATCCGGAAATGGATGAGGAGGAGATTCTGGACATCATTCATCAGATGACCAACGATGCCCAGCAGACAAGCGTAAACAATCATCATGACACTGACTTTTCGTTTACGACGAGAAGCGGATATCGTCACCGTGTAAACGTATATTTTCAGAAAGGCAAGCCGGCAATTGCTATCCGACTTCTGAGAAACGACATCCCAACGCTGGAGGATCTCGGACTTCCGCCGATTCTGGCAGATTTTTCCATGCGTCCCCGTGGACTTGTACTTGTAACAGGCCCTACCG
>OIYT01001147.1_pt1 | contig 20060 bp, 16 predicted proteins | sample 1588201 | NCBI WGS metagenome assembly OIYT01 (sample SAMN03283260) | human gut metagenome | biome: human-associated habitat; material: feces | host: Homo sapiens | place: USA | collected 2013
GGCGGCGAGAGCCGCCCGGCGTTCTGTCAACGGGTGTGCGGGGCCTTCGCGCCGCTGGTGGAGCGGGCCGCGCGCCAGGACCTGCCGGAGCTGGTCATCGTGGCCCACGCGGGCGTGGTAATGGCGGTGATGGAGCGGTTCGCCCTGCCGGAGCGGACGTATTTTGAATGGGGCGCGCCCAACGGCGGCGGCTATGTGCTGGCGTGGGACAGCGGGCTCTGGCGGAACTCCCGGAAGCTGCGGCTGCTGGGAGAGGCACGGTATACGAAAGGCGGAGATTCATGTTGATTCTCTGGGCCGCGGTCTGCGGATTCGTACTGGATATTTTATTGGGGGACCCCGCGTGGCTGCCCCACCCGGTGGTCCTCATGGGGAAGCTGATCTCCTGGGAGGAGGGCTTTTTGCGCGCCCGGTTCCCCAAAACGCCCAGGGGGGAGTTTTGGGCCGGGGTCTGCCTTGCGGCGAGCCTGCCCGTGGTCACGCTGGCGGTCACGGCGGGGGGCCGCGCGCTGGCGGCGTGGCTCCACCCCGCCGCGGAGTTTGCGTTGCAGACCCTGTGGTGCTGGCAGGCTCTGGCCATGAAGGGGCTGGCGGCGGAGAGCCGGAACGTCTGGCGCAGGCTGGCGGACGGCGACCTGCCCGCCGCGCGGCGGGCGGTGGCCCGCATCGTGGGCCGGGACACGGAGCGCCTGACAGCCGAGGGCGTCGCCAAAGCGGCCATCGAGTCCGTGGCGGAGAACTTTTCCGACGGCGTGGCGGCACCCATGCTGTACATGTTCCTGGGCGGCGCGCCGCTGGCGATGGCGTACAAGTCCATCAACACCATGGACAGCATGGTGGGCTATAAAAATCAGCGCTATCTGTATTTCGGCCGCGCGGCGGCAAAGCTGGACGACGCGGTAAATTTTCTGCCGTCCCGGATTGCCGCCTGCTGCTGGATTGTCGCCGCGGCGCTGACCGGGCGGGACGGCAGGGGGGCCTTTCGCATGTGGCGGCGGGACGCCCGGTGCCACGCCAGCCCCAACTCCGCCCAGACGGAATCCGCCTGCGCCGGCGCGCTGGGCATCCAGCTGGCCGGACCGGCCTGGTATTTTGGTGAATTATATGACAAGCCCACCATCGGGGACCCGCTGCGGACCGTGGAGCCGGGGGATATCCTGCTGGCAAACCGGATGCTGTACACTGCCGGTTTTTTGCTGCTGGCGGTCTGCGTGGCGGCGCGGTATCTGGCGGAAGTTTGGATCTGAGGAGACGGAATGAGGCAAGACTTGATACATGGCGGCGACTGGGCCGGCTTCGCGGCGGAGGCAGGATACCTGCCGCTGGATTTTTCAGCGAATATCAGCCCCCTGGGCGTCCCGGAGGGAGTACAGGCGGCCTTGCGGGAGGCGGCGGCCCAGGCGGACCGGTATCCCGACCCCCTGTGCCGGGCGCTGCGGGCCGCGCTTTCGGAGCGGGAGGGCGTGCCTCCGGACCACATCCTCTGTGGAAATGGCGCCGCGGACCTGATCTTTCGGGCGGTGCTGGCACTGCGGCCCAGGCAGGCCCTGGTGACCGCCCCCACCTTTTCGGAATACGAGGCAGCGCTGAACTGTGTGGGATGCGCGGTGGAGCGGTATCCCCTGCGGGCGGAGGACGGCTTCCGTCTCCGGGCGGACATTCTGGACGCCGTGACGCCGGAGACGGACATGGTGTTCCTGTGCGAGCCCAACAACCCCACCGGGGTGACCACGGCGCGGCCCTTGCTGCTGCGGCTGGCGGAGCGCTGCCGGGAGACGGGGACGCGGCTGATTGTGGACGAGTGCTTCGGCGGCTTTCTGGACGCCCCGGAGGCCCACAGTCTGAAAAGCGGGCTGGGGGACTTCCCCAATCTGCTGCTCCTGAAGGCGTTCACCAAGCTGTACGGCATGGCGGGCGTCCGATTGGGCTATGCCCTCTGTGCGGACGCGGACCTGCTGGAGCGGATGCGGCTGGCGGGGCCGCCCTGGGCGGTGTCCTCCCTGGCCCAGGCGGCGGGACTGGCGGCGCTGAATGAGAGGGACTATGTGGAGGCGGCGCGGGCGCTGATCTCGTCCGAACGCCTCTGGCTGGCGGAGCAGCTGCGCCGCCTGGGACTGCGGGTGGTTCCCGGCGAGGCGAACTATCTGCTGTTCCAGAGCCGGGAGCCGCTGGATAAGCCGCTGCGGCGGCGGGGCATCCTGCTGCGCGGCTGCGGGAATTTCGCGGGCCTGGACGACACCTGGTACCGCGCGGCGGTGCGGACCCGGGAGGACAACCGCCGCCTTGTGGCGGCGCTGGAGGAGGTGCTGGCATGAAGCGGGCGAAGTGCATCATGGTGCAGGGCACCATGTCCGGCGCGGGCAAGAGCCTGCTCTGCGCGGGACTGTGCCGGATATTCCGGCAGGACGGCTGGCGTGTGGCCCCCTTCAAGAGTCAGAACATGGCCCTGAACAGCTATGTGACCCGGCAGGGACTGGAGATGGGGCGGGCCCAGGTGATGCAGGCTGAAGCGGCTGGAACCGCGCCGGATGTCCGGATGAATCCGGTCCTGCTGAAGCCCTCCAGCGACACGGGGAGCCAGGTCATCGTCAACGGCGAGGTCCGGGGGCAGATGGCGGCGGCGGAGTATTTCCGCTATAAAAAGCGGCTGGTCCCGGAGATATTGGCGGCCTACGAGAGTCTGGCGGCGGAGCACGACATGATTGTCATCGAGGGCGCGGGCAGTCCGGCGGAGATCAACCTGCGGGACGGCGACATCGTGAACATGGGTCTTGCCGAATTGGTGGACGCGCCGGTGCTGCTGGCCGGCGACATCGACCGGGGCGGCGTGTTCGCCCAGCTGTACGGCACAGTGGCGCTGCTGCGGCGGTCGGAGCGGGCGCGGGTCAGGGGCCTCATCATCAATAAGTTTCGTGGAGACGTGGAGCTTCTGCGCCCCGGCCTTGTCCGGCTGGAGGCGCTGACGGGCGTCCCGGTGCTGGGGACGGTGCCGTATCTCCATGTGGACGTGGACGACGAGGACTCTCTGGCCCCCCGTCTGGACCAGGACAAAGCCCAAAAGGCGGTGGATATCGCGGTCATCCGCCTGCCCCGCGTTTCGAATTTCACAGACTTCTCCCCGCTGGAGAGCCACCCGGCGCTGGGCGTGCGGTATGTGGACCGTCCCGGCGGACTGGGCGCGCCGGACCTGCTGATTCTGCCTGGCACCAAGAGCACCATGGCGGACCTGCTCTGGCTGCGGGAGAGCGGTCTGGAGGCGGCGGTTTTGAAGCTGGCCGCCGCCGGGACGCCCGTCCTGGGCGTGTGCGGCGGCTATCAGATGCTGGGCGAGACCCTCGAGGACCCGGCGGGCGTGGAGGGCGGCCCGCCCGCCCTGCGGGGCATGGGCCTTCTGCCGTGCGGAACGGTGTTTGAGCCGGTAAAAATCCGCACCCGGGTGCGGGCGGAGGTTACAGGCGGCCCCTTCGCCGGGGCCAGGCTGGACGGCTATGAGATCCACATGGGGGCCACGGAGACCCGGGGAGACGCCTTTTGCCGCCTGGAGGACGGACGGCTGGACGGCTGCCGGCGGGAGACGGTGTTCGGCACCTATCTCCACGGCCTGTTCGACAGCGGGGAGCTGGTCCAAAAAATGGCGGACTGGCTGTGCGCCCGGAAGGGCCTGCCGGCGGGGACCGCCGCCCATGAGTCCCGGACCGCGTACAAGGAGCGGCAGTATGATCTGCTTGCCGCCGGAGTGCGGGCGGCGCTGGACATGGAGGCAATCTACCGCATTTTGGAGGGAAAGGAGCCATACCTATGAGCAGAGAGCACACGCGGCCCGCGGACATCGAGCGGACCAGCATGGCCATCATCGGCCGGGAGCTGGATGCCCGGGGCGTTGCGCTGCCGCCGGAGACGGCGGCGGTGGTAAAGCGGGTGATCCACACCACGGCGGACTTCGACTATGTGGAGAATCTGCGCTTCACGCCGGACGCGGTGGCGCTGGGGGCGCGGGCCATGGACCGCGGCGTCATCGTGACGGACACCAACATGGCCCTGGCCGGGCTCAGCAGGCCCGCCCTGGCCCGCCTGGGCGGCGAGGCCCGCTGCTTCATGGCGGAAAGCTTCATCGCGGAGGCAGCCCGCCAGCGGGGGACCACCCGGGCGGCGGTGTCCATGGAGTGGGCGCTGGAGCGGCACCCAGACGCGGTGCTGGCAGTGGGCAACGCGCCCACCGCGCTGCTGCGCATCGCGGAGCTGCTGGCGGAGGGGAAGCGCCCCGCGCTGGTGATCGGCGTCCCGGTGGGCTTTGTCAATGTGGTGGAGAGCAAGGAGCGGCTGCTGGAGGCCTGCCTCCAATATCATGTTCCGGCTATCGTGGCCATGGGGCGCAAGGGCGGCAGCAACGTGGCGGCCGCTGTCTGCAACGCGCTGCTGTACACGGCGGCGGATATGCTGGACCCGGGAGACCGGGGCTGGCAGTGAGCGGGGCCGTTCCCGCCGCCGTGCCGGATGAAACGTGTCGAAAAAATGGAAAGCGGAACCGCTGAAGACGGTTCCGCTTTGTGTTTGATCGCAAGAAATGTCAGTGGCACAGCAGGATGTCGTGATAGAACTGATCCAGCTCTTCCCTGGTAGGGAAGTTGGCTACATACATCTGGTTGCCCATGGCGCCGGCGAGCGCGTCGGGGATGCGGGCCACCATCTTCATCTGGGACCCGTACTTCTCCATGATCTCCTCGTGGCCGAGGACAAAGTCCTTTCCGTCCCGGCGGCCGGCGAAGCCGCAGTAGGCGTGCTCGCCCACCGGCATCTCGGAGCGGTCAAAGGCGATCATATCCGCCCAGATCTTGTATACGTTGGTGCTGTGGGCGAAGTTGATCATGTCGGGGGTGAAGCCGCCACAGGGGCGCATGTTGACCTCCAGGGCCACGATATCGCCCTTCTTGCCCAGCCCCTCCTGGTCCTGGTCCAGGCGGAAGAACTCAAAGTGGACAAAGCGGCTCCTGACGCCGAAGCTCTTCACCGTGGCCCGGCCGGCGGCCCGGGTGTCCTCCGGCAGTTCTTTGTGGATGAAGTAGAGGGAGTTGTCCTGGGAGTTGACCACCTCCATCAGGTTGGAAAGGGTCACGTTGCCGGTCTCGAAAATGGGCTCCCCGTGGGAGTCGATGATGGCGTCATAGGAGTTGATGGTGGCGTGGATGAACTCCTCCATGATGTAGGGCACGTTCTTGGGATAGTCCTCCAGGAAGCGCACCAGGTCCTCGTCGCTCTGGATCTTGTAAGTACCGGCGGCGCCCACGCCGTTGTCGGGCTTTGCCACGGCGGGATAGCCCACGGTCTTCAGAAATTCCCGGCAGCCCTCCAGGTCATCCACCAGGTGATAGCGGGCGGTGGGAATGCCGGCCTTGGCGTAAAACTCCTTCATCCTGGACTTATACCGGACCCGGGCCATATCCTCCGTCTGGAAGCCGGAGGTGATGTGGAAATCCGTCCGCAGGCGGGCGTCGGTCTCTAGCCAGTACTCGTTGTTGGACTCCAGCCAGTCGATGCGGCCATACTTGAAGATGAAGAAAGCCACGGCGCGGTAGACCTCGTCGTAGTTCTCCAGGCTGCCCACCTTGTAGTATTCGTTCAGGCTGCCCTTCAGATCGCCGCTGAGCTCGTCGTAGGGCTGGTCGCCGATACCCAGCACGTTCAGGCCGTTGGCCTTCAGTTCCCGGCAGAACTGCCAGTAGTTGGTGGGGAAGTTGGGGGAGATGAAGATCACGTTTTTCATGCTTGTTTCCTGCTTTCTTTCTCTCATTTTATCGGAGTTTCTCTCTATGTGCTCCGCGGCGGAGGGTTATCCCAGCAGATAGGGGACGAAGTAGGCCACCTGCTTGTACCACCAGGGCCAGTCGTGCTGAACGTCCCAGCCCCAGACGTCCACCCACAGGTGGATGCCCTTCTCCCGGCAGATATCCCGGATGCGGAAGGTGCTGTCAGGGATCTCCCAGTCACCCTGGCCCACGCAGATGACGCCCTTGTGCCGGTTGTACTGTTGGATGAAGGGGTGGTCGGCGGGCATGTTGGCCAGATAGTGGACCGGGGAGTTGGCGTACACAACGTCGTCCATATACCCGTCCCAGCCGTAGTCGGCGGTGTAGATGCCGCTGAGAGCCAGCAGGCCGTCGAACAGATCCGGGAAGCGGAAGTACAGATTGGCGGCGTGGCTGGCCCCCAGGCTGCACCCGAAGGGGATGATGCCGGGGCAGCCGTCCCAGCCGTTGCGCCCGTTGACCACGGCGCGGATGAAGGGGACCATCTCGTCGGTGATGTAGTGAATCCACTGTTCGTGCCGCCGGGCCCGCCAATAGGGGTCGCCCCCCTTGTTGGACCAGGTCTCCGCGTCAAGGGTGTCGATGGAAAAGACCATGACCTGCCCCGACTCGATCCAGGGGGCCCAGGCGTCGGTCATGTGAAAGTCCTCAAAGTCGAAAAAGCGGCCGTCCTGGCAGGGGATGAACAGCACGGGCCGTCCCGCGTGGCCGTAGATCTTGCACTCCATGTCCCGGCCCAGACAGGGGCTGTACTGCTTGACATACTGTGTTTCCATATTGCGCCTCCAAATTGCTGTGGGTCATATCTTTTACAATGCACTGTGCGAAAGTAAACGGCTCCAACTGTCCCTGGCCGCCTGAGCGGAGCTCAGACGTCCAGGTCATAGAGCAGGATATTCATGAAGAAGGGGACCTGTTTTTCCCAGCTGGCTTCGCTGTGGGTGCCGCCGGGCACGATGCGGCTGGTCAGGTGGATGCCCCGGGTCATCAGCTTGCCGCTCAAGTTGGAGAATTCCCGGCGGATGCCATCGTGGTTGCCCATCTCCCGGGAGCCGTAGTCCATATAGACGACGGTGTCGGGCCTGATGCGGGCGGTACGCAGCAGGCTGTCCAGCTGTTCCCCGCCAAACCAGATGGAAGGGGACAGGGCCGCGCAACGGGAGAAGAAGCGGTTGTACCGCATGACGGCGTACAGGCTCATCAGCCCGCCCATGGAGCTGCCCGCGATGAAGGTGTGGGCCCGGTCCGGCAGGGTGGGCAGGTTCCGGTCGATCTCCGGCTTGAAGGTATTGACGAACCAGTCCATGGTGGTCTTGCCCCGGCCCCTGACGCGGCCGGTCTCCTGCGTGCGGAAGGAGAAGGGGGCGTACTCGGACAGGCGGCCGTTGTCAGGATCGTGGTTGCACTCCACAGCGGCGATGATCATCTGGGTCTGGGTGTAGTCCATATAGTCCAGCATACCCCAGCTTTTTCCATAGGTGGCGTCCTCGTCAAAGAACACGTTGTGCCCGTCGAACATATACAAAACCGGATAGCGCCGGGACGGGTCCTCCTTCCAGGTGTCCGGAAGATAAACGTAGGCCCGGCGGGGCACATCGCCGGTCAGCTCCGGGATGGTGAGGGTCCAGGATTCGATCATAACAGAGACCTTCTCGACAGCATGGATTCTCCCGCGCCTTGGGGCGGGATCGTTTGAACGGCTAATAGTGTAGCACAGCGGAGAAAAAAATGCAATCCGGGAGTGCGAATCCCATGAAATACCGTCGCCGGCAAAAGAGGGCCGCGCCCTTGAAATCCGGTTTCAAGGGCGCGGCTTTATTGAGGGCGGGGGGTTACTTCGCGGCGATGACCTCGATCTCCACCAGGGCGTCCTTGGGCAGACGGGCGACCTCCACAGCGGAGCGAGCGGGGTAGCTGCCCTCGGCGAAGAACTCGGCGTACACGCCGTTCATGGCGCCGAAGTTGTTCATGTCGCTGAGGAACACGGTGGTCTTGACCACGTCGCCCATGGTCAGCCCGGCGGCCTCCACGATGGCCTTGACATTGGTCAGAGACTGGCGGGTCTGGGCCTCGATGCCCTCGGGGAAAGCGCCGGTGGCGGGGTCCAGGGGCAGCTGGCCGGAGGTGATCAGCAGATCGCCCACGGCGCGGGCCTGGGAATAGGGGCCGATGGCGCCGGGGGCGTTGGTGGTGGCAATGACTTTCTTCTCCATAGTTGAGAGTCCTCCTTAAAATTTGTTTGCTTTGCTGTATTTTTTTGCATATCAGAGCGTATCACAGACAGCCTAAAAAGTCAACCGTCCTGTTGTGAAATCCGGAAAAAGGTGGTATACTGCCTTTCATAAATACAATTCAGAGGAGTATCAAGCATGACGGATTTCAAGCAGAGCCTGACGGAGAACAGCTACTCCCGCCAGGAGGAAGTGACGTTTTGGGACTGCGACCGGGACCAGAGGGCTCGGGTGGCGGCGCTTTTGAGCAAGATGGCGGTCTTCGCGGGCTATGATTACGACGCCCGGGGCCTGACCCACGACAAGCTGTATGAGATGCGGGAGGTCTTCCTGCTCTCCCGCATTGCCATGCGCATCCACGCCTGCCCCCGGGCGGGGGAGGTGCTGGACATCACCACCATGGAAAATGGCGCCCGGGGCGCCCACATGCAGCGGGTGTACGAGATGGCGGACCGGGCGGGACGGCTGCGTGTCTCCGCCAAGAGCGACTGGATTCTGGTGGACCCGCTGACCCGGAAGATCCTGCGGCCCAGCTCCTTCACCGCCAAGCCCCTGACGGTCTGCGGCAAAGAGATCGACTGTCCGGAGCCCAGAAAGATCGTCCTGCCGAAGGAGGGGCTGGAGGACCTGGGCGCCTACCGGGTGGCGTGGTCGGATCTGGACGGCAACGGCCACCTGTACAGCGGCAACTACGGCGACATCGTCTGGGACCACCTGCCCGCCGATCTCCAGGAGCGGACGCCCCAGGAGTTCTATATCAACTACAGCAAGGAGGCCACCCTGGGCGAAGAGCTGCGGCTGGAGGGCTTCCGGGAGGGAGAGGACTACCGCATGGAGGGCCTGGGCCCGGAGGGCACCTGCTTCACGGCGCTGTGCGTGTTTTGAGGCCCCGGCTTTTGGCAGCCCCCGCTGCAATATTGACAAAAGCAAGCCCGCCACAGCGGCAGGCTTGCTTTTTGTACATTTGTTGCCGGAAGCGGTCAGCTTCTCTGGTTACCGCCGCTGGTGGTGTTTTTCAGCAGTACATCGTGAGCCAGGTCCCGCGGGGACCCCGCATGGGACGCAAATGGGCGGGCGGAGCCCGCCCATTTCAAGGTTCTGCCTGACGGCAGAACGCTTGGACGCGCCGCTGCGCGATGTGGAGGGCGGCGGGCTGGATGCAGACCCGTCAGCTTCTCTGGTTACCGCCGCTGGTGGTGTCCTTCAGCAGTACATCGTGAGCGCCGCCCTCCACGATGGAGACGGCGGACACCAGCGTCAGCTTGGCCTTCTCCCGCAGCTCGGGGATGGTCAGCGCGCCGCAGTTGCACATGGTGGAGCGCACCTTCGCCAGGGTGGTGGCCATGCCGTCGGACAGGGAGCCGGCGTAGGGGACGTAGGAGTCCACACCCTCCTCGAAGCTCAGCTTCGCCGCGCCGCCCAAGTCGTAGCGCTGCCAGTTCCGGGCCCGGGCGCTGCCCTCGCCCCAGTACTCCTTCATATAGCTGCCGCCGATGAGGAGCTTGTCCGTGGGGCTCTCGTCGAACCGGGAGAAGTAGCGGCCCAGCATGCAGAAGTCCGCGCCCATGGCCAGGGCCAGGGTGATGTGGTAATCCTGTACGATGCCGCCGTCGGCGCAGATGGGGACGTAGATGCCGGTCTCTTCAAAGTACTTGTCCCGCTCCGCCGCCACGTCGATGACGGCGGTGGCCTGGCCGCGGCCGATGCCCTTGGTCTCCCGGGTGATGCAGATGGAGCCGCCGCCGATGCCGATCTTTACGAAGTCGGCCCCCGCGTCCGCCAGGAAGCGGAAGCCCTCGCCGTCCACCACGTTGCCCGCGCCCACCTTCACAGTGTCGCCGTAGTGCTCCCGGACCCACTCCAGGCAGCGCTTCTGCCACACGGAGTAGCCCTCGGAGGAGTCCATCACCAGCACGTCCGCGCCGGCCTCCACCAGGGCGGGGACCCGCTCGGCGTAGTCCCGGGTGTTGATGCCCGCGCCCACCACGTAGCGCTTCTGGGAATCCAGCAGCTCCAGGGGGTTGCCCTTGTGGGAGTCGTAGTCCTTACGGAACACGAAGCTCACCAGCCGGCCATCCTTGGAGACAATGGGCAGGGCGTTGAGCTTGCGGTCCCAGATGATGTCGTTGGCCTCCTTCAGGCTGGTGCCCTCGGGGGCGTAGATCAGCTTGTCAAAGGGGGTCATGAACGCCGTGACAGGGGTGGCGGGGTCCATGCGGCTGACGCGGTAGTCCCGGCTGGTCACCAGGCCCAGCAGTTTGCCGGTGCCGGTGCCGTCCTCGGTGACAGCCATGGTGGAGTGGCCGGTGCGCGCCTTCAACGCCAGCACGTCCGCCAGCGTGTCGCCAACGCGCAGGTTGGAGTCGCTGAACACGAAGCCCGCCTTGTAGTTCTTGACCCGGCGGACCATCTCCGCCTGCTGGTCAATGGGCTGGGAGACGTAGATGAAGGCGATGCCGCCCTCCTTGGCAAGACCAATGCCCATTTTTTCGCCGGACACGGCCTGCATGACGGCGGAGACCATGGGGACATTCATGGTCAGGGGACACTCCTCGCCCCGCCGGTACTTCACCACCGGGGTTTTGAGGGAGACATTGGCGGGGATGCAGTTTTCGTCGGAATAGCCCGGCACCAGCAGGTACTCGCTGAAGGTATGGGAGGGTTCCGTAAAATAATATGCCATGCGGCCACCTCGTTTCAAAGTATTTTTACTAGGATATCACAGTTTTTGGGAAAATCAACTCAAATTCCGAAATAATCCCGGGCGGATTCAAACAGATGCAGGTCGTAGTCCCCGGGGACGTTCCGGTACAGAGCCGGACCGGTGCGCTCGGCGTGGCCCATCTTGCCCAGCACCCGGCCGTCGGGGGAGAGGATGCCCTCCACCGCCCAGGCGGAGCCGTTGGGGTTGAAGTCCACGTCCATGGTGGGCGCGCCGTCCAGGTCCACGTACTGGGTGGCGATCTGGCCGTTTTCCGCCAGCTTCGCCAGCAGCTCGTCAGAGCACAGGAACCGGCCCTCGCCGTGGGAGATGGGCACGCTGACGATGTCGCCCACGTTCACGCGGGACAGCCAGGGGGAGCGGTTGGAGGCGATGCGGGTGCGGACGATCTTGGACTGGTGGCGGCCGATGACGTTATAGCTCAGGGTGGGGCAGGTCTCGTCGGTGTCGATGATCTCGCCGTAGGGCACCAGACCCAGCTTGATCAGGGCCTGGAAGCCGTTGCAGATGCCCAGCATCAATCCGTCCCGCTTCTTCAGCAGGTCGTGGGTGGCGTCCTTCACCGCCGGGTTGCGGAAGAAAGCGGTGATGAACTTGCCGGAGCCGTCGGGCTCGTCGCCGCCGGAGAAGCCGCCGGGGATGAAGATGATCTGGCTTTCATGGGCTGCTCTGGCAAAGCGGTCCACGGAGTCGGCCACGCCCTGGGCGGACTGGTTGTTCAGAACCAGAATCTCCGGCTCCAGTCCGGCGCGGAGGGCGGCACGGGCGCTGTCGTACTCGCAGTTGCTGCCGGGGAACACGGGGATCAGGACCTTGGGCCGGGCGACGCCAACCTTGGGGGCGGCGCGGGTGACGGCGGGGGCCTCCAGAACGGGGACGGCCTCGGGGGCCGGGGCGGTGCGGTTGGGATAGATGTCCTCCAGCACGCCCTCGTTCAGCGTCAGCAGTTCGTCGATGGGGACAGCGTCCTTTCCGATGGTGACGACGGGCTCCCCGGTGGTGTGGCCGATCAGCGTGCCGCGGGCGACTTCCTCCGTCAGCTCGGCCACGATCATGCCGGGGCAGGGGCCGTACCAGGGGGCGCCCGCCTCCGGGTCGCCTGCAAAGCCCACGCGGTTGCCGAAGGACATGTTCATGACGGCCTCGGCCACGCCGTTCTCCACGGCCCAGGCGGCTTTCACCTTCCCCTGGGCGCACAGGGCATGGAAGTCCTCCCAGGCATTCCGGCAGGCGTCGTAACAGCCGAAGGAGGCGGTGCCGAACAGATACACGGGATGGCCCGCCTCCTTGAACTCCGGAGACAGCACGTCGCCGGCTTTGGCGGGGGCGATGGCGAAGGAGATCAGGGTGGGTGGCACGTCCATATCCAGGAAGGAGCCGGACATGGAGTCCTTGCCGCCGATGGCGGCGATCTCCAGAGACAGCTGCGCGTCCAGCGCGCCCAGCAGGGCGGAGAAGGGCTTGCCCCAGCGGGCGGGCTCATTCCGCAGCTTCTCAAAGTACTCCTGGAAGGTCAGGTAAGCCTGATGATAGTCGCAGCCGGAGGCCACCAGCTTGGCGACAGAGGTGATGACGCTGGCCTGGGCGCCGGTGTAGGGGTCCCTGCTCATCCAATCGGGGTCAAAGCCCCAGGCCATGACGGAGCAGTCCTCCGTCTCCTGACCCGGCAGCACCGGCAGCAGGGCCGCCATGGCCTGGGCGGGGGTGCGCTGCGTCCTGCCGCCGAAGGGCATCAGCACGCTGCCCGCGCCGATGGTGGCGTCGAACCGCTCCGCAAGGCCGCGGCGGGAGGCGGACTTCAGGCTGGCGGCGACAGCGCGCAGATCCCCCTCTCCGACGAAGCCCGTGGGACGCTGGGGGTCCGCGACCGTGACGGTGGTGTGCTTGTCCGCGCCGTTGGTGTCCAGAAAGGCGCGGCTCAGGTCCACGATGGTGTTTCCATTCCACTTCATGACCATCCGGGGGCTCTCGGTGACCACGGCCACCTGATAGGCCTCCAGATTTTCCTTCTCAGCGGCGGCGATGAAGGAGGCGGCGTTTTCGGGGGCCACCACCACGGCCATGCGCTCCTGGGACTCGGAGATGGCAAGCTCGGTGCCGTCCAGGCCCTCGTACTTCTTGCGGACCTTGTCCAGATCGATCTGCAGACCGTCCGCCAGCTCGCCGATGGCGACGGACACGCCGCCCGCGCCGAAGTCGTTGCAGCGCTTGATGAGCCTGGTGACGCTGCCGTCCCGGAACAGCCGCTGGATCTTCCGCTCCTCGGGGGCGTTGCCCTTCTGGACCTCGGAGGCCATGGTGGTCAGGGACTTGCGGTTGTGGCTCTTGGAGGAGCCGGTGGCGCCGCCGATGCCGTCCCGGCCGGTGCGGCCGCCCAGCAGGATGACCACGTCGCCGGGGGCGGGGCGCTCCCGGACCACGTTCTCAGCCGGAGCCGCGCCGACCACGGCGCCCACTTCTAAGTGCTTGGCGATATATCCGGGGTGATAGATCTCGGAGACGATGCCGGTGGCAAGGCCAATCTGGTTGCCGTAGGAGGAGTAGCCCGCCGCGGCGGTCTGGGCCAGCTTCCGCTGGGGCAGCTTGCCGGGAATGGTGTCGCCCACCGGCGTGCGGGGGTCACCGCAGCCGGTGACGCGCATGGCCTGATAGACGTAGGCGCGGCCGGACAGGGGGTCCCGGATGCAGCCGCCGATGCAGGTGGCCGCGCCGCCGAAGGGCTCGATCTCCGTGGGGTGGTTGTGGGTCTCGTTCTTGAACATCAGCAGCCAGTCCTGCTGCTCGCCGTCCACCGTGGCGGCGACGTGGATGGAGCAGGCGTTGATCTCCTCGCTCTGGTCCAGATTCCGGAGCAGGCCCCGCTTCTTCAGAACCTTGGCGCCGATGGTGCCGATGTCCATCAGGGTCTGGGGCCGGACCGCGGCCTTCTCAGGGCCGTAGACCTCCTCCCGGGCGGCGAGATAGCGCTCATAGGCGGCGCGGGTCTTCTCGTCCAGAATCTTCACGGAGTCGATGTGAGTGGAGAAGGTGGTGTGGCGGCAGTGGTCGGACCAGTAGGTGTCCACCACCCGGACCTCCGTGATGGTGGGGTCCCGGTGCTCGTCGTCCCGGAAATGGGCCTGGAGGAACTTCAGATCGTCCAGGTCCATGGCAAGGCCCAGCTTGTCCAGCAGCGCGGCCAGACCCGACTCATCCAGGGCGGTGAAACCGGTGATGGTCTCCACGGTGGTGGGGATGTCGTACTCCATTTTCAGGGTCTCGACGGTCTCCAGCCCCGCCTCCCGGGCCTCCACGGGGTTGATGACATAGCGCTTGATCTTGTCCACATCCGTGGGGGTCAGCTCGCCGGAGAGCAGATAGACCTTGGCGGTGCGGACGGCGGGGCGGTCGCCCTGGGTCATCAGCTGGATGCACTGGCCGGCGGAGTCCGCCCGCTGGTCATACTGGCCGGGCAGATACTCTACGGCGAACACCGTGTCTCCCTGAGGCACTTCACTCGTCACCGTGTCCAGCTGGGGCTCGGACAGCACCGTTTGAACGGCGTAGTCGAACAGCTCCCTGCTGATGCCCTCCAAATCATAGCGGTTGAACAGCCGCAGACCTGTCAGGGACTGAATACCCAGAAATGCCCGCAGGTCCTCCAACAGAGCGCGGGCTTCGTTGGCCAGCGCTTCTTTCTTTTCTACGTATACTCTGTAAACCATGCCTGCCCTTGCTCCCTTCAGTGTTCCAGCGCTTTCAGGGCGCGCTGGCCGATATCGTGACGGTAGAAGGCATTGTCGAAATGAACGCTCTCCACCCGCTCGTAGGCTTTTTCAATGGCGCTTTTCAAATCCGCCGCCGTGGCGGTAACACCCAGCACCCGGCCGCCGCTGGTCAGCAGACGGTCCTCCTCCCGCTTCGCACCGGCCACATAGGTGTGGGCGGCAGTCTCGGCGGGCATGGTGATGGCGAAGCCCTTTTCATAGTGCTCCGGATAGCCGCTGGACGCCATGATGACACAGCAGGCGGCGCCGTCGGAGAACTTCACCTCAGTTTCTGCCAGCGTTCCGTTCCGGCAGGCCTGCATGATCGTCAGCAGGTCGCTTTCCAGAAGCGGCAGGACCACCTGTGTCTCCGGATCACCGAAGCGGCAGTTATACTCAATGACCTTGGGGCCCTTCGGCGTCAGCATCAGTCCGAAGTAGAGGCAGCCTCGGAAGGTACGGTTTTCCGCGTTCATGGCCTCCATGGTGGGCAGGAAAATGGTCTCCATGCACACGCGGGCCATGTCCTCGGTGTAGTAGGGGTTGGGGGCCACGGTGCCCATGCCGCCGGTATTCAGACCCTCGTCATGGTCATGGGCCCGCTTGTGGTCCATGGAGGATACCATGGGGACCACAGTCTTGCCGTCGGTAAAGGCCAGCACGGAGACCTCCGGGCCGGTGAGGAATTCCTCAATGACCACCTGATTTCCGCTGTCGCCGAAGGCGCGGTCCAGCATGATGGACTCCACGGCGGCAACGGCGTCCTCCCGGGTCTCAGCGATGAGCACACCCTTGCCCAGGGCCAGACCGTCGGCCTTGACCACCACGGGCAGGGCGCAGGACTTCACATAGTCCATCGCGGCGGCAGCATCGGTGAACACCTGATACTCCGCCGTGGGGATACCGTATTTTTTCATCAGGTCCTTGGAAAAGACCTTGCTGCCCTCAATGATGGCGGCCTTCGCCTCCGGGCCGAAGCAGGGGATCCCGGCGGCCTCCAGCGCGTCCACCGCACCCAGCACCAGCGGATCGTCCGGCGCCACCACGGCGAAGTCGATGCTGTGGGTCTTGGCAAAGTCCACCTGCGCGGAAATATCCTTCGCGCCGATCTCCGGGACGCACACAGCGTCAGCGGCGATGCCGCCGTTGCCGGGAGCGCAGTAGATCGTCTCCACAGCGGGATTCTCTTTCAATTTTTTGACGATGGCGTGCTCACGGCCGCCGCCGCCGATAACCAGAAGGTTCATGGTTCCCTCCCTGAATGAATTTTGGATGCTGCCCCGCAGACGTCTTCCGCAAACCGGTAAGGCGTTTACGGCGGAACGTGCGGGGCAGCGGAACGGATCTGCGTTTGCGTCTGTGCGGACGCGGAAGCTTTGAATTGTACGGCGGCTCAGTGATGGAACAGCCGTGCGCCGGTGAAGGCCAGCACCATGCCGTATTTGTCGGCGGTGGCGATGACATGGTCATCCCGGATGGAGCCGCCGGGCTCGGCAATGTAGGTCACGCCGGACTTTCTGGCCCGCTCCACATTGTCGCCGAAGGGGAAGAAGGCATCGCTGCCAACAGTGACGCCGGCCTGCGTGGCGATCCACGTCTTCTTTTCCTCCGGGGTCAGGACCTCGGGGCGGACCTTGAAGGTGTTCTGCCACACACCGTCGGCCAGCACGTCCTCATACTCGTCGGAGGTGTAGATGTCGATGGCGTTGTCCCGGTCAGGGCGGCGGATGTTGTCTACGAATTGCAGACCCAGCACCTTGGGATGCTGGCGCAGATACCAGTTGTCCGCCTTTTGACCAGCCAGACGGGTGCAGTGGATGCGGCTCTGCTGGCCTGCGCCCACGCCGATGGCCTGACCGTCCTTCACATAGCAGACGGAGTTGGACTGGGTGTATTTCAGAGTGATGAGGGCCACGATCATGTCGATCTTGGCAGCCTCCGGAAGCTCCTTGTTTTCAGAGACGATGTTGGTCAGCATCTCCCTGTCGATCACAAGGTTATTGCGGCCCTGCTCGAAGGTGACGCCGAACACATCCTTGTGCTCCACGGCGGCGGGGACGTAGTCCGCGTTGATCTGGACCACGTTGTAGCCGCCCTTCTTCTTGGTTTTCAGAATTTCCAGCGCCTCGTCGGTATAGCCGGGGGCGATGATGCCGTCGGACACCTCGCCCTTGAGGTACTGGGCGGTGGCGGCGTCGCAGACGTCGGAGAGAGCGGCCCAGTCACCGTAGGAGCACAGGCGGTCAGCGCCGCGGGCGCGGATATAAGCGCAGGCGATGGGGGAGAGCTCGGCGGCGTCATCCACGAAGTAGATCTTCCGGTCCACCTCGCTCAGGGGCCGTCCCACGGCGGCGCCGGCGGGGGAGACGTGCTTGAAGCTGGCGGCGGCGGGCAGGCCGGTGGCGGCCTTCAATTCCTTCACCAGCTGCCAGGAGTTCAGCGCATCCAGCAGGTTGATATAGCCGGGCTTTCCGTTCAAAACGGTAAAGGGCAGGTCAGAGCCGTCCTGCATAAAGACCTTGGACGGCTTCTGGTTGGGATTGCAGCCATATTTCAGTTCCAACTCGTTCATTTCGGCACCTTCTCCTTAATCTCCCAGATTTTTGTTGAACAGGCGCACCTCGCCGTTCACGTTGGTATAAAGGGACACCTTGTTGTCTCCGTTCAGAGCGGCCCAGACCTCCTCCGGCTTGGGAACGGTGACCTCCAGAGGCTCACCGGCAAAGGTGGGCAGAGGATTTCCGTCGCCCTGATAGGTGCTGATGAAATAGCCCTGATTCTCGTCGCAGCCCTCATAGCAGAAGAATTCCCGCAGGCAGCGGCCGTTCTTGTGCTTGAGAATGGACATCTCAAAAGAGCCGTCGGCATTCAGAATGGCGGAGATGCGGGGGGTCCAGTTGGGCTCGTCCGGCTCGTATTCCCGGGTCATCAGACCCTTGCGGAAATCGCCGTGCTGGCAGATGGTGTCCGTCTGGTCGCCGTTGGTGACCACCAGCGCGTCGCCCATGGTCCGGACGGGATGATAGATGATGAGGCTGGGGTCCTCCAGCTTGGCGGGATCATGAGCCTCGGTGCGGATGCCGTCCTCCGTTTTTACAAAGATCCGGTTGCGGCTGTTGGCGCTGCGGCCCATGATGAAATAGTAAACGAGGTCCCGGCTTACAAGGATGCCCCGGCCGGGGTAGGGATTCTCCCGCAGAAGGGTCAGAAAATCAAGCATTGCTCTTCTCCTTTACGATTTGTTCCGAGACCAGCTCCGCTGCCCGAGGCAGAAGCTGCCATTCGGCCTGCTCCATGACCCGGCGCTGAAGGGTTTCGGGGGTGTCGTCCGGCAAGACCTCCACAGCTTTTTGCAGCAGGATCTCTCCACCGTCCGGGATCTCATTGACAAAATGCACCGTGGCTCCCGTGACCTTCACGCCCTTGGCCAGCGCGGCCTCATGGACCTTCAGACCGTACATCCCCTTGCCGCAGAAGGCGGGGATCAGAGAGGGATGCACATTCAGGATGCGGGAGGGCCAGCGGGCGGTAAAGTCCGCACTGAGGATGGTGAGGAAGCCGGCCAGAACAATGAGGTCGATCTCATGCGCCGCCAGCAGGTCGGACAGGGCGGACTCAAAGGCCGCCTGACCGCCGCAGCGCTTGGGGGAGACCGTCTCGGCAGGAACGCCGGCGTTGGCCGCCCGGGTCAGGGCGTAGGCTCCTTCATTGGAGGAGACCACCAGCGCGATCTCACCGTGGGGCAGCAGTTCCGCCGCCTGCGCGTCCAGCAGTGCCTGTAAATTTGTGCCGCCGCCGGAGACCAGCACGGCGATCTTCGCTTTTTTCATAGTCATGATTTCTCCTTTGCCGCCGATGCACCGATTCCTTTCAGCGCACCGGAGCAGTATACGTCAGGATACCGCGGAAAAGCGGGACAGTGCGTACCGGGAGCGGTTTCACTCAGCACAAAACAACTTTTTCTTCGCCGGCAACGATCTCGCCGCAGACATAGGCGTCGATCCCCTCTGCCTTCAGAGCGGAGAGGGCCGCGTCGGCGGTCTCGGGGCTGACGATCACCGCCATGCCCACGCCCATATTGAAGGTGTTGAACATATCGTGCTCGTCGATGCCGCCCTTTTTCTGGAGCAGACGGAAAATGGCGGGTGTTTTGATAGCGGCCTTGTCGATCTTGGCGCACAGGCCGTCGGGGATGCAGCGGGGGACATTCTCATAGAAGCCGCCGCCGGTGATGTGGCTGACACCCTTCACGTCCGCGGCCTCGATGCAGCGGAGGACGGGCTTGACATAGATGACGGTGGGACGGAGCAGGGCCTCGCCCAGGGTTTCACCCAGCTCGTCATCATACCGGCCCAGATCGGCGTTCTCCACGTCGAATACCTTGCGGACCAGAGAGTAGCCGTTGGAGTGGAAGCCGGAGGAGGGCAGAGCCAGCACCACATCGCCCTCCGCCATGCGGCCGGAGTCAATGACCTTGGGCTTGTCCACCACGCCCACGGTGAAGCCCGCCAGATCGTAGTCATCGGCGGCCATCATGCCGGGGTGCTCGGCGGTCTCACCGCCGATGAGAGCGCAGCCGGCCTGGACACAGCCCTCTGCCACGCCGGAGACAATGGCTGCCACCTTTTCCGGCACGTTCTTGCCGATGGCGATGTAATCCAGGAAAAACAGGGGCTTCGCGCCGCAGCAGATCACGTCGTTCACGCACATGGCCACGCAGTCGATGCCGATGGTGTCATGCTTGTTCAGCAGTTCGGCCAGACGCAGCTTGGTGCCCACACCGTCGGTGCCGGAAACCAGCACCGGCTCCGTCATACCGGTCAGATCGGGGGCAAACAGGCCGCCGAAGCCGCCAATGTCAGAAACTACGCCGGGGATGTGGGTGCGCTTGACGTCCGCGCTCATCAGCTTGACGCCCTTGTAACCGGCAGTGATGTCCACACCGGCTGCCGCATAGGCGGCGGAGTGAGATTTTTCCATGTCGATCATTCCTTTCCGTTCCAGCAGTAGGTACAGACCTTATCCCGGTCGATGCCGATGGCTTCCAGCACGCCGTCCAAAGACTGATAACCGAGAGAATCAAAACCGAATTTTTCACAGATGGACTTGAGCAGGCACTGACCCCGCTCCGTGGAGGAATCGGAGTACTCGTCCAGATGCTTGTGTCCTTCATCACCCTCCAGCTCCTGAATCACCCGCCGGGCCAGCAGCTCCATATCGGAGTTGCCCCGGGAGAAGTTCAGGTACTTGCAGCTATACATGATGGGCGGGCAGGCGGAGCGCATGTGGACCTCTTCCGCACCGGACTCATAGAGGAAGTCCACCGTTTCCCGGAGCTGGGTGCCCCGGACGATGGAATCGTCCACAAACAGCAGCTTTTTCCCCTGAATCAGCTCGGAAACGGGGATCTGCTTCATTTTGGCCACCTGATTGCGGACCTCCTGATTGGCAGGGGTGAAGGACCGGGGCCAGGTGGGGGTGTACTTTACAAAGGGGCGGGCGAAGGGCTTGCCGCTGCGGTTGGCGAAGCCGATGGCGTGGGGGACGCCGGAATCCG
>OIYT01001150.1_pt1 | contig 20029 bp, 15 predicted proteins | sample 1588201 | NCBI WGS metagenome assembly OIYT01 (sample SAMN03283260) | human gut metagenome | biome: human-associated habitat; material: feces | host: Homo sapiens | place: USA | collected 2013
GAACCTTTTTGCAGTCTGCCAGCGTGTCGAAAAGGGTTTTTCGACACGCTGAGCAGCGCCGCCTCCTGTGGGAGGCGGCGCTGCTGCTTATTTTGCTTTGCTCCGGTAAAACAGCCGCACGCAGAGCGAGGCAAGCAGAATGCCTGCGCTGATGCCGAGACAGGCATCCAGTGTCTTCAGACCGTAATCGCCCGCCGCTGCGTAGTTGTTTGAGAGAATGTTCGCGATGGTGTAGTAGAGCGAGCCGCCCGGCACGAGGACGACGATGGCAGGCGTCAGAAAGGTGACGACCGGCGCTTTGCGCAGCCGTGCGGCGACCTCGCAGTACATGGTCATGCAGAACGCCGCAATCGTGTTGGCGAAAAAGCTGCCGACGGGGGCGCACAGCAGGTAGATCACCCACGTTACGCCGCCGCAGAGCGCCGTGTAGACAAGGTGGCGCGGGCGAACGCCGAAGAGAATGGCAAAGCCGAGCGTTCCGAACAGCGCGCTGAGCAGGGGGACGAGAAACTCTTTCATACTGCGCCTCCCATGATGTAGATCGCAATGGCGAAGCCAAAGGCGATCATGACGGCAAGCAGCACCGACTGGATGAGCTGGAGCGCGCCGGAGATCACGTCGCCGCCCATCATGTCGCGCACGGCGTTGTTCAGTGCTACCCCGGGCACGAGGATCATAATGGTACCGATCATGATCTTGTCCGGATGCTGTCCAAGTCCGAGCCGCGTCAGGCCGAGACCGATCAGACCGGCCAGCAGGGAGGCGAGCACCATGACGATCATGCGATTGACAAAGCGCGGCGCATAGCACTGGAAGATCGTCACCGCGCAGCCGGCTGCGGCGGCACAGAGGCTGTCAAGCAGGTTGCCGCCGAAGAAGAAGACGAATCCCGCAGCGGCGCACATAGCCCCCAAGCAGACGAGCCAGAAGGGGTAGGGGCGGCGCGACTTTGCCTCAACGATCCGCGCCCGCAGCTTTGACAGCGGCAGTGCACCGGTGCAAAGTTCGCGCGAGATCTCATTGAGCGCCTCGACCATATACATATTGTTCTTCGTTTCGTAGATGCGTCGCATTTGCTGGGAGCGCACGCCGTCGCGCATCTGCACGGAGGCGACGATGAGCGATGGGATGGTGAAGACCTCCACGTGCTGCGCGCCGTAGGCCGTACAAATGCGCTCGATGGTGTCCTCGACGCGGTGGATCTCGCCGCCGCTTTTCAAAATATGCTCACCGACATCCAGCGCGGCGCACAAAACGGTGTCCGCCTGCTCGACCGGCAGAGTCACTGTTTCCATCCGGTCACTCCTTGTCTGCGATAAAACCCTCATAGAAGCGCGTGATGATCGCCGCAAGCTCTGCGCGGGTGATGTTGTTAAACGGACGGAAGGTACCGTCCTCATAGCCGACGATCACCTTGTTTTCAATCGACCATTCCACGGCTTTTCTTGCGTAATTGGAGACGCTCCAGCCGTCCTTCATGCGGCTGAGATTGCTCGTGCCCTGCACGGCAGGGGAACCGAGGTAGCGATAGAGCAGCACGACGACGTCTTGCCGCGTGATCGGCTCGTTCGGACGGAAGGTGCCGTCGTCATAGCCGTTGACCACGTTCTTTTTATATGCCCACATGACGGCCGGCGCGAACCACTCGCCGTTGTCTACGTCGGAGAAGACGCGGCTGTAGGCTACGCGCCCATCGCCGGACAGGCGCATGAGCACCTGTGCGGTCTGCGCGCGGGTCGTATTGCCCAGCGGCTCGAAGATGCCGAAGCCGAAGCCTTGCAGCAGGCCGTAGCGCGCGGCGCTCATCACGCTTTCGTAGTACCAGACGTTCTGCGGCACATCGTAGAAGACAATCAGGTCTTCCTTGCTGTCCTTGTTCCAGCTTGCGTAGTTTTCCGTCAGCCAAGCCTCGCGGGTGGTGATATAGCTGCGCAGCGCGTTCACGTTCCCGTCCCAGTCCACCGCGCCCCAGACGATGCTGTTGGCGCGCGCGGAGAGGGAAAGCTCCTGACGATAGGCCTCGAAGGCGCTCATGGCGGGGTCGACGCCCTCGCCGGAGAGCATCGCCTTAACAAGCGGGGAGATCTTGCCGAGGTAGACGTCGTGCACGCTCTGGCGGAACGCGCCGTCGTCGTACATTGCCTGCGCGAAGTTACCGTAGAGCGTGAAGAAGCCGTCCGGCTGCGCGCAGTTATCCACATAAGGGCCCCAAGAGATGCCGAAGCTCAGGTCGTAGTCCCAGACGGGATTTGCCACCAGCTTTGCGTCTTCGCCCTTGTCCTTATACATGAAGTTGGAGGTGCGGAAACCGTCCGGATTTTTGGTCAGCTCGTTTACCAGATAGTTCGTTGCAAAGCTCTCGATGTCGGCGTAGTCCGACGTCTTCTTTCCGGTGCGGTTGTTGACGCCCTGCGCATAAACGGCGTCTTCAAAGTCCTGATAGTAGGAGGCGATGTAGTCCATTTCCTCCTTGCTTGCGCACTCCGGACTCTTTACCACGACGTAGTTGTTGCGGCTCGTCGTGATGTAGCAAAGCTCCGCCTGCGCGCGCACCGCCGAGTCCATCTCCAGCAGGTATCCGCCCGTGATGTCGGACGGGGAGTTCATGCCCTTGCAGTAGGTGTAGGTCGCGCCGTTTTCCGTCGTACCCTTCTCAATGGGAAGACTTTCCAGATCAACGCCCGGGTTTGCCTCCTCGTTGAGGTCTTCCATGTCGGTGATGTTCACGCGTCCCTTGCCGATCTCGACCTTTTCGCACAGCAGGTAAGCGCCGCGGTATTCGCCGTCGTAGAACAGGCTGACCGGACGGCACTGGATCGCGCCCATCATGCCCAGCGCGACGGACAGATCATAGACGATGTTGTTTCGCAGCATCGTGGGGTCGGTCGCGTTGGTCAGCAGCACCCATGTCTTCGAAGCGTTGGCCTTTTCGCCCGTTTCGAGCAGGTCGGCCTTCTGCTCCAATTTGATCTGGTAGGGCTTTTTGTCGTTTTGCCATGTGGAGTTGCCGCGCCCCTTGATCTGCTTGAGCTTTCCTTCATGGACGACCGAGCCGTCCGGATTGACGAGCACCATGGCGCCGGTGGCCTTGTTGGACTTCGTCGGGCTGGATTCCACCCAAGCTCTGCCCTTGTTCACCGGATCGTCGCTGACGAGATACAGGCTCGCGACGCCTGTCGTCGGCACGACCGTCACGGCATATTCGCAGGTCTGGCCGCCGGACTGCGCCAGCAGCGTGATCGGATAGGTGTCGCCCTCGCCGCAGATTTCCTTGAGATTGACCGGCTCACCGCTGCCGATGCCGCAGGCGGAGACCGCGCCGCGCACCGCCGTCATTGCCGAAGCGTCGCTGAGACGGAAGTAGATACGCGCGGCGGTCGGTTCCTCCGAGGCAGAGAGGAAGAGATAATTGACGCCGCCGATGGTCTTGACGTTGGAGCGTGCGTCCTCCAGCGAGGCGTCGCCGGAGGACCAGACGGCCTGAAATTCCAGTTTTTGATCCGCGCTGACAAGGCCGGTCATCAGTCCAAGGCTGAGACTCAGCGCGAGCAGTATGGAGAGCATCCATCGAAGCTGTTTTTTCATGTGCAAATGCGCCCGAAGGCACAATTCACTCCTTTGCTGTGTTTTTAAGGTGCCGGAACACCTTCTCAAAAGTATATCAGTTTTTGACTTTTTTCGCAAGTACCTTTTGGCAGATTGCACACATTTTAGCGTTAGTCTTGACTTTCGTGCGAATTAGTGTAATAATAAGGGAGCGAATGTCGGCTGCATTGGAAATATGTTACAGTTTTTACCATGCCGACAGACCCAAAAATTTGTTTTTTCTGGAGGAAAAAAGATGAAACACACGTTCACCCAGCGTATCATCTGTCTGCTGCTCATGGCGGCGATGATTACGGCGCTGTGCCCGACCTTCGTATCGGCACAGGGCGAAACACGTGGCTTTCAAAAGCCCGATGGCAGAGTCATCGTCGCCGAGACGGACTACACCATCGCAAAAGGTGTGAAGGAGACGCAGGTAATTCTAAATAACTCCGAGGGCACCGCACAGGTTTATGGCTACATGGCGACGATCGCACCGAACGCCTCCGTGAAGCCGAAGGCATCCTATGCAGGATATTACACCGAGGGCAGCACCGTCACGAGCCGTGCCGAGGCTGCGAAGAGCCTGAAGTGGGATCTTCGCACCACGACCGGTCAGGCGGCCGACTACGAGAAGGCGACCGGTGAGCAGGTCGCTCTGGCGGTCAACGGCGACTATTACAATATGCAGACCTGCCAGGCGCGTGGCTACCTCATTATGGAAGGCAACGTCGTGCAGACCGGTTTTGAGCCGGAGCCGTATTTCGCGGTTCTGAAGGACGGCAGCTATGCCATCCGCGACTATGGCACGCCGCACGATGATGTCGCCGAGGCGATCTCCGGCCCGATCTGGCTGGTCAAAAACGGCGAGATCATGGTTGCAGATACCGATCCGACGCTTGCGCCGCGCCACTCCATCGGCCTGAAGGAAGACGGCACGCTGGTCGTCTTCATGGCAGACGGCCGCGCGGGTCTCTCCGCCGGTATGACGGTCTATGAGATCGCAAAGATCCAGAAGGCACAGGGCGTCGTCAATGCGATCTACCTTGACGGCGGCGGCTCCGCGACCTTCAGCTCCCGCCACGAGGGCAGCGAGCAGCTGGAAATTCAGAACCATCCCTCCGACGGCCCAGAGCGCGTCGTCGCTTCTGCGCTGCTGTTCGTCAAGACCGAGAAAAGCACAGGCAAGTTTGACCATGCCGCGCTCAAGCCCAATAACGACCTGTTCGTCGCGGGTTCGTCGGTGCAGTTCACCGCCAATGGCGTTGACGGTGCGGGCTATCCCGTCGCTCTGCCCGATGGCCTCACTTGGAAGCTGAAGGACACGAGCTTCGGCACCATCGACGCCTCCGGCCTCTTCCGTTCCAACGGCAAGTGCGGCATCGTTGAGGTCGAGCTGCTGTGGCGAGGCGATACCGTCGGCGCGACCAGCATCGAGGTGCAGGAGCCGGACGCGCTCTCCTTTGCCTCCGCGTCCGTCAACCTTGCTTTCAAGGCAAGCTCCGATCTTGGCCTGCGTGTTTATTGCCAGAACCGTCTGATGGATCTGAGCGGCTTTACCTTCAACTGGAAGCTCACCCCCGTTTCCGAAGGCAAGACGCCCGAGCAGATCGGCTCTTTCTCCGGCAATACGTTCACGGCGGTCAAGGCGGCCGAGACGCTGCAAGCGAATGTTGAGGTCTCCTATACCAGAACGGACGGAACGGTTCTGTCCGACACCATCTTTGTCGAGATCGGCAGGATGCCGCAGGTCATCTTTGACTTCGAACCGGACGAGAACGGCAACGTTCTGAAATACGGCGAGTACGACTGGGGCAACAGAAGCTACGGCGCGACGTGGCCGGAAGATACCGACCCGATCACCTACCTCGGCTGGGACGCCACCGCCAATGCGCTGGTCACGAAGACCGAGTCAGGCCCGTTCACCTTCGACGGCTCTTATCTGGGCGGCCCGAACGATGCGACCAATCATCCCGCCTCCACCTTGCTCGGAGCGAGAGGCTACAGCTTCTTCACGTGGCACACCGGCTATATGAAGCAGCATTCCGCCCTTTTGAATAATGTGACCGCAGACAACGGTCAGGTTCGTTTCGGCGACCACGCGATGGAGCTGAAATATGACTACACCGACCTTGCGCCCGGCTACAGAAACGTGAATTTGTACATCCGCAACGGCAAGCTCGCCGACGACGTGACCACCGACGTCAACTCCGGCTATGCCATCGACGGCACTCCCTCCGGTCTGGGCGTTTGGGTCTATGCGCCGGAAGGCACGCCGAACTATTGGCTCTGGGCGACCGTCGCCTACTGGGACGAGGCGAGCGGACTTTACAAGGACGCTTACCTCCACTTTACCACGCAGGAGGGCCGCAGCATCCAGTATAACGGCATTTACTGGGACGGTTGGATGTACTGCGAGGCAGACCTGAGCGGTCTTGCGCAGTATGTCACGCCCGAGCATCCGCTCAAGCTCATCACCGGACGTCCGCTGATCCTGATGACCTTCATCCCCGGCGGCTCCGCGAACGAAAACGGCGATAAGATCCCGATGGGCGACTTTGCCAAGGGCAGCATCTACTTTGATAACTTCCGCATCGTCTACGGCGACACCGTCGACGATATGGGCAACCCCGTCGTCAGCTCTCTGACCGCCAACGGCACAGAGCTGAAGGAGGACGGCTCCAGCGTCCTGACCGACAGCAAGGTTACGCTGGCCGCTGCCTTTACCGACCCCGACGGCGATAACGCCACCGGCATCCACGCCGAGAAGACCGCGATCTACGTGGACGGCCTACATCAGGAGCTGCCCACCGCGACCGCGACGAATGCTTCCGTCACCGTCACGCTCCCGAACGGCGAGCACAGCGTCATGATCTCCGTCGCCGATAAGTTCGGCAACGTCACCAAGGTTACGCGCTACTTTACCGTCAACGCCGCGCAGAGCAAACTCGGCAAGATCACGCTGACCGGCGAAGCGACCGCGACGATCGGCACCACCTATGCCCTCACGCTGGCGGTGGAAAACTCCGATCAGGTCAAGTCCCTTGAGGCACAGATCAAGCTGACCGAGACCTTCGGTGTGCCGACGGTCGAGTTTACGGACGGCTACACCGGAACAAGCGCCTATGAAAACGGCATCCTGACCGTTCAGGCGACGACCGACGCACCCAAGGCGGGCGCTGCCGCGAAGATCGTCTTCACGCTGGCTCCCTCCATTGCCAAGGGTACCGTTATGTCCTACACCGTTGAGAAGGGCACCTTTGAGGACGGCGAAAATTCGCTCACCTTTGCCCAGAGCACCGCGACCGTCGGCGTGACCGCGCCCTATGCGCTCTCCACTGATATCATGGTGGCCGGCTCGACCGGCAAGATCTACGTCACGACCGCAGACGGCAAGAGCGCGGGCAAGGTCAGCGTCTATGCCGTGAAGGAAGGCGAAGAGGATGAGCTGGTCGGCACCACGAACAACGGCGGCGTCCTGGTAACGAACCGCTTCTGCCGCACGGCGGGCGAGAAGTTCGTCATCTATGCCAAGGGTGAGAGCGGCTATTCCTTCCGCGTCTCCGGCGTCACCAACGGCATCGGCAGCGACGATGTCACGCCTATCAACGTCCGCCTCAACGCGGGCAAGGATGCGACCACGACGCAGAGCCTCACGTGGTTCAGCACGGCCGAGTATACCGCGCAGAAGGCCGTCGTCCAGTTTACAACGCAGGCGGCCTATCAGTCCGGCACCTACGAGTTTACTACCGTCACCGGAACGAGCAAGCTCATCGCCTTTAACGGCAGCGGCGACGACAACAACGCCACTCTGCTCAACACCGCCACGCTCTCCGGCCTGCAGGCAGGCACGACCTACTGCTACCGTGTCGGTGACGGTATTGAAGGTCACTTCTCCGAGGTCTCTACCTTCACAACGGCCAAGGAGTCGGGCAAGACGTCCTTCTTCGTCATGGGCGACACGCAGCTGAGTAACAACCCCGCCTCCGACGCCGAGTCGATCGCCTACATGGAAGCGATCGCCGCAGCGATCTCGCAGAAGGGCGTTGACTTCGGCATCCAGACCGGCGACTATATTGACGTTGCCAACAGTCTGGGCGCGTGGAACCAGATCCAAGGCCTCTTTGCCGCGCAGTACCCGACCACCCCGATCATTCAGGTGCTCGGCAATCATGAGTACTACGGCGATATGACCGGCGACAAGGCTGCCGCGATCTTCAATCTCCCCGATAAGGATTACTATTCCGTGCAGTACGGCGATGTCTACGTCGCGGTTATCAACTGCAATGCCGATATTGCATCCGCCGCGAAGTGGCTGGTCGAAGATGCTGCTAAGAGCGACTGCACATGGAAGATCCTGACGCTCCATCAGCCGCCTTACTACACCAACCCGAAGGGCTCCAGCGCGCCGTATAACAAGGCGATCCCCGCTGCGGCGGAGCAGGCTGGCATTGACTTCGTGTTCTCTGGCCATGACCATTCCTATGCCCGCACAAGCCCCATCCTGAACGGTGAGGTGAATGAGCAGAACGGTGTTGTGTACTTCATCTGCGGCGACCTCGGCGAGAAGTCTCGCAGCTCCCAGTACAAGCCCGAGGATAACCCCGATTTCCACTTTGCGAAGATCACGCAGAACTACGACGCGGTCTACCTGATGGTCGAGCTGAACGACGGCAAGATGACCGTCACCGCCTACAATGTCGACGGCACCGTGATAGACTCCGTCTCGAAGGAAAAGCGGAAGACGGATCCCGATCCCACCCCCGAGAAGCACGACTATATCTACGACCGCACGACCGGTAAGCTGACCTGCACCGAGACCGATTGCACCCAGAAGGAAGCCCCCGCGGACTACACCGGCTGGGCAAAGGATTCCAAGAGCGGCAAGCGGATGTACTTCCTTGCAGGCAAGTATAAGACCGGCTGGTTCACCATCGGCGAGGATCTTTACCACTTCGACGCCAAGACGGGCGAGGAGCATAAGGTCACCGTCACCGAGAACACCGTGACGACTTGCGGCGTGCAGGGCAAGAAGACCGTCAAGTGTGAGTGCGGCGAGACGAAGACCGTCGAACTCAGCCGCGCGGGCGCGCATATCAACGTGCCGAAGACCAACGAAGACGGCAGCGTCTACTATATCTGCTCCAGATGCGGCAGAATGACGATCTATGATCTGACCTTTGTCGACGTGAAGGACACCGACTGGTTCGCGCCCACGGTGGACTATGTTGTCCATCACGGCCTCTTCAACGGCCGCAATGAGATGATCTTCGACCCGAATGCCTCCATGACCCGTGCAGAGCTGGTCTCCGTCCTGTGGCGCATGGTCGGTTCTCCCAACTTTGAGGATACGTCCAGCACGGTATTTGCGGACGTTCCCGACGGATGCTGGTACGCGGCAGCCGTCAACTGGGCTTATAAGAACAAGATCGTCAACGGTATTGACGAGACGCACTTTGCGCCCGAGGCGAAGATCACGCGCGAGCAGATCGTTACCATCCTCTTCCGTTATGCCGACGCCAGCGGCTTTGCCTCGAAGGATCGCGCCGACATCACGAAGGACTTTAAGGATGCCAGCCGCGTTTCTTCCTATGCCAAGGAAGCAATGGCGTGGGCGGTCGCCGCGAAGCTCATTCAGGGCGATAACGGCCAGATCAACCCGCTCAATAACGCGACCCGTGCGGAAGTTGCAACGATGATCATGCGCTACGACAAGCTGCGCACACCGCAGGAATCTCAGGAATAACAGAGACAACCACCCCTGCCGAGCAATCGGCAGGGGTGGTTTTTCTATAGATCCCTCCGGTGAGGGGAACTTGACTGTACTGTAAACTTTATAAGGCTTAACCGCTGCCACGCACCGGCAAGCGGTATGCCCGCATTTGTAAAGCTCCTTCGTCGCTAACGGCTGCACTCGCAGCCGTCCCACTCGTCAGGGAGAGCTTTTTGGTGAAGTGATAAACTAAAAATGGACACAGAGGGGGTACAAAAAAAGGCCTTCTCGTCAGAGAAGGCCTTCTTATTTGAGCAGATTCATCTGCCCAGTTTATCCTTAAACAGGTCGTAGCCGATCATGCGGCTACCGAGCTTCAGACGGTGCCCCTCCTGCGTGCGCAGGCGGATATAGTGCGTGCTGTCGTCCAGCTCCTCGACGATGCGTGCTTTTTTCACCTCGCTGATGTGAAACTCGTAGCGCTTTCCCACTGTTGGGCAGACCAGCGCGTCGTCGCCGCGCACGATCACGCGGAAACGGTTGTACTGGAAGCAGGTCACGGCAAAGATCAGCGCGCCGAGCAGCGTAAGCCCGAAGGTGACAAGACGCAGCGTCGGGGTGGTCTTGATCAGATCCACAAGGACAAAGAGCACGACGCCGCCCAGCAGAAAGGCAAAGCCCGTGAGCAGGCGCGAAAAGGGCTGGCGGACGCTGAAGGAGTTGCTGTTGCCCTCCGTCTTCCGATCCGCGCGCGTCAGGCCAAACGTCTTCGAGAGCACAAGGGCGGCGATCGCAAGGCAGGCGACGATGCCAATGACAAGGTAGAAGAAGGTGCTGCCGGTCAGAAACTGCATGGTTAAGGTCTCCTTTACTCTATTATTTTAGAAGCACTTGCGTGGGTGCTGTCTGTCGCAGGATTCGACTTTTCCGCAGCGATAGCATAGCTCATTTTCGCAGACCCCTTCGGAAAAGAAGGAGAGAATGTTCTCTGCCGTGGTGGCGGCGATGTTCGAAAGCGCCTCGTGTGTTAAAAAAGCCTGATGAGAGGTGACAAGGACGTTCGGCATGGAGATCAGCCGCGCCAAGCGGTCGTCGCGCATGATATGGTCGGAGAAGTCTTCAAAGAAGAAGTCGGACTCCTCTTCGTAGACGTCCAGACAGGCCGCACCGATCTTGTGCGCCTTGATCCCGTCCAGCAGCGCCTCCGCGTCGATCAGCGCGCCGCGCGAGGTGTTGATGAGCACGACACCCGTCTTCATCGCGGCAATGGCGTCACGCCCGATCATGTGGTGCGTCTCCTCCGTCAGCGGGCAGTGCAGCGAGATCACGTCGCTCTGCGCAAGCAGCTCCGGCAGGGAAACATAGGTGATGCCGCTGTCAGAAAGCGGGTATTTGTCGTAGGCAATGACCTTCATGCCAAAGCCGCGGCAGATGTCGATGAACACACGGCCGATCTTACCCGTGCCCACGACGCCGACGGTCTTTCCGTGCAGGTCAAAGCCGACCAGCCCGTCCAGCCGGAAATTAAAGTCGCGCGTGCGGATATAGGCCTTGTGCGTCCGCCGGTCGATGGTCAGGAGCATTGCCATGGCGTGCTCCGCAACGGCGTAGGGCGAGTAGGCCGGAACGCGGACGACGTGCAGCCTTCCAAAGCAGTGGCGCACATCGACGTTGTTAAAGCCTGCGCAGCGCAGCGCAAGCAGCCGAACGCCCTGTGCGCAGAGCCGGTCGATGACGGCGGCGTTTACCGTGTCGTTGACAAAGACGCACACGCCGTCAAAACCGCGCGCCAATTCCGCCGTGTCCTCGGTGAGCTTGGCTTCGAAGAATTTGAAGGTGATGCCGCGCGCCTTCCCGACGGCCTCAAAACAGGGAACATCATAACTTTTCGTATCAAAAAACGCGATCCTCATAGAAGCCTCCCGCTTATTTTTTTGAGCAGCAGGTCTCCGGCCTTATAAATGTCGCCCGCGCCTACCGTCAGAATAATATCGCCCGCTTGGGCAATGGACTTGAGATAGGCGGCGACCTCCGGCAAGGTCTCAAAGTAGACCGCCCCGGGGATATTTTGCGCAAGATCGCGCGAAGAAATACCGATTTTGTTGCTTTCGCGCGCGGCGTAGATCTCTGCCAGCACGGCGACGTCCACGCGGCACAGCTCGTTTACGAAATCCTGAAACAGCGCCTTGGTGCGCGTGTAGGTGTGCGGCTGGAAGGCGACGATCACGCGGCGGAATCCCATCTGCTTGACCGTGTCGATCAGCGCGTGCAGCTCGCCGGGGTGGTGCGCGTAGTCGTCGTAGAGCTTTGCACCGTTGACCTCACCCTTGTATTCCATGCGGCGGCCGGCGCCCGTGAAGGAGGCAAGCCCCGCGCTGATGTGCTCACCCTCGACGCCCATGACGTAGGCGGCGGCGGAGGCGGCAAGGGCGTTAAACACATTGTGCCGCCCGTAAACGCTCAGCCGGATATGGCAGATCTTCTTTCCGAAGCAGACAAGGTCAAAAGAGGTGAAGTCCTCCGAGAGGTTTTCCGGATGCACGTCGTTTTCTTTGCGCAGGCCGAAGGAGACATAGTGCAGGTCGGCGAGCGTCTGCACGGTGTTCTCGTCGTCGCCGTTTGCGATGACATAGCCCGTGCGCGGCACCAGACCGGCGAATTTACGGAAGGAGCGCTCGACGGCTGCAAGATCCTTAAAATAGTCCAGATGATCCGCCTCGATGTTGTTGATCACGGCGACGGTGGGGTAGAAGTTCAGGAAAGAGTCGCAGTATTCGCAGCTTTCCATGATGATGGTGTCGCCGCTTCCGACCCGATGACCGGCGTGCAGCAGCGGGAGATAGCCGCCGAGCATGACCGTGGGGTCGCGCTGCGCCTCCATGAAAATGTGCGTCACCATGGAGGTCGTGGTCGTTTTGCCGTGCGTGCCGGCGATGCAGATGGCGTTCTTGTATTCGCGCATCAGGACGCCCCATGCCTGCGCGCGCTCGAAAACGGGGATGCCCACGGCGCGCGCGGCGGCGATCTCGGGATTGTCGTTGTGGGCGGCGGCGGTGCGGATGATGCAGTCTGCGCCCTCGATGTTTTCGGCACTGTGGCCGATATGAACGGTAATGCCCTTGGCGATCAGCTCGTCGGTGGAGACGGAGGAGTTCATATCCGATCCCGTGACGATCATTCCCATTCCGCGCAGCACCAGACCCAGCGGACGCATGGAAACGCCGCCGATACCGACCAGATGCACGTGCTTTCCGGCAACAAGATAGCTGTCCAGACGTTTACGAATTGACATGGCTTCAAACCTCCGAACGCGGCGGGTGAGCGCCGCTTCATTTCTAATATTATAGTATAGTCGCGGCGGGTTTACAAGAGGGAAAACGTCCTCCGGCCGCCGTCCGGATGCGGAAAGGCGAGAAAAACGGAGACGAGCGCAAGCGTGCCGCCCGTTTGCGAGCCGTACTTTCGGTCGCCAAGGAGCGGAAACCCGCGCGAGGCAAACTGCACACGGATCTGGTGCGTGCGGCCGGTAAACAGATGCACGCGGACAAGCGCGTCCTCACCCGCCTGCAAGACGCGGTAGGAAAGCCGCGCGGGCTTCACGCCCCGCCGGCTGCGGGAGACAACGTAGGTCTTGTTTTTTTGCCGGTCGTGGTACAGTAGGTCTTCCATTTCACCCTCCGGCGGCTGCGGCGTGCCGTGGCAGCGCAGAAGGTACTCCTTTTCAAAGCCGTTTCCCATCGCGGCGCAGAGAAAGGCGGCCGTCTGCGCGTCCTTGGCAAATACCATCAGCCCTGCCGCCTCCCGATCCAGACGGTGCACGGGAAACAGCGCGCGCGGCGCGAGCAGGTCGGTCACGGCGGGCTTGCCGGAGGCGTCCTTTGCCGAGAGCACGCCGTGCGGCTTTACGCACACGACGAGCCGCGCATCTTCATAAACAACGGAAAAATCGGTATTCAAGCGCGTATCCCTCCCATTTTCTATATCATACGGGAAACGAAAAGAAAATGCAAGCGAGGACTTGCGAAAATCAGAGTAAAGTGGTATAGTTTGGTTGGAAAAAATCAAACTATGCGAAGAGGTGAACCACGATGAAGGAAAAGTATCGCGTAACAGGTATGTCCTGCGCAGCGTGCAGCGCGCGGGTGCAGCGCGTTACGCAGGCGCTCGACGGCGTGAACGACTCCAATGTGAACCTGCTTGCCGGTACGATGGAGATCGACTACGACGAGACGCGCCTTACGCCGGAGAAGATCGTTCAGGCGGTCAAGGACGCCGGCTACGGCGCGGAGAAGATCACCGACGCCATGCCCCGAAAGAACGCGTCGCAGGAGGAAGCCATGCGGAAGATGCGCCTGCGTCTGCGCGTGTCCATCCCGTTTTTGATCGTTCTGATGTATTTCTCCATGGGGCATATGCTGCACCTTCCGCTCACTCACGCCCTGCACGGCACGGTGTGGATGGGACTTTTGCAGCTTGCGCTGACCCTGCCGGTCGTCATCGTCAACCGAACCTATTATGCAAAGGGGCGTAAGACCCTCCTGCACGGCGCGCCCAACATGGACACGCTGATCGCCATCGGCTCGGGCGCGGCGCTGCTCTACGGGGTCGCCGTTACGGTGCAGTTGGCACTTGGCCACCACGGCGGCGAGCTTTACTACGAGTCGGCCTCGATGATCCTGACGCTGGTGACGTTGGGCAAGTATTTTGAAACGAAGTCCAAGGGCAAGACGGGCGAGGCGATCGCGTCGCTTATGGATCTTTCTCCGCAGACGGCGACCGTCGAGCGCGACGGCGCTTGGGTGCAGGTGCCGACGGCGCAGGTGCGGCAGGGAGAGCGCGTTCAGGTGCGCCCCGGCAGTCGGATCCCTGTGGACGGCACCGTGCTCAGCGGTGAGAGCGACGTGGACGAAAGCGCTCTGACCGGCGAGAGCATACCGGCGCACAAAACGGTGGGAAGCACCGTTGCCTCGGCGACCATGAACCAGACCGGTGCGCTGATCTTTCGGGCGGACAAGGTCGGCGAGGACACCACCCTCGCGCAGATGATTCGTCTGGTCGAGGAGGCAGGCAGCTCCAAAGCGCCGATCTCGCGGCTGGCCGACCGCGTCGCGGGCGTGTTCGTGCCCGTTGTGATCGGCATCGCGGCGCTGACGCTGCTGGTCTGGCTGCTGCTGGGCAAGGGCGTCGCCTTTGCACTTTCTGCCGCGATTTCCGTGCTCGTGATCTCCTGCCCCTGCGCGCTTGGGCTTGCAACGCCGGTGGCCATCATGGTCAGCACCGGCCGCGGCGCAAAGCTCGGCATCCTGATCCGTTCGGCGGAGGCGCTGGAGACGCTTCACCATGTTGATACCGTTGTGATGGACAAGACCGGCACGTTGACGGAAGGCAAGCTCTTTGTGACGCAGCTGCTCGGCGAGGATCCGGAGCGCCTCCTGCAAATCGCGGGCGCGCTGGAGAGCGCTTCGGAGCATCCGATCGCCCGCGCCGTTCTGGCCGAGGCGGAGAAGCGCGGCACGGCACTGCCCACGGCGGAGTCCTTTGAGGCGACGCCGGGCAAGGGCGTTTGCGCCGTCATTGAAGGCGAGCGCTGGTTCTGCGGCAACCGCGGCTACTTGGAGCAGCAGGGGATCACCATCCCGCGGCGGGAGCTTCCGGTCGGGACGCTGCTCTTCTGCGGCAGCGCCGACACCTATCTCGGCGTGCTCGTTCTGGCGGACGTGGAGAAGAAGACCGCGCGCAGCGCCGTCCGGCAGCTCCACGCGCAGCATATCCATGTCCGTATGCTCACCGGCGACAACCGCGCGACGGCGCAGAGCGTCGCGCAGCGCCTCGGACTGGACGATGTGCGCGCCGAGGTGCTCCCCGCGCAGAAGGAGCAGGAGGTCGCGCAGCTGCAACAGCAGGGACACCGCGTCGCCATGGTCGGCGACGGGATCAATGACGCGCCCGCGCTGGTGCGCGCGGACGTCGGCATCGCCATCGGCGCGGGTACCGACATCGCCATCGAGTCGGCGGACGTCGTGCTGATGCGCAGCGACCCGCGCGATGTGGCGACCGCCGTAAAGCTCAGCCGTGCTACCATTAAAAACATCCGTATGAATTTGTTCTGGGCATTTTTCTACAATTCGCTCGGGATCCCCGTAGCCGCGCTGGGGCTGCTCAATCCGATGATCGGCGCTGCGGCGATGAGCTTCAGCTCCGTTTGCGTCGTCAGCAATGCTCTGCGCCTGCGCCGGTTCCGGCCGCAGGAAGAAATTGAGAAAGGAGGAGACGGGATGACCATTCAGATCGAAGGCATGATGTGCGAGCACTGCCGCAGCCATGTGGAAAAGGCACTGCGCGCCGTGGCGGGCGTCGAGAGCGTTGAGGTCAGTCTGGAAAAGAAGTGCGCGAAGGTGACGGGAAACGCGGATCCGGAGGCACTGAAACAGGCAATCGTTGACGCCGGATACACTGTTGTCCGGTAAAAAAGTTTTATTTTTCCTCTGACATTTTTCTCCGAAATCTGCTATAATGGAGGCAGAATGAAGGGGGTAACGGTATGATTTCCATTGGTCAGACTGTCGTGTACGGCACGGAGGGCGTTTGCATCGTGTCGGAGATCCGCAAGATGAAGATCGGGCGCGAAACGGCGCAGTACTATGTGCTCCGGCCAATCTACCGCGAAAATGCGACCGTGTTTGTTCCGCTGAACAACGCGGCGCTGTGCGCGAAGATGCGCCCTGCGCTGACGAAGAATGAGATCGAGACCGTGCTGTCGGGTCTTGCGCAGGAGGACACGCCGTGGATCGACGATCCCGCGCAGCGCAAGGAATCCTTCCAGAAGATCCTCCTGAGCGACGACCGCCGCAGCCAGCTGCATATGGTGCGGCTGCTCTACCGGCACCGCCGCAAGCTGCAAGAGCTGGGCAAGCGCTTGCGCATGAGCGACGAACAGTTCCTGCGCGACGCCGAAAAGCTCATTAACGACGAGCTTTCCTATGCGCTGGGCATTGAGCGCGTCGAAGTGCCCGCCTACATTCGCGGCAGATTGCAGGAATGAGGCTTGCTTTTTCGCGCCGTCCGCGCTAAGATACGAAAAAAGGAGGAATGTACCTATGGAAACGATCTACACCGACAAGGCGCCTGCCGCCATCGGCCCTTACAGTCAGGCAATGCGCGTGGGCAGCTTGGTCTATACTTCCGGCCAGATCCCCATCGACCCCGCAACGGGCGAGGTCGCCGCGCAGGACATCACGGGGCAGACCGAGCAGGTCATGAAGAATTTGGACGCCGTCCTGACGCAGGCGGGCAGCGGCTTTGACAAAGCGGTCAAGACCCTCTGCTTCCTCAAGGACATGGGCGACTTTGCCGCCTTCAATGCCGTCTACGCGAAGTACTTTACCGGAAAGCCCGCAAGGAGCTGTGTCGCGGTCTCCGCGCTGCCGAAAAACGTGCTGGTCGAGGTAGAAGTCATCGCCGAAGTATAAGGAAAGAAGACAAACCGCAGGACGGAAGGTGTTCCGTCCTGCGGTTTCTTTGCTTTGCCTGAAAAACCACAAAAAAACCGATAAAAAAGGCAAAATAGTGCTTGACATTCACGGGTCAGTGTATTACTATATAGGGGCGCGCGCAGGAAGGTATTCCACGCCCCCGCGTGTGTCAAATGCGATGAAGCAGGAGATTGCGCCGGTTCCGGCGGTAACTTCTGCGGAGTATGTCCGGTCATCGGGCGGCTGAGGTAATTTCGTGTATGTGGCGTATATCGCCGCAGGTGAAACTGCACGGCCGGCAAACGTCGGTCGTTTTTCATGGATGCGGAGTGATACGCACGGTTAAGCGTGCACCAAATCGTGCCTCGACCGTACCCAGCAAGACAAGAAACTGAGTACGCTAAATTCAAGGAGGAAACACAAAAATGGCAAACACCATGATCAGAATTCGCCTCAAGGCTTATGATCATCAGCTCATCGACTCTGCTTCCGAGAAGATCGTTGAGTCCGCAAAGCGCAACGGCGCCGCTGTCTCCGGCCCCATCCCCCTGCCCACCCGCAAGGAGATCGTGACCATCCTGCGTTCCCCGCACGTCAACAAGGACAGCCGCGAGCAGTTCGAGCGCAGAACCCACAAGCGTCTGATCGATATTCTCAACCCCAACGCGAAGTGCATCGAAGCTCTGCAGGGCCTCGACCTTCCCGCCGGTGTTGAGATTGAGATAAAGCTGTAACCGATCCGTTTGAGATTACGGCGATCCCCGACCGCCGGCCGAGGCGGTCTCGGGTCATGTTGGCAGACCAATGACTCCCCAATGGTCAAGTCTTCCAACCAATAACCTAACATGAAGGAGTAACAACAAATGCAGAAAGCAATCATCGGCAAAAAGGTCGGAATGACCCAGATCTTCGATGAGAGCGGCCATGTGATCCCCGTCACCGTTATCGAGGCGGGCCCCTGCGTCGTAGCTCAGAAGAAGACAATGGAAAACGATGGCTATGTTTCCGTTCAGCTCGCTTACGGCGATGTCGCCGAGAAGAAGCTGACCAAGCCGGAGCTGGGCCATCTGAAGAAGGCGGGCGTCTCCGCCAAGAAGCACCTGAAGGAATTTAAGCTGAACAACGCTGCCGAGCTTGAAGTCGGCGCGGAGATCAAGGCCGACACCTTTGCCGCCGGCGATCACGTCGACGTGACCGGCACCTCCAAGGGTCATGGCTATCAGGGCGTCATCAAGAGATGGAACGCGCAGCGCACTCCCACCAGCCACGGCGGCGGCCCTGTCCATCGCCATGCAGGCTCCATGGGCTCCTCCTCCGATCCCTCCCGCATCTTCAAGGGCAAGATCGGCGCAGGCCACATGGGCGTTGAGCGCGTGACCGTGCAGAACCTCGACGTCGTGAAGGTCGATGCAGACCTGAACATGATCGTCATCCGCGGCGCGATCCCCGGCCCTAAGGGCGGTCTCGTCTATATCAAGAGCACCGTTAAGAACATCAAGGTTCGCACCGGCGCTACCGCGATCAGCAAGAACCCGCAGAAGGCCTCCGGTCGTAACCCGCAGAAGGCATCTGCAAGAGGCTAAGGAAAGGAGAGTTGACTGATGAAGACAAACGTTTACGATATGAACGGCAAGCAGGTCGGCGAGGTTGAACTTTCCGAGGCCATCTTTGGCATCGTGCCGAACGAGTCCGTTGTGCATGACGTGGTGAAGAACCACTTGGCAAACCGCCGTCAGGGCACGCAGTCCGCACTGACCCGCGCGGAGGTTTCCGGCGGCGGCAAGAAGCCGTGGCGCCAGAAGGGCACCGGACATGCTCGTCAGGGCAGCACCCGCGCTCCGCAGTGGACGCACGGCGGCGTCGTTTTTGCGCCGAAGCCCCGCAGCTACAGCTACACGCTCAATAAGAAGGTTCGCCGTCTTGCTCTGAAGTCCGTTCTGAGCGCTAAGGCTCAGGCCGAGAACATCGTCGTCATCGACGAGATCAAGATGGACGAGATCAAAACCAAGAAGTTCGCCGGCTTCCTCGCAGCGGTCAACGCCGACTGCAAGGCTCTGGTCGTCACCGCCGAGGTCAACGAGAATGTCGTCCTGTCGGCGCGCAACCTCCCCGGCGTCGAGACCACTTTTGCAAACCTTGTCAACGTTTACGACGTGCTCAACGCAAAGAAGCTCGTTCTGGACAAGGCTGCGCTTGCCAAGATTGAGGAGGTATTCGCATGAAGACTGCTTACGACATCATCATCCGTCCGGTCATCACCGAGCAGTCCATGGAAGCGACCGAACTGAAAAAGTACGTTTTCATGGTCGCCCCCGACGCGAACAAGACCGAGATCAAGAAGGCGATCAGCGAGATCTTCGGCGTGAAGGTCGAGAAGGTCACCACCATCTGCATGGACGGCAAGAAGAAGCGTCAGGGCCGTTATCCCGAGGGCCGCACCGCTTCCTACAAGAAGGCCGTCGTGAAGCTGACTGCCGATTCCAAGACCATCGAATTCTTCGAGGGCATGGTCTGATCCATCTCAACAACAAAGGAGTGTAACGCAAAATGGCGATTAAAACTTACAAGCCTTATACCCCCGCTCGCCGCGGCATGACCGTGTCCGCGTTTGAGGGAGTTGACAAGAAGGCAAAGCCGGAGCGTAGCCTGGTTGAGACCCTGAAGAAGCATTCCGGTCGCAACAGCTACGGCAGAATCACCGTCCGTCATCGCGGCGGCGGCAACAAGCGCAAGTACCGCGTGATCGACTTCAAGCGCGACAAGCTGGAGATGCCGGCAGTCGTTCAGCGCATTGAGTACGATCCCAACCGCAGCGCGTTCATCGCTCTGCTCAAGTACGAGGACGGCGAGCTTCGCTACATCCTCGCTCCGGTCGGCCTGAAGCCCGGCGATACCGTCCTGTCCTCTGCGGCAGCCGATATCAAGCCTGGCAATTGCCTGCCTATCGCCAACATCCCCGTTGGTACCGTAATCCACAACATTGAGCTTCAGCCCGGTTCCGGTGCTCAGCTCGTCCGCTCCGCCGGTGTTGCTGCTCAGCTTCTGGCGAAGGAGGAGACGTTGGCTCAGGTTCGTCTGCCCTCCGGAGAGGTTCGCTATGTTCGCATGAACTGCACTGCCTGCATCGGTCAGGTCGGCAACATCGATCATGGCAACATCCACATCGGTAAGGCCGGTCGTACCCGTCATATGGGTATCCGTCCCACCGTCCGCGGCTCCGTCATGAACCCGAACGACCACCCGCACGGCGGCGGCGAAG